>Ga0182037_10000118_pt1 | contig 33425 bp, 27 predicted proteins | sample sta12Cox44000082_FD_125974 | JGI IMG/M metagenome (GOLD analysis project Ga0182037, IMG submission 125974) | Lab enrichment of tropical soil microbial communities from Luquillo Experimental Forest, Puerto Rico - statoxic.12C.oxic.44.000.082 | ecosystem: Environmental > Terrestrial > Soil >... | reverse complement strand
TCGCAATCAATGCAGCGATCATCTGGGGAACATGGGGATTGCTGCGGCATTCGCTTGCACTGGCGCTCGACCTCGTCCCACCGAATGTCGATCCAATTTCGGTGCGCCATTATCTGGCAACGCTGAATGGTGTAACTGCTGTTCACGATTTACATATCTGGCCGCTCAGCACGACGCGAATCGCGCTGACGGTGCATTTGGAAATGCCTGACGGATCGGGCAGTGACGACTTCTTGCATTCAGTCTGCGAACATCTTCATAACATTTTTGGAATCGAGCACTGCACGATTCAGATCGAGCAGGACTCGAACGCATGCTCTTTAGCGCCGTAATTCGTTAGGGCACGCTTGCACTCTTCAAAATCGACAACGTGAACGCGGACGTCATTTTCTGGCAGGTCGCCGCAGCCTATGCATTCGCCGTCGGCGGCGGTGCGATCAGCACGACGCTGCGCCTAACGCACAAGCCCCTTTGCGCATTGATCAGTTTCGCCGCCGGAACACTTCTCGGCGTGACGTTATTCGCGATTTTCCCTGAGAGTCTAGGCAAGAGCGATTGGCGTTGGGTAATATTGGCCGCTGCAACCGGATATGCGCTCTTTTTTTTCATCAGCAAATATGTCCATCACGTTTGTCCGGCGTGCGCTGCGAGTCACTTCGATGCCGACGCGACCAGACACTTCGGTGAAATCGCCTCTGCGCTCATCATCGCGCTGGCGATTCATAGTACAACGGACGGTCTGTCCCTCGGAATTGGCCAAGAAGCTCAAGTAACCGCCGCCGGCCAATGGTCGCTTTTCTCTGCTCTTTGCATTCACAAAATTCCAGAAGGTCTCGCTCTCGGCAGTCTTTTGATCGGCGCCGGCTTTCCCCGCAGTCGCGCGCTCGCATGGGTAGCTGCGATTGAAGCAACGACATTAATCGGCGCCATGATCGGTTTTTTCGTTTTGGCAAATCAGCCGTCTTTTTGGCTGAGCCTGTTCATGGCGAATGTGGCCGGTGGATTCTCATATCTCGCGGTGCACGCTGTTCTTGGAGAAATGTTGAAGCATGGCAAAGGACTCGTTTTAATGAGCTTCTCTCTTGGAATCACATTGATCGCCGCACTCAACGTTTGTTTGAGACGTCTTGCTTCCTAGCCGGAGGATCCTTGCGGCGAATACGTCGACCTTCGGTACAGACTTCCGTGATCCGTATCGGACTTAAACCGACGATCAATTCAGACAGGATCTCTCTCGGGTTGGAAAAAAGGAAAACACAATCCGCATCGCTCTCCATCACCGAGTGCGGCCGAATCGGCTTCGCCATCAGCTTCAGCCTCTGCAACCGCCAGCGCGACTGCGAGCGCCATCGCCACCGCTACGGGGACCACCTAAACCGAATCTAGTCGAGCAGCGTTCTCACATTTTTTGAGCGAGCTTCAAAATCCGTTGATTTCAATGCGGTGCCGGTGTAATCGGTTTCTCCTAAATGAAGCCGGCCGCCGCCTTCTGCATCGTTGTATTCGCGGCTGGGATCACGTGGAGCGCGCTTGGGCAAGAACCTCACGCGCTTGGTCTTCCAGACCTAGGCCCTTACGCCACTACTACCACTGGCATCGGAACGACGAGCAAGAACGCCAGTGGAGCGGCTCCTTCAGGCACGCCGGATGAAGAAAGCAATACAGCCGAGCATGACGACAACCTTTATCGAGGCAAGACGAGCGAGTCCGAGAATCCCATGTTGCGAGATGAAGGACCTTTGCATTTCAAAACTCGGTCGAAGGAAAAAATTCAAAACGTAGACTCACTGAAAAATCTGCAAAGCAGCGGATCTGATCCGAAGTTTCAAGGGAGCTTCATCAATTCAGGTGTCGGCTCGGTCACAAAAGTTGCCGAAAAAGCCAATGAAGGGCGCGAAGCCAACCAGCAGCCAGAAGATCAGGGAGATCCGCGTTTCAGAGCCAGGCACTTGACTTTCACTCCGGAGAAAGAAGACGAGCCGAAAAAGGCCCAGGCCGATTCCAGCCCATCCCCCACTCCATCGCCGACAACTTCACCAACGGCGAAAAAGTCCAGCGATTCAAAGCAATAATTGCGTTTGTACCGGAGCGTTAGTCTCGCTTTGGTTTCAACAGCGGAAACAAAATCACATCGCGGATTGATTCGGCGCCAGTAAACAGCATTGCCAAGCGGTCGATCCCGAGACCAAATCCTCCTGCCGGCGGCATTCCGTGTTCGAGTGCGAGCAAAAAATCTTCATCCAGCCTCTGTGTTTCTTCGCCCGCTTGCTCGAGTAACCGTTGCCGCTGCACATCAGGATCATTGAGCTCGGTGTAACCGGGCGACATTTCCGTGCCATTGATGATCAGCTCGTAAACGTCAACCAAAGCAGGATCGCTCGCGTTTTGTTTCGCCAGCGGCACCAGCTCTTTTGGACAATGAGTCACGAACAATGGATCGAATGTTTTTTCTTCGACCAATTTTTCGAAAACATGTTGCGTCACTTCGAAATCAGCGAGCTGCGGCAGGATCTCGAGTTTCAATTCCCCGGTCGCACGGACGCGCCGTTTCTCGCGCGAAAGATCGAACCAATCCTTGCCCGCGACTTCGCGAACGAGGTCGACATATCGCGCGCGCCGCCACGGCCGCTTCAGGTTGATTGTGCGCACGACCTTGCCCTGAGCATCCTTGTGTTCGATTTGGAGCGAGCCGCAAACCTTTTCCGCGAGATGACAGATCAACTCTTCGACCAGGTTCGCCATTTTTTCGAAATCGACGTAGGCCCAGTAAAGTTCCAGCATCGTGAATTCTGGATTGTGTTTCCGAGAAATTCCTTCGTTTCGAAAATTCCGATTCAATTCGAACACTTTGGTGAATCCGCCTACGAGGAGGCACTTCAAATAAAGTTCCGGCGCGATTCGCAGATAAAGATCGAGTCCGAGCGCTTTGTGATGGGTGCTGAACGGCGCCGCCGCCGCTCCGCCCGCCACGTTTTGCAAAATCGGTGTCTCGACTTCCAAAAAACCTCGGCCCTCCAAGAACCGCCGGAGTTCACGCACCATCGCGATCCGTTTTTGAAATGTCTTGCGGGATTGTTCATTCGCCACAAGATCGACATATCGCTGGCGATACCGCGCTTCGACGTCCTGCAGACCGTGCCATTTTTCAGGCAGCGGTCGAAGTGACTTGGAGAGCACTTCAAATTTGTGCGCCTTTAATGTCGGCTCGTTAGTTTTGGTCAGGAAACACGCGCCTTCAATGCCGATGAAATCGCCGAGATCGAGCAGCTTGAAGATTTCCATCGCTTCGGCGCCGATTCCTTTTTCGTGAAAATAAACCTGAATTCTGCCAGTCGCATCGCGAAGATCGACAAAGTGACTCCTGCCCATGTCGCGATGGGCGGTAATTCGACCGGCGGCGCTGAGCGATTCGCCTTCCTTGAATTTTTCGCGGACTTCAGCGATCGAGCCAGAAGTTTCAAATGCACGACCGAACGGTTCTACGCCGCGCGCTCGAAGCGCGGCAAGCTTTTCCCGGCGTTGGGCGATCAATTCGTTTTCCGGCTCCATCGGTCGCGGTTATGGAACGCTCTCTTTCCAAATTCCGCAAGGAGTATACCCGACGCGGTCGGCCGAGAGACAAAAACCACTAGTCCGGTCCTGACTTAATTTAGTCGCCGAACGCTCGTAATTCTGACAACGTGTGGGGAGCGCATTCCACCTATGGCACTCGATTTACCGAAGACAAGCTCGAAAGGCGACGGGCCACTCGTCAAACAGTTCTCGGTTTTCCTTCCTAACAAAGTCGGCGCAATGCACGACGTTCTGAAGCTGCTCAACGCTCACGACTACCACGTGATGGCGATGAGCGTTTCTGAATCGACCGATTCGGCGATTGCGCGCCTGGTCGTGAGCGATCCCGAGGGCGTGGAAAAACTGTTCCGCCAGAGCAACATCGCGTTCGGAACCTGCCACGTTGTCGTGGTTGAGATGCGTGAAGTTGCAACCGAGCTCTCGAAACTCTTCGCCGCGCTTTTCATGGCCGAAGTGAACGTGCACTTCACCTATCCCCTTCTTATGCGTCCGCGCGGTCAGGCAGCGCTCGCGCTCCACGTGGACGATAACGACTGCGCCATTTCCGTTTTGAGCGGCGCCGGCTTTCAGATGCTCAGCCAGGGCGACATCTCGCGTTAGTCATTGAGTTGGAGTTCCCCACCCACCTTGGCCGAGACTACGGCGTGGCAGGTGGAAACTCAGACGGCTCCTGAGTTGACAGGGTGACCGCGCGGTCTACAAGAATGAACTGCCTATGACGTCGCCCTCGTTTCTTTCCAGCGCGCAAACCGACAAGAGCTCTAATATTGGACTGATCGCGATCATTGTTTTCGCGGTCGCGGAAATTTTCGTAACCGGCTTTCATTACATCAGCGAAACGCGGCCAGCCACTGGCGCCGTGGCGACTCGGCTAGCGCTGGCGCCGCTTCCGTCGGCTGCGCCTTCTGCACCGCCGGTTGCATTGCCAATCGCCTCTCCAAGCCCGGCGCTTACGCCTGCAACATCGACAATGTCCGTGGCCGACCGTTTGTTACAGGAAGCGAACGCGGCACGCGAAAGCGGTGATAGCGTGAATGCGCTGGAGCGTTTGCAAGACGCTGCTCAACGCGACCCAAAAAACGCCGAAGTGCTAGCCAAAATGGCGATGATTTACGAATCGATCCAAAACTTCGATCGCTCGGCTGAGACGTGGCGCCGAGTTCAAGAGATCGGGCCGTCGGCTGGCCCGCTCTACGAACTGGCGGACTTGAAACTAAAGACTGGCGTGCCGGCAGCTCCCGGATCAACGACCGGCTCAGCGCTCGATACCGGAAAACCCGCAACTACGCTCGATGCTTTGAGCGTTACCACCACGACACAGGGAATTCCCGTGGGATCGACGCTTGGAATTAGCGAGGTAACCGCATCGGAAACTTCGGATCCGGATGCTGAGACTAATTTGATGTTGCGGATTGCGGTGAACAAACGACCAAACGCAGTGATCGACCGTGCGAAAGTGAGGATCCGGGTCTTCTTTTATGACACGGTGGGCGACAATGACATCAAGTTGACAGACGCCGACGTCGGTTTCGAGTGGCTGACGCCGAATCACGATTGGGCCGATAGCGACAGTGAAACGTTGGCCGTCACCTACATTCGTCCCAAATCGAAGACGAAATCCGCCGAGACTGACCTCGCCGCTGCAGCGGCCGCGATTAATCCGGCCAAGAAAGGGAAACCGATCAAGGCAAGTCCGCCGCTGGAATCGGGAAATCGCAAATACCTTGGTTATATTGTGCGCGTTTATTATAACGATCAGCTTCAGGATACACGCGCCGAACCGACCAGACTCCTCACTCTTTTCCCAGCGCCCGAAACCGCTCCACCGCAGTAAATGCAATTGCTCATCATTCACCGCGATCCCGAGATGGGTGAAGCGCCGGTGCAAATGGTTAAGAGCTACACGCGCCACCATTATCAGCTGCTCGGGACTTATCACGTCCGCGCGCATGTTTACTTCGCTGATCTAAACAAATTCTTTTATTCGCAGACGAAAGTTTTCGAAGCGCCCGCTGCACAACCGACCCGGCAAAAAACGGTCGGCGTTCCGGAACGAAACGGTGCGGGTGGAAACATTCGTACTATTCGCTCATGACGAACTGCTTTCCGGATCACACTTCGCTCTACGTGCGCGTCGAAGACAAAGACAGCCGAATTGTTTACGCAACCTATTCATTGGGGCACGTCATCGCTTTCGACGAACCGCAGGCGGAATTCGACCGCTCGAACCAGCTCCATGTTCTTTACTGCGCCGCGCCCCACAATTGGGCGTACGCGCGTGTCGGCCTGAATGGCGAGCTCACTTCACGCGCCAGCTTTGCCGAAACGCGGCCGCGACTTGTGCATTTTGATGATGGCGTGGTAAAAGTCGCCGGCGGAATGATGGATACACCGGTGACGCAAGCGGCCCGCAAGACCGCTCGAAAACCTTCCGCGCGGCCGCCGAACGCGCCGAAGGACAATTAGCGAATGCTAAAATATCTTCTGCTCCTGACTTTGGCGCTTGCGACATCGTTCGTCGCGAAGGACGCGCTCGGCTTGCCGGCTTCAAGTTCAACCACCATTGTTATCGACGCTGGTCACGGTGGGTCCGATCGAGGCGGAATTCCGGGACAGCGTGTTGCTGAGAGCGTCATGAACTTGGACGTAGCGCAGCGACTCAAAGCGAATCTTCAAACCTACGGCTATCGCGTCGTCATGACCAGAGACAGCGATGTCTTCATCCCTTTGGGCACGCGTGTTGCAATCGCGAATTCTTATCCGGACGCGATCTTTGTTTGTATTCATTTCAATGCCACGCCGCGTTCGAGCGCGAATGGAATTGAAACTTATTTTTACAGCTCGCAAAGTTTGGCCCTAGCGTCCGCGATCCATTACTACGTCGCCGGCGGCGCGCCAACGCCCAATCGCGGTGTGCGACGTCGCGGCTTTTACGTTCTACGGAACACCAGGATTCCAGCAGTCCTTGTGGAATGTGGATTTCTTACCAATCCGACTGAAGCCCAGTACGCTCAGAGCGTTGCTTATCGACAGAAACTTGCCGAAGAAATAGCGCGCGGCGTGCGCGAACGTTCGCTCGTCGCTAGCAGCTCAAGCGCGAACCGGGTGGCGGCCAACACCGCCACGGTTCCGCTCCAGCCGTTCATCGATCAAACTCATTATCACGATCCGGATCGTGCGCGCTCGAAGCACAAGCGTTCGAGGAGTTCATCCAAGTCGTCATCGTCGAAGCACAGGAAATCTTCTGATTCCGATTCGGATTCACCGAAGAAAAGCTCGATTGAGAAAAAGAAATCCAAAACGGAGGATTAGTTGGAATCGCCCGTGTTGAGCTCGGCGCAAATGCAGGCGGCGGAGCAATCCGCGTTTGCGCGCGGTGTTAGTGTTGAAACGCTTATGGACCAAGCCGGCGCAGGAGTCGCCCGCACCGTCCGGCAATTTTTTCCCAAACCGGCGACCTGCATTGTTTTTGCGGGCAAGGGCCATAACGGTGGTGACGCGATCGTGGCCGCCGAACAGCTACAGAGAATCGGTTGGAAGATCGACATCCGCCTGCCGTTCGCGGAAGAGACTTGCAGCGAGCTGACGCAGAAAAAATTGAAAGCATTGCGCGACGCCGCCTCAAAGTCTTGCACGACAATCGAGTGCGCGCCGCAAATGATCATTCTCGATGGCTTGCTCGGGACCGGTGCGAAATCATTTTTGCGAGAACCAATTCGGACCGCAGCCCGTGACATCAATCGACTGCGTCGCGAAGAAAATGCATTCGTTTTCGCCGTCGATCTTCCGACCGGTCTCGACGCCGATTCAGGCGAGAACGATCCGGAAGATTCTGTTATCGCCGATTTTACGGTGACGATTGGTTTCGCCAAGCACGGATTGATCGTCGATTCCGCGCTCGACCTCGTCGGACGCATCGAAATTGTTCCACTTCCCGGTCCTTGGGCGGAAGCAAGCGCGCCGAATGAATTGGCTGCGACTCCATATTCGCTGAGCGCCTTCGTGCCGCGGCGAAAATTCAGCGCTTATAAAAACGAACTTGGTCGGATCGGAGTTGTTGCTGGATCGAGAGGTTTTGTCGGCGCTGCTGTGATGACAAGCGAAGGCGCACTTCGCGCTGGCGCGGGCTTGGTGGAACTCTTTGTCCCGGAGGAGATTTACGAAATCGTCGCGAGTGCGGCCCCAGTCGAAGCGATGGTGAAGCCAGTCCGCCGGTATCGCGATTTGCTCGAGGAAAGGATCGACATCTGGGCCGTCGGACCAGGTTTGGGAAAAGCGCACGCGTCTGAAGTGTTGAATTTAATCGAGAACGCCCATCAACCAATGATCTTAGACGCTGATGGGCTAAATATTCTTGCCGACAAAGTGCAGGTTCTGCACAGTTGCCGCGGACCACGCCTGCTCACGCCGCATCCCGGCGAAATAAAACGATTGATGGAAGTCGGCAAGATGGCGCGCGCCGGTATTGCGCGAAACTTTTCCGATCAATTTCCGGTCACCCTCCTGCTAAAAGGAAGTCGCACAATCGTTTGCGAGCGCGGCAAACCGATCAGCTACAACACGACCGGCAATCCAGGAATGGCGAGTGGCGGAATGGGCGATGTCCTGACCGGCGTCTGCGCGGGTTTGGCAGGACGTGAGTTATCAATGTACGACGCAGGTCGGCTTGGCGCGTGGGTCTGTGGCCGCGCGGCGGAGATCTCGATATTTCAACGTGGCGCGAGTGAGGAATCGGTCCTCGCCAGTGACGTGCTCGCGAATCTGGGGCCAGCGTTTGACGAGTTGCGAAATCCTTCGGTCTGAGGCGCCGAGCGACTACGGAACCCCGGCCGCAAAAACTTTCTCTGGTTCGAGTCCGATTCGTTTTAACATCGACAGGAACCGTTTATCGGAGCGAAGTGGTTTAAATTCCGGCGCGATGCCGATAAAATGAACCGATGACGACCGCTCATTGCATGCGCGTTCCAGTTCGCGAATCGCGTTGTCATGTTCGCCCAAAGCCACGTGGATGTGCGCGATCGCATCGCCCGGCGTGTAGCTGCCGCGACTTGCAACTGCTTTGGCCAAAACTTGGCGCGCTTCGGTTGGCCTATTCATCCGTGCGTAAGTGATCGCCAACCCAAACGCGCCGCGGCCAGTGATGTCCTGCGCTTTTTCGTAGAGCGCGATCGCTTCGTCGAATCGGCCCAGTTCGCGATAGAGCGCGGCGAGCAACGGTTCGCCATAAACAAACGCGGGATCGAGCTGTAACGCGCGTTCGCCGGCCGCGATTGCTTCATCGTAAAGACCAAAATAACGATAAAGTTCGCACGCGGCGTTGTTCACCCAAAGCGACGCCGGGTCGATGGTGGCGGTGCGCTGCAAATACTTCAACGCGTCCTGGCGTTCGCCGAGCGCCGCGCAAAACGCCGCTGAAAAATAATTCGAAGGCGTCGATTTCGGATCGAGCGCAACCGCTCGACAAAATTCGCGCGCCGCGCCATCCATATTCCAATCAAGAATCCGTTTCGTTTCGCCGAGGTAGACGTGCGCCTCGGCGTCGTCTTTGTCGATCTTGAGCGCATTGAGCGCAGCTTCGCGAACTTTCGAATATGCTTCGAGTGGTGCGACATAAGCGTCTGCCAGCCAAAGCCACGATTTCGCGATGCCGGTCCAGGCACGACCAAAACGCGGTTCTTTTTTCAAAGCGTCAGTGAAATACTGCAGACTTTTCCGCAGCGCTTCTTCGGTGCTTTTGTCGGAATAAAAGAGGCCCTGCAAATAGGAATCGTAAGCCGCGAGGTTTCGCGTCTGAGACGGCGCTGCAATTGCCAGCTTCAGTTTCAGCTTATCAACGATCGCGCGTGTGATTTCGTCCTGCAGCGCGAAGATGCTGTGGATTTCGCGCTCGAACGTATCGGACCAGATCGTGAAACCCTTGCGCGCGTCAATCAGTTCCGCCGTTACCCGAATGCGATTATCTTCCCGACGCACCGATCCCTCGAGGACATGCGCGACATTCAGCTTGTTCGCGACCTCGCGCAGATCGGCTTGTCGGTCCTTGAACCAGAACGACGAACGGCGCGCGGCAACACGCAGATCGTCGATCTTCGACAACGCGGTCAGAATTTCCTCGGCAATTCCATCACTGAAATAATCGTGATCTCTTGCTGGACTGAGATCGGCAAAAGGCAGAACCGCGATCGAATGCTCGCTCACGTTCGGGGCGCGCCCAATTTCGATTTGATTTAAGTCCGGCGTGCGGGCGATCCCGTAGCGAGTTAGATCAAAAAACCACGAGAGCACCAATGCAACCGGACATCCGAGCGCGATGGCAACAATAACAAGTCGCGTGCTCCAAACAGGAAAATCGAACGACGGGAGAACACTGGTTGCGAGTTGGATAAGCCCTGCGCCAAACACCACGTATGCGACCGCTACGCTGTAAACCTTGCGCCGCTTCAGCTCGGCGAAAAATCTCTTTAGATTCACGGCGGCGTGCTGAGCAGCTTCTGGAAACGCGGAACGTTGCGGATCGGGTCCCATTCCCAGCGAAATTTCAAATCGTTCACCGTGACACTGTAGTTCCCGCTATCAGGCGCTCCTGGCGTTTTCAAAAGCCGCTCCAGCAACGGAAACGCGAAATCTTTTTCACCGCAGCGCGCATAAGTCAGCGCCAGATAACAATTCATCAGAACCCCATCCAGCGCGTCCACAGATTCAGGCTTGAGGTCGACCGCGCGCCGCCCTTCGCGGATCGCATCCTCTTTCCGTCCCATTAAACCGTAAGCCAATCCAAGATTTGCGTGCCGTTCAGCGCTGTTGGGCGATTCTTTGACCGCCGCTTCGAAAGTCGTGCGCGCTGCATCGAAAAGTCTTCCCGCACTGTTCACGTCGCCTTCCGCAAGCGCTATGCATCCGTAGAAAAAGCTCTTCGGTGTAACTCCGCCATTCGTGTAGGAAAATTCATTGAGCGGCGACGCGTCGACCACGAGTTTCGCAGTCGCGTAATCGCGTTCGATCATCGCGATGTCCCACCGACACGTGGTTACCACGCCATCCGGATCAATGTTGGTCGGAATTTCCGCGAGAACCGATTTCAGTCGATTCGTATCGCCCTTCCACCAAAAATCGACATAACCTCTCTGGGCCTTCGCGACGAGCGACGTGGGCGCCATCCCGCGCATTCGTTCGGCTACTGGCGCCGCTTCTGGCCAGTGCCGCATCGCCGTATAAGTGAAAAGAAGATTGCGAATGATGTTCGGATTCTGTGGATTGAGCTTGCTCATCTTTGCGTAACCCTGGAGTGCTTCCTGCCATTTTCCTTGGCGTCTTTTAATCGCCGCAGTCAGTCCACCGACTTCAGTATTATTCGGCGCTAGGCGCGCAGTGATCTCGAATTGAGCGAGCGCGCGATCGTAATCCTGGTCGAGCCAATATATGCACTGACCGAGCGCTAGGTGCGCCTCGGCCAGATTCTGTTGCAACTCCAACGCGGTTTCGGCTTCAATGCGTGCTTTCGTTTTCCAGCTGTCGAGCGGTTCATAATAATGAAAAATTGCCGCGCGCGTGGAGGCGAGGCGCGCATGAGCCAGGGCAAACTTCGGATCAAGCCCAATCGCCTTCACATAAAGCTGCTCCGCTTTCTTGTAATCTTCGAGGAGCGTGTCCAGATTTCGCTCGATTTGATTTGCCTGAAGATAAACCAGATAAGCATCAGCGTTTTCCGTCGGTTTGGCCTCGATCCGCGCCTTTTCATTCGGACTTAGCGTGACCCGAAGCTCATCTGCGATCTGCGAAGCAAGCTCCCCCTGCAGGCCTAACGAGTCCGCAAGTGTCCGTTCGTAGCGCTGCGCCCAAAGATGTCGGTCTTTCAGGGCATCGATCAATTGCACGTTCACCACAACTTTGTCGCCTTCGCGGCGCACGGCGCCTTCCAAGACGTTCACAACGCCGAGCAATTTGCCGATTTCACGCAAACTGTGCGTTGTTGGATCTCTGAATCGCATGACCGATGAACGGCTGATCACGCGCAAATCGCTGATTCGCGCGAGGCTGGTCAGAATGTCCTCTTGGATGCCGTCAGCAAAAAACGCGTTTTGTTTGTCCTCGCTAAAGTTCGCAAACGGCAACACTGCGATGCTCTTTTCCGGAATAAGGTGGCCACTCGAACTGCGAAACGGAAGCCGTCCATAAATTAGCGCCAGGATCAAGAGCAACAAAACGCCGATGATCACGATATCCCAAAACCGACGCGCGGTTTTCCTCGTTTCCGGGTCGACATCTTCTTCTCGGACAATTCCTTCGGGCGTGATTTCGTACAACCACGAAAGAAGTATCGCGGCTGGAAATCCAATCATGAGCGCAATGATTACCCAACGGATCACCGAATTCGGAATATCGAAAACCGGCAGCACCTGCGCGATTCCTTGAGCGAGCGCCCAACTGGCAACTATGTAGGCGACGGCCGCGCGATAGACGTGGCGGCGTTTCAGTTCAGCTAGAAATCGAGATACGTTCACAAGGCTCAGCGGCAGGCTAATAAGACTTTTCCGTCGGCGTTTCACAAGCGCAACCGTGCAAGATTGTCGCAATGCCGGTATCGCCGAACAAAGGAACGCTAACGCGTCACCAATCGATCAAACGAGTGCTAGATTTGCGCCGGCAACACCTTGACGGTTACGACGCGTTGCCGGAAGTCTACAAGACGTGGCTGCGCGGCGTTTACAAATCAAGCTAGGGATTTGGCGGCAAAACGGACACCGATGGCTTCAACGATTACAAGCGCATGTTCGATTTGACCTACGGCTTGATCCGCCGCGGCTATTCCGACGCCGATATTGAACTGATTCTCGGCGGGAATTTCCGGCACGTGCTCGGAAAGATTTAATCAGGAAAGGCCGCCCCAACTAGGCATTTGTTCGAGAGGCTGCTAGAGTGTGGGATGCCGTTTGAGCTCGAATCCAATTACAAACCGCGGGGTGATCAAGGGCAGGCAATCGCCAAGCTAATCAAATCGGTCGAGGCCGGCAATCGTCATCAAACGCTGCTCGGCGTCACGGGTTCTGGCAAGACGTTCACGATTGCGAACGTAATTCGCCAGCTGGATCGGCCGACGCTGGTAATTTCCCACAACAAGACCCTGGCGGCGCAGCTCTACTCCGAGTTCAAACAATTCTTCCCAAAAAACGCGGTCGAATATTTCGTGAGTTATTTCGATTACTACCAGCCGGAGGCGTATATTCCGCGGACGGACACTTACATCGAAAAGGATTCGTCGATCAACGAAGAGATTGAGCGGTTGCGACTGGCAGCGACCAGTGCCCTACTCCAGCGGCGCGACACGATCGTGGTCGCGAGCGTGTCGTGCATTTACGGCGTCACGTCCCCGGAAGATTACGAGCGAATGCTCTTAACCGTGAAGCGCGGTCAGAACATCTCCCGCGAAGCGGTCTTGAGTCGGTTGGTCGATATGCTTTACGAACGCAACGACATCAATTTTTCGCGCGGCAAGTTTCGCGTCCGCGGCGACGTGGTCGAAGTGTATCCCGCGACCGCCGACGAAGACGCGGTCCGCTTGGAATTTTTTGGCGACGATCTGGACGCGATCACCCGCTTCGATCCGTTGACCGGTCACACGCGCGAATTGCTCGTTGTGATAACCTTTTTCCCCGCGAAACAATTCGTTACCCCGGCCGACAAATTGAATCGCGCGCTGCAAACGATCCGCGCCGAGCTGGAAGACCGGATCAAGGCGTTGGAATCGCAAAACAAGTTGCTCGAAGCGCAACGGCTGCGGATCCGCACCGAATACGATCTCGAGATGTTGCAGGAAATGGGCTTTTGCAACGGAATTGAGAATTACTCGCGGCATTTGTCCGGCCGGCCTCCCGGCTCGAAGCCGTATACGATTGTAGATTTTTTTCCGAAAGATTTTCTGGTCGTGATCGACGAATCACATGCGACCATTCCGCAGATTGGCGGGATGTATGAGGGCGACCGGTCGCGCAAAACGGTGCTGGTAAACTACGGATTCCGGTTGCCGAGCGCGCTCGACAATCGGCCCCTGAACTTCGATGAGTTCATGAAGGCGACCAATCAGCTCATTTATGTGAGCGCAACACCGGCCGAATTCGAAATTCAAAATAGCGTTATTGGAAACAAAGGCTACGTTCCGCATCGCCGCCAGCGCATCGGCGAAGAAGAACTTGTTCCGTTCGTTTTACCGGGAAAGAATCGTTTACCAAATGGCGAGGTTCACATTTCCCGGACCGACGAACCGCCGGACAAATTCGATGTGAAAACGCTCGGCGCAGCTCTCGTTGTTGAACAAATCATTCGGCCGACTGGCTTGCTCGATCCAAAGATCACGGTTAAACCGCTCAAGCATCAGATCGATGACACGATCGAGCTGTGCCGGCAGCGCGTCGAGAAAGGCGAACGCGTTTTGATCACGACCCTGACGAAACGCACCGCGGAAGATCTCGCCGATTATCTCCGCGATGTCGGATTGAAAGTGCGCTACCTCCACAGCGACATCGACACGATCGAACGCGTCGAGATTTTGCGCGGACTGCGCGCAGCGGATTTCGATATTCTGGTCGGAATCAATTTGCTTCGCGAAGGCCTCGATCTTCCCGAAGTGTCCCTCGTCTGCATTCTCGACGCCGACAAGGAAGGATTTTTGCGCAGCCAAACTTCGCTGATTCAGACCGCCGGCCGCGCAGCGCGCCACGTCAATGGCGAAGTCGCCCTCTTCGCCGACCAGATTACGCAAAGCATGCAAGCGTTGATGTCGATTTCGAAATACCGGCGCGCCAAGCAAATGGCATACAACGAGAAACATGGGATCACGCCCCAAACCGTACGGCGCGCAGTTCAGGAAAGCTTGCACACGATCTTGCGCGGGCACGAAATTGAATCGTCCGTAATCCGCGAAGTCGGCGGCGATTTCGATCTCACGGAGTTACTTCGCGAGCTCGAAGAAGAAATGCAACAGGCCTCGGCCAATCTGGAGTTCGAACGCGCCGCGCTGTTGCGCGATCAAATCATGGAAGTCAAAAGTGGCACCGGAATCACCAAGATTGAGCGGAAACGCCGTCCGGTGAAATACACGCGCAATTCTGGACGCAGGAGATCACGGGTGTAAGGTGTGGCCACGTCGTTACCCGACGTCGACGCCCCACTAGAACACGAATCCTCGCACGAATTTGGCTTCATTTGGCAGCCATGCGCTGTTGTCGATCTTTGCGATTGCCTGACTGGCCGGAGCCTTCGGCATAGGCGGGTCGACCTTGCTAGAAAAAAAATTTCGCGATCACGCCTCAAAAGATTTCGGAACTACCTTGCAACAAGCCAGCAATGACTAGGATTACCGTCGGGCCGATGCCAAAGACGAAAGCCAACCCTGCCGCCGCGAAAATTTATGCCGTTGTCGGCTCGGATGACGTCGAAGTTAAACGCACTGCCTCGGAGCTCGCCGAGAAGCTGAAACCAGCCGGCGCGGGCGAGTTTGGTTTAGAAACAATTGACGGCGCAGTCGACAGCGCGGACCAGGCAGCCGTGCGGATAAGATTGACAATCGACGCGTTGCGGACACTTCCATTCTTAAGCGGCGAGAAATTGGTCTGGCTCAAGAACGCGAATTTTCTCGGCGACGATCAGAAAGCGCAATCGACGGCTGTGCAAACAGCGTTGGAGGAACTCATTGAAACCATTAATGCCGGTTTTGGATCCGAAACTACTCTTTTGATCAGTGCGATTGACGTTGACAAACGGCGCTCGTTTTACAAAGCGCTTGCCAAGTGGGTCAAGCCCCAGATTTTCGACAAACTCGATTCCAGCCGAGGTGGTTGGGAAGAAAAAGCGACCGAAATGGTCCGGGTGCGTGCAAAAAAGCGAAAGCTGCAGTTCGCGGACGAGGCGCTTGAGCTTTTCGTTCTTCTCACCGGCGGCGACACCGGGGAGATCGAAAATGAGTTGGAAAAGATCGACATCTTTCTCGCCAAAGAGCGCGCGGTGAATGTCGATCTTGTCCGCGAGCTCGTGCCGCTTACGCGCGAGGGCATAATCTTCGATCTGAGCAACGCGCTGGCCGAGCGCGATCTCGAACGCGCGCTTGAGTTGGTCCGGCAACTACTCGATCAAGGCGAGACTGCGATTGGGATTCTGCTGGTCGCAATTTTGCCGACCGTCCGAAATTTGTTGCTCTCCAAAGACTTGATGGAGCGTCACGGAATATCGCGACCGCACGCGCCGTTCCAGTTTACTTCGGCGATTGATGGTCTGCCCGCAGCAGCGATTGCGCATTTGCCGCGTAAAAAAGATGGAACGGTGAACGCCTACACACTTGGACTCGCTGCGCAAAACGCACATCGCTTTTCGACCGAGCAGCTGATCTCCGCGATGAAAGCTTGTCTTGCGGCGAATCTCCAGCTCGTCACGACACAGCTTGATCACGAACTAATCCTGACCGAACTTGTAGTGAAGCTGCTTGGCGAATCGAATTAACTTTCGCCGACTTGCTTCCGCGCGATCGGTCCGACATAGGGAATGTCCCAGCGCACGCCAGTGAATGCTTTCACAGTCGCGACAATCCAGAGAACGACGAAAGCGATGTGGACAATCGCAGCGATGATAGCCCAGAAAAAGACAAGGATGCCGCCGATTGCCGGAATCGCGCTAAAGATCGCATGAACAATCGCTGAAACCACGTTGAACAGGAACCAGGCAAGACCGAATACGATCGATTGCATCGAATAGAAGCGAACGAACGGGTCGTGCTTTTCCAAAACGAAAAAGACGATGCCGCCAATAAGTGGAATGCAGGCGAGCGCGGCTGCAATGTTAGAAGGCAGACCGGTGGATTTCGGCAAGTCTGAGACGGGCGGCGGAGGCGGTGGTTCGTCCGGCATAGGATAGTTACACAGGATGGTAGCCAGTTTTGTCAACTCCGAAAGGGTTCGCGACTGAGCTCCGACAGTCCTAGCGAGCAAGCGGTTTTCCTTTTTCCAAGTGACGAAAGCCAATACCGTTCCACCGTGATTTCGACCGAAGTGCGCACCGGCGGGCAGTTGTACTCTGTCGTGATCGGCGCGGGCTTGCTCGCGACCGCCGCCGACGCCATCAAAGCAAACCTGCCGCCGTCGCGCTGCGCGATCGTATCTGACACGAACGTTGCGCCGCGTTTCGCCGCGCCGGTTCAAAAGAGTTTAAGCGCCGCAGGCTATGAGCCGGTGCTGATCACAGTGCCGGCCGGCGAGCAATCGAAAACGTTGGAAAAGGCCGGCACGATCTGTGAGGAAATGCTGCGCGCTGGCTTGGATCGGCAATCAATCGTGATCGGGCTCGGCGGCGGCGTAATCGGGGATCTTTCCGGATTTGTGGCCGCGATTTTTGAACGCGGTATTCCGCACGTGCAGATCCCGACCACGCTCTTGGCGATGGTAGACAGCTCGATAGGCGGCAAGACCGGCGTGAACGCGCGCGCAGGCAAAAATCTAATTGGCGTAGTTCATCAACCAACGCTCGTAATCGACGACGTCGAGATTTTAAAAACGCTGCCTCAGCACGAATTGAGTCAGGGTTTCGGGGAGATTATCAAGCACGCGATCATCGCCGACGCGAAAATGTTCCGGCAATTGCAGGATGCTGATCTTAAGAAAGTCGATTTTGCACCGCTCATCCGACGAAACGTTGAAATCAAAGCGGTAATCATCGCGAACGACGAGCTTGATCAAAAAGGCAAGCGCGCGTTGTTGAATTTCGGTCACACGGTTGGGCACGGGATCGAGCGCGCGGTTGACTATCAGGGAATTTCCCACGGCGACGCGGTCGGCCTCGGAATGATAGCCGCCTGCGAAATTTCGAATATGAAAGTCGGTCTGTCGAAAAAGGATCGCGATGCGATTATCGATCTTTTGCAGAAGTTTCAGTTGCCAACAAGATTACCACCGAACTTCCCACGATCGAAAATTTTCGACGCGCTCAGGTTCGATAAAAAATTCGAACGCGGCCAAATCCGATTCGTCGTCACTCCAAAAATCGGATCGGCGCATTTGTCGCCCGATGTCACGATAGACGACATTCAAGCGGCGGTGGAAAAATTATAAGCCCCGTGCTTTTGAATAATATTCGCGGAGCCCATCAGCCACGCTGTCAGCGTATTCGCGGAAAATGCTTTTGCGCTGGATGCCGTTAATTTCCTTTGTGGCGTCATAATTACCGGCCTGAATCCGCGCAAACCCATCGGTACTGTTCATGACGTACGGCTCGCAATAAACCACTGGACAACGGTAAAGCCGCGTCGCGAGCAGATTGCGCGCATAAACGTAACCGCTCCTCCCAACTTTCGTCGTCGTCAGCGTCGTTGGATATTGATACGCGGTAAGTCCAGTCGCTTTCGCCATGGAAGTTGCGACACTATCCGCTATTGGAAGTTCTTCGTCGAAAACACGACTGAGCAGTCGCCGAATCATTTCAAATCGCTCGTCATCGAATTCGAGCTCGTCCTGCAAATAGGAACCGTTCACGAGCAAGTGGAGATGATTGTTGTCGATTAAAGTTGGATTTGCCGGATCGCCCCAACCCTCGGCATTGAAGTGCAGGCAAAGAACGAGATCGGGATGGAGCTTGTTGTTCACGAGCACCGCGCGGTGCCGAATCTCGCTGTAGCGAAAAAATAACATCTCGCTCTGCCACCGAATCGTTTTTTCTTTCTCCGGATCTTTTGGATCAAGAACGTCCTGACGCGGCTGCGGCAGACCATTGTTGATCAAAATCTTTCGAGCAAGCTCTTTGAAATCGCTCGGCCGCTTCGGAGTGGCGGGTTGAGTGCTGTTCCGAACAAAGGAGACTGTCGCGCCCAGTCTTCTTAATCGGGGAGCAAGCATTCGCGAAACTCGCAAGGTGAGATCGCCCTCGATCACCGGCTTTTTGTCGCCAACCTGAAACCAGCGTTCCTCCATTCTCGCCCACTTGCCGCCGAGATGCCCGGGATCCACCGCGATGCGCAAGCCTGCGAGCGGCTTGTTTGGTTTCGCGGGCGGCAACGATTTCGCCGCTCGCCAAAGTCGTGGGATGTGGGTCCTTGAATCTGGGTTTGGCGCGAAATGCAAAATGAAAACCTTTTGCGATTCGCGGTTGGTCAGGATTTGGGCGGTGTCGTTGTCGACCTTGATCAAGTCCGGTGTAAAACCGTGGGTGCAATAGACATCATTGATCAGATGCGTGAACTCGTCGTGAGTGATCGTCCGCTGATAATTCTCGAGCACGTCCCATTTGGGCTTACTCCCGAGAACACCCAGGGTGTCGGTCGCCCCGGCCGTGCCATAGAAGACCGATAGCCACAAAGAAAGTAACGAGCAAAGAATGAGCGAAGGGCGAATTAGCATCGACGTTTTGAACCTCTTCAATACGATCCTGTTCAATGCTAACGGTACTTTTTCTCGGGGACGTCGTCGGTGAACCAGGACGCAATGCAGTCGTCGCTCGCCTCCCGGAATTAAAGGAACGACACGCGGTCGATTTCATTGTTGTAAACGGAGAGAACGCCGCCGGGGGACGCGGCATTACTGGCAAGATCACAATCGATCTCTTACGGGCCGGCGTTTCGGTCGTGACCACGGGTGACCATGTTTGGGACCAAAAAGAAATTTTGACGTTCATCGACTCGGAGCCGCGCTTACTGCGTCCGGTGAATTATCCGGCTGGCGTGCCCGGAAACGGATCAATCGTGCTTGAGACCCCAAAGGGGAAGATCGGGGTGATCGACGTCCAGTGCCGCACTTTCATGCAGCCGATTCTGGATAATCCGTTTCGGGCGATCGAAGAAACCGTCGCGAAGATGCGGAAAGAAACCCCGAACGTCATTGTTGATGTTCACGGCGAAACAACGAGTGAGAAAATCGCGATGGGCCGTTTTCTTGATGGAAAAGTTTCGGCGATAATCGGGACCCATACGCATGTCCAAACCGCGGACGAACAAATTCTTCCGGGCGGGACGGCATTTTTGTGCGACGCAGGGATGTGCGGCCCGGTGAATTCGATTCTCGGCCGCACGGTTGAGCCAATTCTGAACCGTTTCGTTTCGAACATGCCGGCGTCGTTTCCGGTAGCCGCCGGCGAAGTTCGTTTGCACGGCGCACTCGTTGAGATTGACGAAAAAAGCGGACGCGCGCTGAGGATCACGCGAGTGGACGAGCCAGGACCAGCTGAATTCGTGGGCGAGCCAGAACCGAAGATCGACATCGAACAATCGCCAAACCCGGAGCAGACCTAGCCGGCTCATTCGACTTGAACAATTGTGATCGCCCGTTTTGAATTGTTTGATCTAGCTAACCGTCAACACCACATGAAAACACTGTTTGCTTTCTGCCTCGTCACGACGTTTGGATTTTCGATCGCGCAAGCCGCTCAGCAAGAGGGAAACCCTCAGGCCGCGAAAATTGCGCGGGAGGCTTCGCAAGCGGCCAAGGATCAAGATTGGAATAAGGCGATCGACGGTTTTCGCAAGGCCGCAGAGATGGATCGAAAGTTTGGTTCGAGCTTGGCGCTTGCCTATCAACAGCGCGCCTATTCTTATGCCAAGGATCAACGGTTCCAGGACGCGCTGAACGACTTGGGAGAAGCAATCAAAATCAAACCAGATGCAAACGCTTACGAGCAGCGCGCCGCGATCGAAAAAGGAATCAATGACTACGACAAGGCTTTGGCTGATCTTGCCGAGGCGAGTAAGATCAAGCCAGGCGAAATTAAGTACCATAACTATCGAGCCGGCATTTACGAGATACGCGGCGATTTAGCGAATGCCATCGCGGAAACCGACGCGGCGTTAAAAATCAATGCCAAGGACAAAGAAGCGCTCGATCGAAAGGCGCGTTTGCAAAGAATCCAGGCGGCAACCGCGCCAGCTCAGCCTTCAAACGCTCCCGGTGTTCCAGCTCCGCCGAAGAAACCGTAAATGTGCTTTCAGGCTACCGATTCCCGGACTAGCTACCGTTCTGAGAATCGGCGGTGACCGGGACTTTGTCTTTCGGCGGCGGCAGAAACCGTCGCTTCCGGCGGTTGGCAGGCAGCGGCGTCAATGTCATGGTGATGTTGCGTCCGGTTATCTTCGGTTCCATTTCGACTTGCGCCATCCCGGAGAGATCGTCCCGCACTTTTTCCATTAGCTGCATTCCGAATTCCTGATGCGCCATTTCGCGGCCGCGGAACTGAAGCTGCACCCGAACCTTGTTGCCGCGCTCGAGAAATTCTTCGCCATGCCGCACCTTGGTCAGATAATCGTGCTCGTCGATATTGACCCGAAATTTGATCTCTTTGAGCTTTGCGCCGCCGGGCTTTTTGTCTTTATCGTGCTTCGAGAGATCGTACCGGAATTTTCCGAGCGAAACGATTTTGCAAACTGGCGGATTCGCAGTCGGCGCGACCTCGACCAAATCTAGTTCGCGGTTCTGCGCTTCACGCAAGGCATCCGACAATTTCATGACGCCAAGCTGTTGGCCGCTTGATCCCAAAATGACCCGGACTTCGCGAGCGCGAATGCGGCCGTTTACACGAAATTGTGGTTGCAGATTAGTTTAATCTCCTTGGGACGACGAGACGGGAGTGCGCCGGTTCGCCGGTGTTTCCTTCATCGCATGATCAGCGCTCACTTCCGCAAACGCCGATGCACTCTGCTTCGCCGCGGCTGCGACCGACCGCCACGAGGTGCTCGCGCCATTAATCGCGAGCCGAAGGGAAGTTGTAGGCAACATTTCGATACTGGCAAGACGAATCTCGGCGTTGAAGCGAGTTGTTACAAAGCAAGGTGCGCGCTTACATTCACGCTCATATCAGGGGCGGATCGCCGAAGTGCGCTTTGTGCGCCGCATAAAACGCCGCGTCTTCGAGCATGCTGTCGATCGTCGCCGCAATCGGCTCTAGTTTCACTACACCGGAGAAGATCGCGCGGTCGCCAATTTCGCTGTCGATCACGAATGACGGGCGCTGTGTGATTCGCATTGCGTGAAATTCCGCAGTGCTGGTGCGAAGACGTTTTTCCACTGCGGCCGACTTAGCGGTCTCGCGCAATTTGTTCTTGTCGATCTCGCCCGCGGTCGCGCCGATTTCCGCCGAAACATCCCAGTCGCCCACTTTTTTTCCTCCACGAAGCGCGGCGTTCGCGAGAGCGAGTCGAACGCGATCGTCAGTTACTCCAAAGTCTTTCGCGGCCTCGGCCACCGAATTCGGCGCGAGCCACTCCTTCAAATTCGCGTCGTACCAATCCGTGTTCAGCATGAACGGCGAGCCCATCATCATTCCGCTCCGGCGGTAAAACCATTGCTCCTGCTCGCGCGAGGTAGGCAGACCGCTTGAATCCATCAACGCGATCTTCCACTGAAACGCGACGCGGTCTTGATAGCGCTTTTTCACTTCCGCCCAGGTCGACTCCGACCAAAAACACCATGAGGAAACGACATCCAGATAATCCGTCACTGTGATTTTCATAACGTAAATCGACAATAACGATTGACCTTTACCGTCAAACCTCAAGAGTCGAACCTCAAACTTTTGGTGGACCTGAATCACATTTTCCTATTTCTCGCACTCGCAACGCCGCTCCTCGTTTTGGCCAAGGCGGGGCGGCCGGGCGGACTTTTTCGTGGCTGGCGGATCTCGGCGATTATTGTGCTCGCGATCACTGGCGTTGGTTGGCTCTTTTTCCGCGACTACGCCGGTTACGTCGGCGGCGGCGCGTGGTTCACGCTTTTGTTTCTGCCGATGGTTGGCTTGCGAAGAGCATCGCAGCTTGCCGCGAAAGGCCGTTATGAATCGGCGAGGCGATTGACACAAGCGCTGCAAATCTTGCATCCGACCGCGCAATTACGGGAGCAACTTCAAATTTTTGAGCGACTCGAATCGGAGAACCGCGCCGCGCTTGAAGTCGAAACCGAGAGCCTGCCACAAACAATATTCCGGCAATTGTGCAGCGCTCCCGCCGTCACGTTTTTGATTCTGCTCAACGTCGGTGTCTTTGCTCTCGAGCTACGGAGAGGCGCAACAAACAGTTCAATCATGTTACATCACCTCGGCGCGCTCGACGTAGGCGCCGTGATCGGCCAAGGAGAATTCTGGCGGCTGTTCAGCGCGCTGTTCCTCCACGACAGTGTCGTTCACCTCGGATTTAATCTTTTTGCTCTCTACATAATCGGTCCGCCGTTGGAAAAAATTATCGGCACATTTCGATTTGCCGCATCCTATTTGATTTCTGGGCTCGGGTCGACCGCAGGTGTCGTTGCACTGACAGTGATTAAGATTGCGCCTCGAGCCCTGCTCATTGGCGCGTCAGGTTGCATCATGGGAATCGTCGGCGTGTGGGCGGGCTTTCTCCTTCGCCATCGGCATATCCTGGAGGCGAAGCACCGGCTGCTTAACATTTTGCTCATCATTGTAATCCAGGTCGTGTTCGACATCCTCACGCCACAAGTGAGCATGTCAGCGCATTTATGCGGTTTGATTACCGGTTTTGTGATCGGGCTTGCGGTCAGGCCGAGACCACCCTCGTTTTAAGATTTCAATCGGCGCGGGAATTGGCCGCGTTATGCATCTGGCGTATTGAGAGACTTGCCGCCCAAGAATTTTTCGACAATTTCATTCGCTGCCGCTCATGCCGACGTTCCATACTTATAACGTGATTCCCACTCTCCCCGCGGCGCTCGAGCCGCTGCGGGAAATGAGCTTCAACGTCTGGTGGACGTGGGAGCCGTTGGCGCGCCGGCTGTTCCGACATCTCGATCCGGATCTGTGGAACCGGACGAACCACAATCCCGTGCGGATGCTCCAGCTTTCGCGGCAGGCACGTCTGGAGGAACTCGCGCAGGACAAGGCGTTCCTTCGCGATTTGAAGCAGGTCTACGATGCGTTCCGAAATTATCTCGCTCGCCAGGACACGTATGGGAAAACCGGAGCGGGAGCGGCCATCAAAAGACCTATCGCATATTTTTCGGCTGAGTTCGGATTTCATGAATCGATTCCAAATTATTCCGGCGGTCTCGGAATTCTTGCCAGCGACCATTGCAAATCGGCCAGCGATCTCGATCTAAGCTTTGTCGCGGTGGGACTGCTTTATCGGCACGGTTATTTCCGGCAGGAGATCGACAAGGACGGCGCGCAGCAGGCGATTAGTCTCAACCAAAATTTCCACCACCTGCCAATCCGCGAAGTTCAACGTGACGGCACAAACCTTCTTGTTTCCGTTCGCATTTTGGACCGCGACGTGCTTGCCAAGGTCTGGCAACTACACGTCGGCCGTATCAATTTGTTTCTCCTCGACAGTGACATCCCGGAAAACAGCGCCGAAGACCGTCTCATTACGGCCGAGCTATACGGCGGCGACCAGGAAATGCGGATGCGACAGGAAATCATGCTGGGCATCGGCGGCGTGAAAGCACTCAAGGCGATGGAAATCAATCCGGAAGTTTTCCACATGAACGAGGGTCACTCGGCGTTTCTCGCGCTGGAACGCATTCGTCGAAACGTGGTCGAGAGAAAACTCGATTTCTATTCGGCGCTGCAAATTGTCGCCTCCGCGAACGTTTTCACGACGCACACGCCTGTTCCAGCCGGCAACGATTCGTTCCCGCGCGACATGATGCGGAAATATTTCGGCGACTTTGCCAAGGAACTCGAGATTCCGCTCGACGAACTTTTTTCGTTCGGCCAGACGCGCGTCGATCGCTCGGATCCGTTCAGCATGACAATTCTCGCACTGCGAATGAGCCGCCACTCAAACGGCGTAAGCAAATTGCACGGCGAAGTGAGCCGTTCTCTCTGGAAAGATGTTTGGAACGGCGTCCCGGTGCACGAAGTGCCGATCACAAACGTGACGAATGGTATTCACACCAAGACCTGGATGGCGCCGGAGTTTTCTGCGCTCTATCGAAAATGCCTGGGCGATTGGGAGGAACACGTCACCGAGCAGGAATTCTGGCGTGGTGTGATCGACATTCCGGACGCGCAGCTTTGGGAAACACATCAGCAGTTAAAGCATCGCTTAATCGAGTTTGTGCGCGAACGCGTGAAGATTCACCGGGAGCGTATTGGCGATTCGCCCGAAGCGGTCCGAAAAGTAAACCGGATCCTCGATCCGGACATCTTGACCATCGGTTTCGCGCGGCGGTTCGCGACTTACAAGCGGGGCGCACTCTTGTTCAGCGATAAGGAGCGACTGAAGCGCTTGCTCAATGACACCACGCGTCCCGTTCAATTTATTGTCGCCGGCAAAGCGCACCCGCGTGATGAAGGCGGCCGCGCACTGATTCAGGAAGTCTACAAATTCAGCCGCCAAGCCGGATTCGAGAATCGGGTCGTGTTTCTTGAAGATTACGACAGCTATATCGCGCGCCGACTTGTGCAGGGAGTCGATCTTTGGTTGAACAATCCGCTCCGGCCGATGGAAGCGAGCGGTACCAGCGGAATGAAGTGCGCGCCAAATGGCGGAATTAATCTCAGTGTGCTCGACGGTTGGTGGCAGGAAGGGTTTAACGGCAACAACGGTTGGGCGATCGCGCCGGAAATCGAAAGCGGCACGGTCGAATTCCAAAGCGAAGTCGATTCGAACAGCCTTTACCAACTGCTCGAGAATCAGATCATCCCGCTTTATTACGCGAAACCAGACGGCAAACTTCCGCTCGCTTGGCTGCAATTGATGCGCGAATCGATCCGCAGCGTCACGCCAATCTTCAACACGCACCGAATGGTGAAGGAATACACCGAGCGGCTTTACATTCCAGCTGCGCGTTCACACGAAAACTTCGCCCAGAACGGCTGCGAACCGGCGACACAGTTGAGCCTCTGGAAAGCACGAATGCGGAAAGACTGGTCGCAAGTTCGCATTAATGACGTGCAGGTCGGGAACAAGGATCGACAAAACATTCTCGTGGGCGAATCGCTTCAGGTTAGCGCGCATGTCTTTCTGGGAGATGTCGATCCTAATCACGTTCGCGTGGAAGCGTATCATGGCGAAGCCGACAATGGCGGGATCAAGAATCCGTCTGTGAGTGTTCTGAACGCGAGCGGCCAGAACGGCGACGGAAGTTATCTTTATCAGGGATCGGTGCCCGCATCCGAAAGCGGCGCTTACGGATTCAGCGTGCGCGTGGTCCCGACACATCCGAATCTGATGCAAGCGCACGAGCTGCGCCTGATCGCCTGGTCGTGAATTAATCAATCGCGCTAACGGCACGCATGAATTCGGAAAAATCCTTGCCGTTGCGCGCGGCTTGATTGAGCGCTTCCAACCGCGCGTCCGCGAAAGCTTCGGGAAGTCCGATCCGTCGCGAGAGCGCGCCGTTCGCAAAAACGAGCTCGTCCCATTGAATGGACGCGATCTGGTCGTTGAACCGCGCTACCGAACGGCCGCGGAAAAACGCGCGGGTTGTTGCCGGCGGGGTAAAGATCGCGGTTTTAATCTCTTCTTCGTTTACCAACCGTCGGATCGATCCCTGGCGCGCCAGCTCGTAATACAAACCCGATTCAAGATCGACATTGTGATATTCGAGATCGATCGATTGTAGCCATGGATCGCTCCAGGAAAGGTTTTCTTCTTCCTGCAGCGCGTTGAGCAAAAACTTCTTTGCCACCCAATCGACCCGGTCGCGCGCGGTCATCACGTCGCGCTCGAGATCGTTCAGAAGATTTTCCCATTCCTGCAAAATCCACAATCGATCTTCGTCGAGCGACTCGGTTCCAAGTTTGGACGCCGCACACAAGTAAATTCGCTGCACTTCGATTGCGGAAATCTTTCGTCCATCCTTGAGCTCGATGATCCAATCGTAGTTTTGATCGCGACTGATCGATTTATTGGCGTCGGTCGGTTGTGCAATTTCAAGCTGCGGCGCCTGGCCGCGTTCGATCAAATCAAGGACCAACGCGGTCGTGCCAATTTTGAGCGCTGTCGCCCACTCGCTCATGTTCGAGTCGCCGAGAATGACGTGGAAACGGCGATAACGGCTGGCGTCAACGTGCGGCTCGTCGCGCGTGTTGATCAGCGGCCGACGATTCATCGTGTCGATGCTGACGACGACGCTGAAGAAATCAGCGCGCTGTGAGATTTGATACAAGCCTGGTTGACTCGAAGTGCTCTCGCCTTCTACGCCCATCTTCCCGGCGCCAGCAAAAATCTGACGGGTAATAAGAAACGGCAGAATGGCTCCGACGATGCGATCCCATGGCACGTCGCGCTTCATCAAGTAATTATCGTGACAACCGTAGCTGTGGCCGAAAAAGTCCGTGTTGTTTTTATAAAGACGAACTTCTTGGCCTATCGGCAGTTTCAGATTTCGGCGCCGCGCGCATTCCGCTAAAATCCGCTCGCCCGCTTTATCTTGCGTGACGATCTGGCGAAGCGTTGTGCATTCCGGGCTCGAATATTCCGGATGCGCATGGTCGTTGTAAAAACGTGCGCCATTGGAAAGCACGAGATCGCTTTTGATTTCCTCGAAGCTGAGCGGGCGGTTCTTGTCGATCTCGTAATAGGCCGACTCGTCCGTGTCTTGAAGAAGCTCGCGGGCGCGAAAGCCGCGCGCGTCCTGATGTGGATCTTCCAGTTCGTAATCCCATTTCATCAACGCGCCGTGATCGGTGTAACGCCGAACAAGCTCGATTGATTCGGCGACTACATCGACACTTTCCGAGCCATTCACGGTGATGCCGTACTCCGTCTCGAGACCAAAGACGCGGTTCATTGCAGCCCGCCAGAATTAGATGACCCCGGAACCGATGTGCGACGCGGAATCGCCGACCGGCCTGACCGGAGCGATCTTGACTACGTTTTCCGGATCGTAATCGATCAACTTAAGCCAATCTTCGGTGATGTCGGTCGTCGGAAAGATATCGTTCTCGGCGTATTCAGCATCGAATGCGAGCTGCAAATCCATTTCGCGAATTCCCTCCTCCTGTTGCGTCGCAATGGCGCGTTTGATCGCCATTGCTTTCGCGCGCTCGACAATCGAAGCGATGATCGCTCCGCTGATCAGATTGCTGCGGTAAAGAATTTCTTTGCGCCCGCTACGGAGCGTGACTTCGAGAAACTTATTTTCGTCGCGTCGGGCAAACTGCCAGTCCACGAAACGCTCGATCAGTTTATCGACCGTCGCGGCCATGCTCTCCGCTTCTTTCGCAAGCGCGCCATCGTAGGGAAGATCGGGCGTCAAATAAATCCGATAAATGTCACGCGCGCCTTCGCGATTCGGGCGATTCACTTTGATTTTCCGATCGATCCGGCCGGGACGGAGAATCGCGGGGTCGATCAAGTCGGCACGGTTCGAGGCCAGGATGATCACGACGTCGTTCAACGAATCGATGCCGTCCATTTCCGAGCAGAACATTGGGACAAGCGTCGAAAGAATGTTCGAATAACGCGACGCCCGACGCGTACCGAGAATCGATTCCGCCTCGTCGATAAAAAGAAAAGGCATAAAACCGTCGCGACGTTTCTCGCGCGCGGTCGCGAAAATTTCGCGTACCATACGCTCCGACTCGCCGACCCACATGTTCAGAATCTCCGGCCCTTTAACGTGCATGAAGTATTCTTTCATCTGCGCGCCGGTTTTTTCGCGAAGCTGTTTAGTCAAATTATAAGCGGTAGCTTTGCCGATGAGCGTCTTGCCGCAACCAGGTGGACCGTAAAGCAAAAATCCCTTCGGGGTGGCATGCTGGAATTTCTTGAAAAGATCTACATGCAACAGGGGAAGCTCGATCGCGTCCTTGATCGCCTGGAGCGCTTCTTTCTGGCCGCCGACTTTTTCCCACGGCAGCTCGGGAACAACGTCGAGATAATGTTCATCTGATTTCGTGCTCGAGAGCATCTCAAGCGCCATCCGATAATTCGAATCGACGCGCACCTCGTCTCCCGATTTTAAAGTCGAACCGGCGAGCTCTGACGAACGTTGCAAGACCATCGATTGCGTTCCGTGCTCGGAGCCAACGCGCAATCGATCCTTGCCGATCACCTCCGTGATTTTGGTCACGGGTCCTGCCGTTTCAAAACCGAGATCGCCGACGATGACGAACGCTTCATTGACCAGCACGCGCGTTCCTTTTTTCAACTTCGCAAGCGGAATGCGGGGATCAGCATTGCAATAATAATCGGCGCCGCCGACCACGATGTGAGCGGTGTCTTTCGAGGTCGCGCCGAGGAATGTGCCGATACGATTTGCGGGAGAAGTGACTTTCTTGATGACCTCTTCGAGTTTCTCGATCATCTGGCGCGCTTCGCCGATCATCTGCGATTGATCGAACATCTGTGGGCGAAGGTCGAGCAGGTCGCGCCGGATCGGATCGCCCGGCGGGAGCGAAGCGATGACACGATCGAGTTTATCCAGCAGTGGCTGGTTCGAGGCGGGCTCGTCGAAACTTTCGAATTCTCTGCTGCGCTCTTCGCTCATCGTAAAACCCAGTTCATGCCCGACTCGACTGCGATTATAACTTTCTCGTCAAATCTTCGCAATCTTCGACGCCGCGGCGGCACAAATTGTTCAACCAGCGCCGTTGTGGCGCAGTTGCGAAGAATTTGCGATGAGAGGAATTGTCGATCTTGCGACCACCAAGAGGCGAATCTAAATTTCGCTTCTTCGCGAGGAGCCTTAGCTCAATTGGTTAGAGCGCCGCCCTGTCACGGCGGAGGTTGCGGGTTCGAGCCCCGTAGGCTCCGAGGTTTTTGCAGTACAGAAAACCTATGCTGTTAAGCGATTCGTTAGGCCAATTTCCTAGGGCATTACTCTGCAGACGCGTTCTGACCTGATGCCTATTTCAGGCTGTCTCGTGCACGTTCAATCATCTCTTCGTGCGAGTTGCACGAGGAAGCCGTGTGCCACATTGCTCCCGTCAATAGACTCTCCGGTGATCGCTTCGGAGTTGTTGTCGTCCAACGGGATGGTGCCCTGGCCTGCGCCTGTCCCCGCGCCCGGAACGTCAAACACGCTAAAGTTGCCCTGCCAATTGAGCAGGAAGCCGTGATTCACATTGCTTGCGTCGATTAAATTTCCCGCGATCTCGCCTACTGTGTTGTTGCTTTCGGGGAGGGTGCCCTGGCCTGCCCCGGTGCCGGCGCCCGGAGCATCGAACGTGCTGAAGGTGCCCTGGTTAGACCGCATGAAGCCGTGAAGCACACCTTTTGCGTCGACGTAGACGCCTTCGACATCCCCGTTCGGAGTGAGGCCTACGCCGAACGTGCCGTTGCCGCTGCCCGGGGTCATGTCAGCGCCCGGGGCATCGAACGACATGATGGTGCCGTCGGGAGCGCGCAAAAAGCCGTGACCCACAAAGTTCGCGTCAAAATAGAAACCCGTGATCTCGCCCGGCTCATCGATGGCGTTGGGGTTGGTGAATATGGAGCCCGGGGGATCGAACTCGGTGATGACGCCGTTAGCCGAGCGTATGAAGCCGTGTTGCGCTGAGCTCGCGTCCACGTAGAACCCGGTGATCGCGCCTGCTGGGTTGATGCCCATTGGAGTGATTTCTGAGGGGAAGGTCCCCTGCGGAAACGGACCTGTGCCCGCGTCCGGAGCATCAATCTGGGCGAAGGTGCCGTCAGGAGCGCGTACGTAGCCGTGACACCGGCCGGCATTGTCGGTGAAAAATCCGGTAATCTGCCCCGATAGGTTGATGGCGAAAGCACGCGTACCCTGACCGTTCCCGATGGTTCCGCAAGATGTTGAACAAGTGCCCGCGGCCGGATCGTCGAAGATCGTAAAGGTTCCGTCGGGAGCGCGCAGGAATCCGTGCCGGGCAGAGTTGGCGTCCCGGATGAATCCCGTGATCGTCCCAGCTGGGTTGATGCCAAAGGCGACCGTGCCTTGGCCCGGCCCCGTGCCCGCACCCGGTGCATCGAACGTGATGGTCGTCGTCTTCGGTCCGCCAGCATTCGCGGGAAGGACCAGGCCCAACGCGCAGAGGACCAGGGAAAGCGCCATTGGTAGACGCGCGTAAGGGTTGGACGCGCAAATGGGCTTAAATATTTTGGTGCGAATGTTCGGTAGAGTATTTTTCATAATTCGTTTTTTGTTAGTTAGTCAGGGTGATTCATTGGAAAGAGGCTGGCTATGACCAGATCGCGCTAAAAAGGCAGACCAGTTTCGCTTGCCTCCCCGCAGCGCTAAAGCGTTGCAAGCGCGGTCGCGGGAATCAGAGGCCTTGAGCTGCGCAGGATCTCTTGAGAAAGCATTCTTTGGATGCGAAAATCGTGTCGTGAAAATGAATGGCGCGATCTACGGGCGCACATTTTCGTCCCTCCCAAAGCAGCGACGGCGTCGTTTAGTTATGTCGTTCGAAATGGTGCGGCTGGATCGCGCGTCGTCCGAGCCGCTCTACCAACAACTTTATCGTCAAATACGAGAAGAACTTGAGAACGGCAGTTTTGATTCAAGCGCTTCCCGTGTGCCTTCCTCACGAGTTCTCGCTGCAACTCTCGGGATCTCGCGACTAACCGTAAACCAGGCGTTCTCAAAGCTGCTGGCAGAGGGCTATCTCCAAACCCGGGAACGCTCTGGCATCTTTGTCGCAGATCATTTACCGGCCAGTTTTCTGAAGGCTGCCAGGTCGGTGCCGACCGCGCGCGCCGAGCATTCCCCGCGTGTCGCCCAACGAGTCACCAGAATGACCGATTTTCGCAGCGGCCGACAACTGGATGTCGGCGCTGGCGGCCCGCCGAGCGTCACATTCGTCGCGGGGTTGCCGGCCGTGGATGAATTCCCGATTGCTGTTTGGGAACGCTTACGCGAGCAGGTTTTGGCAAAAAAAGGTGCGCACCTATTGCGTTATGCCTCGAGCCGTGGCGAGGTCGACCTACGGAAGGCAATCGCTGCTTACTTGTGCGATTTCCGCGGCGCCAATTGTCATCCCGACCAAATCGTAGTCGTGGGCGGCATGCAGCAGGCGATGCTGGCGTGCGCGCTCGCGTTAATCAACGAGGGTGAAGTGGCATGGATCGAAGATCCCGGCTTTCATCAGGCCCGTAATGTCCTCGCGTTTGTCGGGGCTAAAATAATCCCGCGCCCAATCGATCGTGAGGGATTGGTAATCGAGAAGTGCTCGCGGCAGAAATCCCCCAAACTCATTTTCGTCGCGCCGTCGCACCAGTTTCCCCTTGGCGTAACGATGAGCCTGAAGCGGCGGAAAGCTCTGATTAAGTTCGCAGAGTCGCGTGGCAGCTACATTCTGGAGGATGATTATAATTCCGAGTTTCGTTTCGATGGTCCGCCACTCCCATGTCTTCAAGGTTTGGACCATGCCGGGCGGGTGATTTATGCCGGCACGATGAGCAAGATCCTTTACCCATCGCTGCGCCTCGGTTTTGTGATCGCACCGTCACAACTTGTCGACACCCTCGTCAAGGTGCGCGCTGTCATGGACCAGCACTCCCCAGCGATTGATCAGGCCACTCTGGCGCGTTTCATCACCGAAGGATTTTTCCTCAGCCATGTGAAACGGATGCGCGAACTCTATGCCGAGCGACGCGTATTCTTTATCGAACAATTCCAAAAATGGCTGGGCCAGTATTTCGATCTGGAAGTAACGCCGGCCGGCTTGCACTTCGTCGCCTGGCTGCGACACAAAGAAGACTTTCCGTTGTTCATGCGTGCTCGTCAGGAAACCGGTGTTTGGCCCCGGCCTCTTTCTTTCTTCTGTATCAAGGCTCAGTTGGATCCGGCGTTCGTTTTTGGATTCGCGGCCTGGTCGCAAGCGCAAATTGAACAAGGTTTGGCAAGACTAGCGTCGGCGGTTAAACAACTGAAGCAGCGTGGCGCGGGAAAGGGTTCATCGTTTCCAATCCACCATTTGTCATCTGCAACGAGTGAATTCTGGCCGGCGGCAGCCATCGGATCAAGGTAACTGGTTAACAAAAATTAGGATCGAGCAAAACAGCCGGGCCCCTTTCGAAGCCACGCCACAATCAGAAAGACTTGCGGACGCAACCAACGGCTTGCGGCTCGTTCGCGAAGCGCGCCGTCGTCCATTTAATGAGCAGCTCCTCGAGCGGCCCACCGGGCAGGGCAATCGTGAAATGGTCGCGCCCAGCGAATGTCCAGTATTCGAGTCGTTGACCAGCAGAGCAGCGCTCTTCGACATAAGCGTCGGTGGCAGACGGCGGCACGACGATGTCCGAGAGGCCTTGTGCGATTACAACGGGAGCCTGTATTGGACCGTCCGGCGTGTTCTGCTCAAGCCGAGCTTGAAGCGCTTTGTTCGAGCTCGTGGCCAATGCTGGACCGTCGAATGTCGCGGCCAGTGTCTCGATACGTTCCTCGTCCTCGGGCGGAACGAAATCGCATAAGTTTACTATCTGACGCGCAGCATCGAGCGCCTCGGGGCGAAGCGCGTGCGCGAATGTGATGTCAGGGTAGAACCGGCTGTACGACAGCGCGATATACGGTCCAAACATCTTCTCGACCTCGACGCTCATCGGGAGAATGTTCTTAATGTTCGCAGCCGGTGCGATTGCCACGACGCCGACGATTTCGAGGTCCGGCGCGTAACGTGGCCCGACAATGCCAGTCCAAAGCGCTGAGTGTCCGCCCTGCGAGTAACCCCACACAACCATGCGTTTGTCGAGCGTAAGCTCGGACATCTGCCGCGCAGCACGGACCGAATCGAGCGTCGCGCGCGCTTCGCCTTCGCCGATCAAGTATGGATGCGGGCCACCCTTCTCTGCGAAGGAGTAATCTGTCGCGACCACGACCCAGCCAGCGATCGCAGTCTGCTCGCGCGCAGGGATGCCCTGGGTTGGCGCCGACACAAGCGACGGCATGCATTTCTGGAGCAGGCCCGTGGTGCCGTGATCCCACGCTATGACGGGGCGAGGGCCAGCGGGAGGATCCGTCGGCGCAAACACG
>Ga0182037_10000114_pt1 | contig 33797 bp, 36 predicted proteins | sample sta12Cox44000082_FD_125974 | JGI IMG/M metagenome (GOLD analysis project Ga0182037, IMG submission 125974) | Lab enrichment of tropical soil microbial communities from Luquillo Experimental Forest, Puerto Rico - statoxic.12C.oxic.44.000.082 | ecosystem: Environmental > Terrestrial > Soil >... | reverse complement strand
GTGACGTTCAAGGACGTCGCCGGTGTGGACGAGGCGAAAGAAGAGCTGCAGGAAATCATTGAATTCCTCAAGGAGCCCCAGAAGTTCCAGAAACTCGGCGGGCGCATACCGAAAGGCGTGCTGCTCATGGGCCCTCCAGGTACGGGGAAGACGCTTCTAGCCCGCGCCGTGGCCGGGGAGGCCAACGTGCCGTTCTTCTCGATTAGCGGTTCCGATTTCGTCGAGATGTTCGTCGGGGTCGGCGCGTCCCGCGTGCGGGACTTGTTCGAGCAGGGCAAGAAGAACGCGCCCTGTATCGTGTTCATCGACGAGATCGACGCCGTTGGCCGGCACCGAGGGGCCGGTCTCGGCGGTGGTCACGACGAACGCGAGCAGACGCTCAATCAGCTGCTCGTCGAGATGGATGGCTTCGAATCGAACGAAGGCGTGATCCTGGTCGCCGCCACGAACCGTCCTGACGTGCTCGACCCGGCGCTCCTGCGCCCGGGCCGCTTCGACCGCCGCATCGTCGTCAACCGGCCCGATGTGAAGGGGCGTGAAGGGATCCTCGGCGTTCACACGCGCAAGATTCCGATGTCGGACGATGTGGAAGTGCCGGTGTTGGCTCGCGGGACGGCCGGTTTTTCAGGGGCGGATCTGGCGAACCTGGTCAACGAGGCGGCTCTGAATGCCGCCCGCTACAACCAGAAGGTCGTGCGCATGCACGACTTCGAGTTCGCCAAAGACAAGGTCCTGATGGGATCCGAGCGCCGCTCGATGATCATCAGCGACGCGGAAAAGCGGGTCACCGCCATCCACGAGGCGGGCCACGCGCTGCTCACCGTTTTGTTGCCGCATGCGGACCCCATTCACAAAGTCACGATCATTCCGCGTGGCATGGCGCTCGGCCTGACGCAGCAGCTTCCCGCCGACGAGAAGCACAACTACTCGCGCGACTACCTGAGCGACCAGATCGCCATTCTGCTCGGCGGCCGCATCGCCGAGGAGATCACGGTTGGCAGCGTCACGACAGGCGCCGGCAACGACCTCGAACGGTCGACCGAGCTGGCGAGGAAGATGGTCTGCGAGTGGGGCATGAGCGACGCGATGGGGCCGCTGACCTTCGGCAAGAAGGAAGAGCAGATCTTCCTGGGCCGTGAGATTGCCCAGCACCAGGACTACAGCGAGGACACGGCGCTCAAGATCGACCATGAAGTGAAGCGCCTGGTCACGGAGAACTATCAGCGCGCACACGAGCTCCTCACCGACAACAAAGACACATTGGTCAGCATCGCCGACGCGCTGCTCGCGCGCGAGGTGCTCGATGCCGAACAGGTGAAAAAGCTCGCGGCCGGGGTGCCGCTCGACGAGCCACAGGCGGTCGCCGCGCGGGCGGCCACCTCCGAAGAAGAAGAGCCTCGCGCCCGAAAGGAGCGCGCGCCGATCGTTCCCGCGCTGAACAAGCCGCTTCCGCAAGAATAGACCGTTGGCGGGCGTGTATCCCGCGCGCGCCGGGTTCTGGATTCAGCTGCCCTCAGGGCGCACGCTGGAGCTTGGCGCTCGCCCGCTCGTCATGGGCATCGTCAACGTGACTCCCGACTCGTTCGCGGAGTCCGTCTCCCTTCTCGATCCCTCGATGGCTATCGAGGCCGGTCAGCGAATGGCGCTCGCGGGCGCCGATCTCCTCGATGTGGGCGGCGAGTCGACTCGACCCGGCGCCGAGCCGATCTCCGCCGAAGAGGAGTGCGACCGGATCCTGCCCGTGCTCGAGGGCCTCACGACGCGTGTGCAGGTGCCCGTGTCGGTCGACACGTACAAGGCCGGCGTCGCCCGGGCGGCACTGGCCGCCGGAGCGTCCATCGTCAACGACATCAGCGGCCTTGCCATGGATCCTGCGCTCGGTCAAGCGGTTGCGGGCGCAGGTGCGGCGCTCATCCTGATGCACACGCGCGGCCGACCGAAGACGATGTACCACGAGGCGGTCTATGTGGACGTTGTTGCCGAGCTCATCCGGGAGCTTCGGGGCAGCATCGGCACGGCGACGGCGGCGGGCGTCCCGCGAGACCGCATCATCGTCGACCCGGGCATCGGGTTTGCCAAACGGGCGGCGCACAGCTATGGTGTGCTGGCGCGGCTGCCCGAGCTTGCGGCGGCCCTTGATCGCCCGGTTCTGGCGGGTCCGTCCCGCAAGTCGTTCATGCAAGAGGCGCTCGGCGGACGACCGCCGACGGAGCGCGATTGGGGAACCGCCGCTGCGGTAGCCGCCGCGGTGTTGAACGGCGCCCACATCGTTCGGGTTCATGCCGTGCCCGAGATGGTGCAAGTCGTAAGGGTCGCGGAGGAGATACGGAGACATGGCGAATAGCTCATGGCTGATGGCACATCGCGCGCGGGCCATCAACCGGACGCCACCAGCCATCAGCCGCCAGCCATGACGGGGATTGCAACGTTCTTCCGCCGCGCGCCCTTGACCTGGTGGGACCTTGTCGACATCGTCGTGGTGTCGATTCTCATCTACGAGGTGCTCAAGCTCATTCGCGGCACGCGCGCCGTGCAGATGACGCTCGGCGGCGGCGTGCTGATCGCGCTGTTCTACGGGTCTCGATGGGCGCACCTGGAGACGACGAACTGGCTGATCCGGAACATGGTCGGCTATATCGTGTTCGCCGTCATCGTGCTGTTTCAGTCGGATATCCGACGGGCGCTCGCGCATCTGGGCCGTGCGCCGTTCTTCCGCTATTTCGCCAAGCCGGAATCCGCCGAGGAATCCATCGAAGAGCTCGCGATGGCGGCGGGCATGTTGTCGTCGCAGCGGATTGGCGCCATCGTCGCGATCGAGCGGCAGATCGGCCTCCGCAATTACATTGAGGGCGGCATACCGCTCGACGCACTTCTGACCTACGATCTGCTGCTCAGCATCTTTCAGCCGACCTCGCCGCTGCATGACGGCGCGATCATCGTGCAGGAGGATCGCGTGGCGGCCGCGGCGTGCTTCCTTCCGCTGACGGTCAACCCGAGGCTCGCCAAGGACCTCGGGTCGCGGCACCGGGCCGCCATCGGCCTGACTGAAGAGAATGACTCGGTGGCGATCGTGGTCTCGGAGGAGACCGGGGTCATCTCGGTCGTGTCCGACGGCCAGATCGAGCGCGGGGTGAGCGTCGACGCGCTTCGCGAGCGCTTGCGGTCACTTGTGCTCCAGCCTCGCCGGTCGGCACCGCGGCACGAGGTGCAGCCGACATGAGGCGCATCTGGCCCTTTCGACATCTCGGTCTCAAGCTGCTGTCGCTGGCGGTCGCGCTGCTGCTGTGGATGGCGATCGCGGGGGAGGAGCCGGTCGAGCGCGGCCTGCGTGTGCCGCTCGAATTGCAGCAAATGCCGGCGGGCGTCGAGCTCACCGGTGAGGTGCCGGCGACGGTCGACGTCCGCGTCCGCGGCGGATCCAGCACGCTCAGCCAGGTGCTGGCCGGCGACGTGGTCGCGGTGCTCGACCTCAGATCGGCGCGGCCGGGACGGCGCGTGTTTCCGCTGACGGCGGATCAGATTCGTGTGCCGTTCGGCGTCGAGGTCGCGCAAATCATCCCGTCGGCGATCACGATGGTGTTCGAGCGAACGGCGTCGCGGCCAGTGCCCGTGGTTCCAGCAGTCGACGGGCGGCCGGCGCCTGGTTTCGTCGTCGGTCCGTTGACGGCCGACCCGCCCATCGTCGAAGTCGAAGGGCCGGAGAGCGCGGTCTCGCGCGCGACCGAGGCCGTGACCGAGCCGGTCTCGGTCTCAAGTGCGCGCGATCGTGTCAGTCGGACGGTGACGCTGGGCGTTCTCGACCCTCTGCTGCGCCTGAAGAACGCGCGATCCGCCGTCGTCTCGGTCCAGATTGTTGCAGCGCCCATGGAGCGCACGCTGCGCGACCGGCCCGTGCACCTGCGCAATCTCCCGCCCAATCTGTCGGCCGAGGCGGCCCCCACCGCGGTCGATGTCGCCTTGCGGGGCAGCCGGGAAACTATCGGACGTCTCGAGGCCGACGATGTGGTGGCGTACGTCGACCTTGCGGGCCTCGGTGCCGGTCAGTACCAGTTGACGGTCCATGCCGAGGCGGCCCCCGAAGCGGGCGTGACTCACATCGAGCCGACCACGGTTCAAGTCCGGATGACGAGTCTCAAATGACGCCACGATGACTCCCCGACTGTTCGGCACCGACGGTGTTCGCGGCGTCGCCGGCTCGTACCCGCTCGATCGGGCCACCGTCCGACGTCTCGGCGGCGCGCTCGTGCGCGCGCTGCCTGACGGGCAGCCGCTGCATTCGCAACATCTTCTCATTGGCCGCGACACGCGCGAGTCCGGCGTGTGGATTGAAGAGGAGCTGGCGTGCGGCGCGCGTGGCGAAGGAGCCGAGGTCACCAGCGCAGGTGTGGTGCCCACGCCTGCCGTGGCCTATCTCACCCGCGCCAACTCGGAGTTCGACGCGGGCGTGGTGATCTCGGCCTCGCACAATCCGTATCAGGACAACGGCATCAAAGTGTTCTCGGGGCAGGGTGAAAAATTCACCGAGGTCGTGGAGCGCAAGGTCGAGGCGATCATGGCCGACTCCTCGTGGCAGGTCACGGGCGGTGAGGCCGGGCCGGTCCGGCGCGTCGATCTCGTCGGCGCGTATCTCGATCATTTGCGCGCAGTCTTTCCGGAGGCGACGTCGTCTCGAGGGGCCCGTGCGGCGAAACGCGGTCGGTTCGCGATCGATTGTGCCAACGGAGCGACAACGACAGTGGCGCCAGCGCTGTTTGCGAGCCTTGGTCTGGACACGGTCGTGGTCGCCAACGAGCCGAATGGCCGGAACATCAACCTCGATTGCGGGTCGACGCGGCCCGAGCTGCTCGCGCGGACCGTCGTCGAGCACGGCTGTCAGATGGGTGTCGCGTTCGATGGTGACGGGGACCGGGCGATCTTCGTCGATCACCGAGGCGCCATCGTGGATGGTGACGCCGTCCTCCTGATGTGCGGCGCCCAGCTGAAGCGCGAGCGGCGTCTCAGGGGGAACGCCATCGTGGCGACGGTGATGAGCAACATCGGACTCGAGATTGCGCTGAAATCGCTCGGCATCGAGCTCGTTCGCTGCGCCGTCGGCGACAAGTACGTGATGGAAGAAATGTTGAGGCGGGGCCTGTCGCTCGGGGGAGAGCAATCGGGGCACATCATCTTCTCCGACTATCTGTTCACGGGTGACGGCCTCTGCACGGCGTTGAACGTGCTGAGAACCGTTTCGTTGACGGGACGGACGCTGGCGGAGCTCGCAGGCGATCTCACGACCTATCCGCAGGTGCTCCTCAATGTTCGGGTCCGCGAGAAAACCGAACTGGGGACCGTGCCCGCCGTGGTAGACGCGATTGCCCGCGTCGAGGCGCGCGTGGCCGGGCAGGGCCGCCTGCTCGTGCGCTACTCGGGGACTGAGCCGCTGCTCCGCGTGATGCTCGAGGGCAAGGATCAGAACGAGATCCGGACCTGGGCGCAGGAGATTGTGGACGCGGTGCAGGAACACCTCGGGTGATATCGACGGCGGAAGTAAGGAAGTAAAGAGAGTCGCGTGAGTTGAGCGGGTCGAGTGGGCGAGCAGGTCGGGTCGGAAGGACACCGGCGCGGGCATGGTTCGTTTGAGTGTCAACGTCAACAAGGTTGCCACGTTGCGGAACTCCCGGGGTGGGCGCGTGCCGAACGTGCTCGACGCGGTCGACGTTTGCGTCGCGGCGGGCGCACCTGGCATCACGGTTCACCCGCGCGCCGACGAGCGGCACATCACCCGCGCGGATGTGCGCGCGATCGCGGCGAGACTGCGCGAACGGGCGTCGGGCATCGAATACAACATTGAAGGCGATCCGCGCGCGGACCTGATCGAACTGGTCGACGAGGTCGTCCCCGATCAGTGCACCCTCGTGCCCGTGGTTCCGGGCGAGGTGACGAGCCAGGCGGGCTGGCGGCCCGGCCTGCAGAGAGAGCGGCTGCCCGAGACGGTTGCGCGGCTGCATTCACGCGGCATCCGCGTGAGCGTTTTCGTCGACGCGGCGCTCGAGCCTGTACGCTGGGCGGCGTCGGTCGGCGCGGACCGCGTCGAGCTGTACACCGAACCTTTCGCCCGCGCATTCGCACGGAGCCGGGCGGAGGCCGAACGCTCCTTCAGCCAGTACGCGGAGGCGTCGCGCCTGGCACACGATCTCGGCCTCGGCGTGAACGCGGGCCATGATCTCGACCTCGACAACCTCAAGCTGTTTCGCGATCTCCCGTTTCTCGATGAGGTGTCCATTGGCCACGCCATCATCTCGCGCGCGGTGTTCGTCGGCCTATCGGCCGTCATCTGCGAGTACCTCGATACGCTCGTTACGGGCCGCCGAGCGGTGTGACTGCGGGGCGCGAGCCGCTCTTTTTCGCCCATGGGCGGGTGGCGGGGCGAGTGCCGTCTGCTTTGATATGATCGATCGTTCCCCTTATATCGGTACCGTCCGGGCCTGTGCGACGGATCGATTGCGGTGGACCCGCTGATGAAGTCTGACGCCGTCGCTTACGGAATTGCCGGGATTTGCTTTGGCCTGATCGCCGGTTGGATCATCGGCAGTCAGCAGGCGAGCTTGCGCACGCCCGCGCCATCGCAGGTGACGCAGGCTGCGAGCGCGCCGGCCGCAGGAGGCCAGACGACCCGCGCTGCCGTGCTGGACGAGGCGCAGGTCAACGCGCTGAAGTCCGTTGCCGACCGCGAGCCGTCGAACGCCAAGCCTCGAATCGACCTCGCCAACCTGTACTTCGACGCCGAGCGGTACGACGATGCGATCAAATGGTACGGCGAGGCGGTCAAGCTGCAGCCGAATGATGTGAACGTCCGCACCGATCTCGGCGTGTCGTACTACTACACGAACCAGCCCGACAAAGCGCTCGCTGAATTCGAGCGCTCGCTCGCCATCGATCCCAAGCACGCGAAGACGCTGTTGAACCTCGGGATTGTCCGCGCCTTCGGTAAACAGGATCTCGAAGGCGCTTCGCAAGCGTGGCAGCAGGTCATCAAGGTCGCGCCCGACAGCCCGGAGGGGCAGGCGGCGAAGCGCGCGCTCGACAGCTTGAGATCTGCTCATCCGGCCGGCAGTCAACCGGGGTCCTGATGATCCGGCTGCTCCTTTTCGGCGTCCTGTCGGTCCTCATCGCGCGAACGTTCTGGCGGCTCGTCGACAGCATCATCGAGGGCGCGACTGGACGGGGGAAGTCGGTTCCGACCGAGGGCGTGCAGATGGTCCGGGATCCGGTGTGCGGCACGTTCCTGCTGCCGGACCGGGCGATCGCTGTGGTTGACGGGCGCGCGCGCCTGTACTTCTGCTCCACGGCATGCCGCGACAGGTACCGCGGACGCTCGACATGACTGCCGAATCGACCCTGCGTGCCGACATCGTCGAAGTGGGCCGTCGCCTGTACGCGCGCGGCTACACGGCGTCGAATGACGGCAATATCAGCGTGCGCCTCGGCTCCGATCGACTGCTCATGACCCCGAAGGGTGTATGCAAGGGGTTCATGACGCCGGACATGATGTGCATCACCGATCTCGAGGGGCGGAAGCTTCAGGGCGATCGTGACCCGTCGTCGGAGATGTTGATGCACCTCGAAGTCTACCGGCAGCGTCAAGACGTGCAGGCGGTCGTTCACGCGCACCCGCCGACGGCGACGGGCTTTGCCGTCGCGGGCATTCCGCTCGATCGCGCCGTGCTCGCGGAGGTGCTGACGACGTTGGGGAGTATTCCGATTGCGGAGTACGCCACGCCGTCGACCAGAGAATTGCCGGAGGCCGTGCGCAAGTACATCAAGGCGCACGATGGGATGCTGCTGGCCAACCACGGCGCGCTGACCGTCGGCGCCGACCTGTATGCTGCGTACTACAAAATGGAGACGATCGAGCACTTCGCGCGCATCAGTCTCGTCGCGCGGTTGCTTGGTCGCGAGAACCTGATCTCGCGTGAGGAGGTGCTGCGGCTTCAGGATCTGCGCGGGACGTATGGCATCAAAGCGCCGGCGCCCATCTGCTCCGATGAGACAGACGTGCGCGCGAGCCCCGCGGGCGCGGGAGACGTGGTCGCGGGCGGTGCCGACGTGGCTTCCTGTCAGGTCGTGAGGGCTCCGTCCAGCCCTAGAGAGAGGCTCGTTCCCGATGTGATTCGTCTGGCACCGCCGGGGGGACAGGCCGATGGGGACGCTGAAATTCGGTTAACATACCGCCAACTCTCGCAGCTCATCGAAGATGCCGTGCGGAGCTTGCGCTAGCGCCGTCCGGAGCGGCTGCGATGGTGAGGGCGGCCTATCCGGCGTCGGCCCGACAAGGAGACAGTAATGGGAGAGGCGTTAGGGATGGTCGAGACCAAAGGCCTGGTCGCGATGATCGAAGCGGCAGACGCGATGGTCAAGGCGGCCAAGGTGACGCTGGTCGGATGGGAGAAGATCGGCGCCGGGTACGTCACTGCGATTGTGCGCGGCGACGTTGCCGCGGTCAAAGCCGCGACCGATGCGGGTGCGGCCGCGGCGCGGCGAGTGGGTGAGCTCGTGTCGGTCCACGTCATTCCGCGTCCGCATGCCAACCTCGAGGACGCGCTGCCGATCGGAAAGGCGAACGCGGCCAAGGCGTAGGCACTTGCTGCTCGCAAAGGTCGTTGGAACTGTCGTCGCGACCCGGAAGGATCCTCGGCTGGTCAGCAACAAGCTGCTGGTCGCGCGTCCGGTCGATCCCCGTGGGAAGATCGACGGCAACTTTCTGGTCGCAGTCGATACGGTAGACGCAGGCGTCGGTGAGACCGTGCTGATTGTCAGCGGCAGCTCTGCTCGGATGGCATCGGGGATGAAAGACTGCCCCGTCGACGCTGTCATCGTCGGCATCGTCGACGCCGTCGAGATCAGCGAACAATGACACACCAGCCACGAGGGACGAGCCACGCGTAACGAACCCCGATGCAGCTGGCGAAGGTGATCGGCGACGTCGTGGCGACGCGGAAGGACGAGAGCTTGGTGGGCATCAAGCTGCTGGTGATCCGGCCGCTCACGCCGGACCGCGAGCCCGCGGGCCGACCGCTCGTGGCTGTGGACGCCGTTGGAGCCGGCGTCGGTGACGTCGTGTTTTTCGTGCGCGGCAAGGAAGCGAGCTTTCCGTTTCACCCCGCCGAGCCGCCGGTCGACGCCGGCATCGTCGGAATCGTGGACCACTGGGACTATGCAGATCGCGCGAGTCGTCGGTAGCGTCGTGGCCACACAGAAGCACAAGACCTTCGAGGGGGCCAAGCTGCTGCTCGTGCAGCCGCTCGACGCCGTCGACGATGCGCCACGCGGTGCGGCGATGCTCGCCGTCGATGGAGTGGGCGCCGGCGTTCACGAAAAGGTTCTCATCGTGCTCGAGGGGCGCGCCGCGGGTGAAGCGCTCGGCAAGAAAGGTGCACCAGTCGACGCGGCCATCGTTGGCATTGTCGATGAGGTTGTCGTGAAAGAGTGAACGGCGTGACCGACGACGAGCTGCGCGAGCTGGTTCGCGCTGCAATCGCGAGGACGGGGGGCGGGCTGATCGACCGGCGGGTTCTCTCCGTCACCCCGGCGGAGCTCCCACAATCGGCCCCTCCGGACCAGGCGAGCTTCAGCCGGTTTCCGCTTGCTCGCGGCAGCGACACGGATGGAGCGTGCCTTATCGAACCGGCCGTGCGCTGCAGTCACTGCGGATACTGCGTCTCGTACGGGCACTGAAACGGCCTGTTGCCGGGCACGATGGGGCAGGCCGGCGTTCGGCGGTCATGCACAACATTCTCGTTACGCGCAAGCTCCCCTCATCGGTCCTCGCCAAGCTCGGTGAGATCGGCGCCGTCGACCTCTACAGCGGGGAGGCCGCGATTCCACACGAGGAACTCGTCACCCGGGTCGCAGATAAGCAGGCGCTCGTCTGTCTCTTGACCGATCACGTCGACCGAGCCGTCATCGATGCGGCCGCGGGGCTCAGAGTCATCGGGAACGTCGCCGTGGGATACAACAATATCGACGTTCCGTACGCCAGATCCCGGGGCATCGTTGTGACGAACACGCCAGACGTTCTCACCGAGTCGGTGGCCGATTTCACGTGGGCGATGATCCTGGCGATCACCCGGCGTCTGTCGGAGGGCGAGCGCCTGGTGCGGAGCGGAAAGTGGACGGGCTGGTCGTTGGATCTTCTGCTCGGCGCGGAGCTGCGAGGCAAGCAGCTGGGGCTCGTGGGCACCGGCCGCATCGCGAAGGCCGTCGCTCTGCGCGCCCCGGCGTTCGGCATGCGCGTGGCGTGCGCGTCGCATCGAGACGTTGACATGCCGGGCGCGGAAGCCATGTCCTTCGACCGGCTGCTCGTCACCTCCGACGTGGTCTCACTGCACGTACCACTGACGTCGGAAACGACTCATCTCATCGATCGGAAGTCGCTCGCGCGCATGAAACGGTCGTCGTACCTCGTCAACACCTCGCGCGGACCCGTCATCGACGAGGCCGCGCTCGCTTGGGCGCTGCAGCAGCATTTGCTGGCCGGCGCGGCGCTCGACGTCTACGAGCGCGAGCCCGCGGTTCATCCCGATTTGCTCCGTCTCGACAACGTGCTGCTCGTCCCGCATCTGGGCAGCGCGACAACCGAAACGCGAACGGCGATGGCCGATCTCGCGGCCGAAAACGTGCGGGCGGTCCTCGCGGGGAGGCCGCCGCTCACGCCGGTCCCATGAGCGCGGCGCGCCGGAGCGGCTTGGCCTCGCGCGCCGGCGCAATCAAAACCCCGACCGTCTCGCGCGTGATGCGCGCGCTCGCGCGTGCCATCGATCATCACGAGCTGCCCGCCGTGGAAAAGATTGCTCAGGAGAGTCAGGAAGACCCGTTCGAAGTCCTGATCTCGACGATGCTGTCCGCGCAGACGCGGGACTCGGTGACGGCGGCGGCGTCCGCGCGGCTGTTCGAGGCTGGCCGCACGCCGGCGGCGATCGCGAGGTTGACATCGAAACAGATCGAACGGCTGATCTATCCAGTGAGCTTCTACCGGCACAAGGCCATCTACGTGAAGATGACGTGTCGGACGCTGGTGAAGAAGTATCGGGGGCGGGTGCCGGGCACGATGGAGGAGTTGTTGGCCCTGCCGGGCGTGGGACGCAAGACCGCGAATCTCGTGCTGATTCTGTCCTTCAAGAGCCTGCAGAACATCTGCGTGGACACGCACGTGCATCGGATCTCGAACCGGTTGGGGTGGGTTCGGACCAGGACACCTGAGGAAACAGAGCAGGCGCTGTACGCGGCGACCGAAGCGCGCTGGTGGCCCTATATCAATTTATATCTCGTCACATGGGGTCAGAACGTGTGCAAGCCGGTTTATCCGCGCTGCGGCGCGTGCGTCATCCGAAACGACTGCGCGAGGGTGGGCGTCACGCGCATGTCCACGCGGTGAGCCGTAGCTCGTTACTCGCGGCTCGCGAGTCGCTTGCGCGTGACGGAGGTGTCCATCGCGTCCTTCAGCTCGGGATACCGCTCGAGGAACTCCGGCGTGTACTCCCCCTCGAGCGGCTCACCGAGCTCGATCTTCAGCATTGCTGCGTTGGCGACGGACCTCGCGGAGTAATGATTGTTCGTGTAGACGTACGCCTTTCGGACGATGCGGTCGACCGCCACCGCCGTTTCAGCGAACTCTTTGATTTCTGCCGCCGAGTAGAGGTAGTCGTACCGATCCTCGGCCTTCTCGTGGCGCCACCAGTGCGCCGCGTTCCGGCCGTGCAGCCGCATGTAGTAGAAGCCTTTGATGTTGGGGAGGTGATTCTGGCGAATCGAAAACCGGAATTTCGGCTCGTCGATCTGCGCCCAGGCAGCGCCGAACTCGTTGAGAAGCGCCAGCGTTTCGACCAGGCGATCGCTCCAGCTCCGATGGCGCAGTTCGACGGCGATCGGGTAGCCGGAGAATGCCCTCAAGAGCTTGGCCAGGTAGTCCTGCGATGACTGGCCGCTCTTGAAGCTGGCCGGGAATTGGGCCAGCAGCGCGCCGAGTTTGCCAGCCGTCGCGAGCGGATCGATGCCGCGCCGAAACTCCTCGAGATCTGCGGCATTCGTCTTGGCCAGCGCCGCAATCGCGGCGGCCATGTCCGGGGTCTGCTGAACATCCCCGGGCACGCCCTGGGCAACCCGTTCGCGATACATCGCTGGGTGCGTGAACTTCTGGTAGAGCTTAAGGGAGAAGTCGAAGCCGGGCGGGGTCTTCTGAGCCCATGTGCGGCAGACGTCGGCGCGAGGCTGCCCGTAGAACGTCGTGTTGACCTCGACCGTCTCAAAGTGCTCGGCGTAGTACGAGAGCTCGTCGAACCCCTTCGGGCGAGGCTTCGGGTAGAAGACGCCGTTCCACGTGCCTCTGCCGCCCGGATAGTTCCAACCGGATGTCCCGATTCGCACCGCCATGGGACAGAGTTTAAGATCAATTCGAGCCCGTGGATTCGGGGGCTCGTCGCTCGTCACGCGGGGTGAGCCCCGGGCCGAGAGCATGCTTACGATCAACGAGATTTTCTATTCGATTCAAGGCGAGTCGACGCACGCCGGACGGCGCTGCGTCTTCGTCCGGTTGACGGCATGCGACCTGCGATGCTCCTGGTGCGACACGCCGTACGCGTTTTACGAGGGGCGCAAGATGTCCGTGGATGAGGTGGCTGACGCGGTGGCACGCTATGACTGCGACCTCGTCGAAATCACCGGCGGCGAGCCTCTCCTCCAGGGGGATGTGTATCCTCTGATGGAGCGGTTGCTTGCGTCCGGCCGTACGGTGATGCTCGAGACCGGCGGCCACCGTCCGATCGATCGCGTACCGGCTGCCGTTCTGAAGATTGTCGACGTCAAATGCCCGGCCAGCGGCGAAGCCGGTCGCAACGACTGGTCGAATCTCGAACGCCTCGCGCCGCACGATGAGGTGAAGTTCGTCATCCAGGATCGCGCGGACTACGACTTCGCGCGCGCGGTCATCGAGCAGCACGCGCTCGCGTCCCGCGCGGGAGCCATTCTGATGTCGCCCGTTCACGGCGTGCTCGATCCGAAGACGTTGTCCGAATGGATGCTCGCCGACCGCGTCCCCGCGCGGCTGCAGCTCCAGCTGCACAAATACATCTGGTCACCCGCCACACGAGGCGTCTGATTGCGGGCTGTGGTTCTGCTGAGCGGCGGCCTGGACTCATACACAGCCGCGGCTATCGCCAAATCCGACGGGTTCGATCTCTACGCCCTCACGGTTCACTATGGCCAGCGTCATGGGCGCGAGATCGAAGCCGCACGCGCGGTGGCGCGCGCGCTGGGCGTCGCGCGTCATCTCGAGCTGGCAGTCGATCTTCGCGCGATCGGCGGATCGTCGTTGACATCGGACGCGTCCGTCGTGGACATCCCGCGCGACCGCGATCCGGACGCCGCTCTCGGCGAAGGCATTCCGTCGACGTACGTGCCGGCCCGGAACACGGTCTTCCTGTCGCTTGCGCTCGGATGGGCCGAGGCGCTTGACGCGCGCGACATTGTGATCGGGGTCAACGCGCTCGACTACTCCGGCTACCCCGATTGCCGCCCGGAATTCGTGCGGGCATTCGAAGCGCTGGCCAACGTGGCGACACGCGCGGGCGTGGAGGGTGCACGCTTTCACATTCACACCCCGCTCATTGCGATGAGCAAGGCCGACATCGTTCGGCGGGGCCTTGGGCTCGGCCTCGACTACGGCCTCACGCACAGCTGTTACGACCCCACGCCCGAGGGGCTGGCCTGCGGGCGCTGCGACAGCTGCGTCCTGCGCGCGAAGGGGTTCCACGACGCGGGCGTGGCCGATCCGCTGCGCATGAGCTAAAATTCGAAATCCCGTGAAATTGCTGCGCACTCAACCCATTCGCAGGCAGATTGTCGCTCTCACCTGTCTGCTCTTCATCCCGTTCGGGCTGCTCGTCGCCTGGTCGGCGGCGCGCACGAGAGTCGAGCGTCAAGCGGAGCTCCAGGAGCAGGCAAGCGCGGTTGCCGCGACAGCCGCCGCGTACCTGACTCAGTTTCTTTCGGCTTTCGACTCCATGGCGGCGGTGCTCGCTCGGCACCCCGCGGTCGTCAGTCTGGACCGTGCGCGCTGTGACGAGCTGTTTCCACCGATTCTTCGCCAGCAGCCGCTGCTCTTGAACATCGTGCTCAGCGATACAAAGGGCGTGGTCAGGGGCAGCGGCCTTCACGCGGCTGCCGGCCTCGCACCGAGCGTCGTCGAGATGCCCTACGTCCAGGATGTCGTCAGCAGCGCGGCCCCGGTCGTCGGCGAGCTGACGACGGGGCCGGTGTCCGGCAAGCCGACGGTCGTCCTCGCGTACCCCGTGTTCGATGAGCACGGGACCGTGATTGGCACCCTTGGCCTTGGCGTCAACCTTGCGCGCCTCGAGTCCGTCTTCGGATCAATTCCGCTGCCTGAGGGGTCGGTCATCACCGTCACCGACTATGCGAGCCGCGTCCTCGCGCGGAGCCGGGAGCCTGAGCGGTACATCGGCACGCTCGCCGAGCCGCGAGCCGTGCCCCCGAGCGAGGTGGCGCCCATGCGCGTCCGCGTCGGGCTCGACGGCGTTCCGCGCTTCTACGGCAATGCCACTATCGATCGCGGTCCGTGGGTGTTGAGCGTTGGGATCCCGACGAGCGTTGCGGCCGCGCGTCTCGCGCCGCTCTGGCGCCGGAACCTGACCATTGTCATCGGATCGATTGCCATCGTGCTCTCTCTGTCGCTCTGGCTGTCACATAAGCTGAGCAGCGGCCTGGGCGGGCTTCGACTCGCCGCGCAGCGCATTGCGGGCGGAGACTTGTCGCCTCCCGAGCAGAGGCCGGCCATGAACCGGGAGTTGGCCGACCTTCAAGAGTCCTTCAATGCCATGGCGGCGAATCTGCGTCAGACGCACGAAGCGCTCGACCATCAGGTCGAGCAGGAGCGCAAGATGCGGGAAGCGCTGCAGTCGCTGCAGCGACAGGTCGTACGCCAGGAACGCCTTGCGGCTGTTGGACAGCTCGTTTCCGGCGTCGCGCACGAGCTGAACAACCCCCTTCAGGCGATTCTCGGGACCGCCGAGCTCATCGAGCGCGAGGCGCACCTGTCGCGCGAAGCGCTCGACGAGATTGCCTTTCTCAAGACGCAGAGCGGGCGCGCGCGCGAGATCATCCGCAACCTCTCCCGCTTCGGCAGCCCGCAGTCCGGCCCGCCGTCGGCGGTCAACCTTCGGGACGTCATCAAGGAAGTCGTTCAGCTCCGCGGGCGCGATCTCGCCAACGCGTCGATTTCGCTTGAAGTCGAGGCCATCGCCGATCGTCCTGTCCGCGCGAACTTCACCGAGCTGGAACAGGTGACGTTGAACTTCGTGATCAACGCGCAACAGTCAATCGAAGCCTCCAGACGCAAGCCCGGACGAATTCTGATCCGTCTCTGGGAAACCGGCAAGAAGATGCGACTGGAGGTGCACGACGACGGTCATGGCGTCTCGCCGGAAGACGAGCCCAAGCTGTTTCAACCGTTCTTCACCACCAAGCCGGTCGGCAAAGGGACAGGTCTGGGCTTGTCGGTGAGCTACGGAATTGTCGAGTCCTACGGCGGATCGATTGGGTACTACAGCAATGCCTGGGGGGGCGCGACGTTCTTCTTCGAGCTGCCCATCGCCGATGCTTCATTGATCTCCGAGCCAGATGACCAATCGTCTGTACTACACGGACCCCTACCTACGAAGCTTTGACGCGACGATTCGCGCCCTCAATCGGGACCGTCGCGATGGGCGCCTCGTCGTCATCCTGGATCGCACGGCCTTCTATCCGGCATCGGGCGGCCAGCCGTTCGATGTCGGCATCCTCGGCGGTCATCGCGTCGTCGAAGTCGTTGACGAGGAAGATGAGGCGGCCGATGAAGCGGGCGGCGGGACGGTCGCGCATGTGATTGAGGCGGGTGACCCCGGTGAGCCCTCGCCGCCGAGCGGCCGTGCGGGGGACGCCGGGGACCGGCAAGCGCTCAATGTGGGCGAGGTCGTTCACGGTGAGATCGACTGGGACCGACGGTTCGATCACATGCAGCAGCACACGGGCCAACATGTGCTTTCGGCGGCCTTCGATCGCCTCTTCGGCGTGCGGACGATCAGTTTTCACCTCGGGGCAGATGCCTCGACCGTCGATCTGGCGCGCGAGATGACCGTCGCTGAGATCGTCGCAGCGGAGGAGGCCGCGAATCGCGTTGTCTGGGAGGACCGCGCCGTCTCCATACGGTTCGTCACCGCAGACGAAGCGGGACGGTTGCCGCTGCGCAGGGAACCCGCGCGCGAAGGGACGCTGCGCCTCGTCGACATAGACGGGTGGGATCTGTCGGCGTGCGGCGGCACGCACGTGACGCGAAGCGGCAGCATCGGCGCGATCGCGGTCGTTGCCTGGGAGCGATTCAAGGGAGGCCAGCGCGTCGAGTTTCTCTGCGGCGGGCGAGCGCTCCGTCGATTTCGATCGATGCGGGACTCGCTCGGCGCGAGCGTCCGGCTGTTATCGGTCGTGCCGCAGGAGCTGCCGGCGGCCATCGAGCGTCTTCAGACCGACGCCAGGGAGCAGAAGCGCGGCCTTCTCGCGTTGCAGGGCGAGCTGGCTCGTTGTCGTGCGGTCGAGCTGGTTGCGACGGCGCGGCCCATCTCGACGGGCCGTCTGGTTTTGCGCGCGGTCGACGCCAATGCCAACGGTCTGAAGGCGCTCGCCGGTGCGGTGACGCGCGAGCCTGGGCTCATCGTGGTGCTGGTTTCCACGTCGACACCGGCGCTCGTCGTCGTGGCGCGGTCGTCCGATCAATCCGCGTCGTCTCAGCAGCTGGTAGCTTCGTTGATGGCCAGGTTCGGAGGACGTGGCGGCGGGACGGCCGAGCTCGCCCAAGCTGGCGGGCTTGGCGGAGCGCCGGAAGAGATCCTCGAGGCGGCCGACAGGATGTTGACGTAACAGCTCATTTTGACAATTCGTCCAGCGATTTCAGCGATTCGTTGAAGTCGGCGGCGTCGGTCTTCGCAGCGCCCGGCTCTCCGGGGCGCGCGGCGTACACATCCTGGCCCGACTGGCCGAAGGTCACGCGCTCCTCCTTCTTGCCGTCATCGAACTTCACGACCACCGTCATCGCCGGCTTGTCCAGACCCGTGCCGGCTGCGGACGGGACGAACTTGTCCGCCCGCATGTTGGCGATCCGTCCGACGAAGGCATCGAACTTGTCCTTGTCGACGTCGCCGGCGTTCGGGCTGACGCGGTGCCATTTGTCAGGCGTCCCCTCTTTCGCGCTCTTGACGCGATCGAAGACGACAGTCTGCCCGTTATGCGTGATTTCCACGTGGCTCGCATTGTAGGGGCGGAACTCGAACAGATCCTTCCGCCGATAGTCGTCAGGCCCCTTTTTGAGCTCGTCGAGCAGCGAGGATTCGACCGTCACCACCATCGGCTTCGACGCGTCGCGCGCGTACACCGAGGTGTCGTCTGATTTCCCACCGATGAGGAGCGTGGCCTTTGCGCTTCCCGTGTTGAGGTTGACGGTCGCCTGGGGCTTGTCGAGGCCGTACTTCTTCAGGTCGGCGGCTGATGGGTTCTCGGTGACGATTGACTTCATCCTCGCGGTCTGCAGTCGGCCGATCAGCCCTTCGACCGTGCCGTAGTCGGCTCGGATATCCACGCTTCGAGGACCCTTTCCCTCCGGCGCCACGGCAGACTTCAACTTCCAGTCGCCGCCGTCCTTGGCGATCGCCAGCCGCCCGGCGCCCGCGGTCACATCAAGACCGTCAATCTTGTCGCGATCCACCTTCAGGATGTTCTTGTCGCGCAGATCGAATGTCGACTTGTTCAGGCTCGTGTCCTGGTAGGCGGCAATGAGGAACACCTTCTTGTCGTCGTTCCGGCGGGCGAAGACATCCGAGCCGGTCGGTGTTTTTTCCCCGAGGAAGAGCCGCCGGTAGTCCTTGTCGCCGTCGGCCTTGAACGCGAGAGCCACGTGCGGGTTCGAGAGGCCGTAGTCGATCAGGTTGGACGGGTTTTCGTCGACAACGCGCACGATGTCGGCCGATGCCAACGTGTTGGCGATGCTCGAGACTTCCGATTCGTCCGCCGCGGCGCTCACAGGCTCGGTGAGTTTCCAGGTGGCGCCGTCCTTCTTGGCCGCTGTCGCTTCGCCGGAGGCCGATGTGATCTTGATCTCGTTGATCTTGTCCGACGCGACGGTAAAGACTTTCTCGAGCTTCTTCCCCGTATCAGGCGTGTCGGGCTGCTTCCACGTGACGAAATAGATGTACGCGCCGAGGCCAGCCAGAACGACAACGAGCGCGATGGTCGATCGCAGTCCCCTCATTCTTTACTCTCTTTGTCTCGCTCTCTCATGAGGCGGCCGCATGTCACCGTCTCCGCCACCAGTTATAGATACCTGCGCCGAAAATCGCCCCCGGGATGACGAGCAAGGAGACCCACGTGATATTGGCCTGCTGCGTTGCGGTCAGCGTAATGCGCCGGTCCTCGGGATCCCTGGGGCGGATCGAGATCAGATTCTCCTGCTGCGAGAGCCAGCCGACGGTGTTCATGAACAGATCGCGGTTGCCCTGGATGCCAAGCGCGGAATTCGCGGCGAAATCCGAGTCGCCGAAGACGACGACTCGCGTCTCACGCTTGGACGTGTCCTCGGATGGCTTTGGCGCGTCACTCGGCTTCGGGGTGTCGGTCACCGTGGCGGAGACGGCCGCGGCGATCGTGATTGGCCCCTTCTTGTCGCCTGTCGATTCGTCGAGCGAGACCTTGCCGGTTGTCAGCAAGCTCTTGATGTCGGTTTCCGCCCAACTCCGCGGGCTCGTTTCGACGAAGCCTTGCGCGATGTGTCCGTTGACGCCGCCCGACACCGGGGTGACCGATCGCGCGAGCGGGTAGGCCGTCAGGAGCTTGAAGTTCTGCGTAATCGGATGCGACTGGTAGCTCGCCGCAACGGGCACCGAGGCGTCTGTGCCGATCAACCGTCCCATGCCGCTCACGTCGACGACAATGTCGTTCCCGACGTCGATGCCCCAGTCGTGGGCGAGCGCAATGAGGTTCTTGAGCGGTGGACTGTTGGCTTTTTCAGGCGGGTCGAGCATCAGGAGCGCCTTGCCCCCTTTGTCGAGATACTTCTTCAGCGCTTCGATCTCCGGCGGAAAGAAATCGGTGCGCGGGCCTGCGACGACGACGACCGTCGCGTCGTCCGGCACGCTCCCCTGCTGGGCGAGCACCAGCTTGTCGACCGCGTAGTTTTCGTCGCCGAGAGCCTTGCCAATGGTGCCGTAGCCGTCGCGGTCGGAGGCCGTTGTGTCCCGTTCGCCGTGTCCCTGAGCGAAGTAGACCTTCCGCTTCTCGCCCGTGACCACCTTGATGATGCCGTTGGTGATGTCCTGCTCGCTGTCCGACGTCACCCGCTCGCTGCGGCCCTTGTAGTTGAACACAATCGTCCCGTACTGCGTGATCGCGTTCTCTTTCGCGATCGTCGGCTTCTTGTCGGGGTCGATGTACTCGACCGCGAGCCGCTTGGACGCGTAGGTGTACTCCTTCAAGCGGTCCTGGTAGCGCGGGAAGTCCGGCTCCTGGGCGAAGACCTTGATCTCGAGCGGCGAGTCGAGCTTCGACAGCACGTTCCGGCTCTGGTCCGACAGCGCGAACTGCTTGTTGGCGGTCAGGTCCCAGCGCTTGTTCTGCCTCTTGCCGATGTAGTTGATCGCGACGAGGATCGCCAACAGGACGAGCACGCTGACGCTGGACAGCGTGCCGTAGCGGGCCTGGCGGCCGGCGAAGAGCTTCGCGAGCTCGCGCCACTGGGACGCGGTGTACGCCAACACCAGGACCAGGCCCGCGAGCGCCAGGGGCCTGGCGTAATTCTCGTACTGGTTGAGAGCCGGCACGCGCGATACGGCGACGGCGGCAACCACCAGGCCCATGCCGATCCACCCGAGAATATTCAAGAGACGGTTCATATCAGCTCTTCTTCTCTATGCGTCTGTGTTTCTGTCGTCCGTCCCACTCCAACCCTCCCGTCGCGATTACCCGCGCCAGCGTTCGCTGTCGACTGACTTGGCGGTGAGGAAGAGCCCGAACGTAATGAAGCTCAGGTAATAAATAATGTGCGTCGTGTCGAGCACGCCTTTGCCGAAGTCATCGAGGTGATCGACGATTGAGAGATACTGCGTCAACTGGTCAACGGTCGGGCCAGAAAAGCTGCCGATCCAGGTGATGACCCACAGCATCAGGAACACACAAAACGTCACCATGCCGGCGACGATCTGATTCCTGGTCAGGCTCGAGACGAACAGCCCGACCGAGAGGAAGCAGCCGCCGAGCAGCAGGAGACCCAGATAGACGGTCACGACCGGCTTCCACTCCGGGCGCCCATAGTAGAACAGGATGCCGACGTGGATGAGCGTCACGCCGAGCATGGCTGCGTAGAGCCCCATGGCGCCGACGAACTTGCCGAGGATAATCTGCCAGTCGGTCACCGGCGAGGTGAGCAGGAGCTCAATGGTCCCGGAGCGTTTCTCTTCCGAATAGGTCCTCATGGTGACCATCGGAAGGAGGAACAGCACGAGGATCGGGACGTTCTGTGCCACGAGCGGACGTATCAGCTGCTGGTTGATGTTCAGCGCCTGCGGGCCCTGCGAGAACTGGCTCATCTGAAGGCTCTGGCGGACGAAGAATTGGAGGATGGCCACGAAAAAATAGCCATAGATGAACGCCCAGAACCCCAGCGCGATGTACGCGATCGGCGATGCGAAATACGCCTTGAGCTCTTTCTGGGCGATCGCCAGGATGTTACGCATTGACGGCTTCTCCTGAAGTGACTTCCTGCGCCTGCGGCGCCGGTACTTCGTCGGTGGTGAGCGTGAGGAAGACGTCCTCGAGGCTGATGCGCAGCGGCCGAAGCTCGAGCAGGCCCCACCCGTTCGTCACAACCGCGCGCGCGAGATCGCTCCGCACATCGCGCCCGGTCTCGCTGTCGACCGCATAGCCCACCAGCCGATCGTGCCGGTCCGATTCGACGACGCGCGTGACGCCCGGTATCCGCAGGAGCGTCGCCGCGGCGTCGGCGCCCGAAGGATCGACCTGGATATACATCGTCGCCGATCCGTGCAGACGCGCCGTCAGATTGTCTGGCGTATCAACGGCCACCACGCGGCCCTTGTTGATGATCACGACGCGCTGACAGGTCTGCGAGACTTCCGGGAGGATGTGGGTGCTGAGAATGATGGTGTGATCGCCGGCGAGCTGCTTGATCAATTGCCGAGTTTCGATGATCTGCTTCGGATCGAGGCCGGCGGTCGGTTCGTCGAGAATCAGGACATCCGGGTTGTGGATGAGCGCCTGCGCGAGCCCCACCCGCTGTCTGTAGCCCTTCGACAGCTTCGAGCACAGGCGGTTGGCCATGTCCGTGACATGGGTGCGCTCCATGACACGCCGGATTCGCTCGGTGCGTTCGGCGGATGCCACCCCCTTGATCTTGGCTACAAAGGTCAGGTATTCGACGACCGTCATGTCCGGATAGAGGGGCGGCGTTTCGGGCAGGTAGCCGGTCCGCTGCTTGGCCTCGATCGGCTGTTCGAACACGTCGAAACCGGCGACAATTGCTTTTCCGGCCGTGGCCGGCATGTAGCCGGTCAGAATGCGCATGGTTGTCGTCTTGCCGGCGCCGTTGGGGCCGAGGAAGCCGAGGATTTCACCCCGTTCGACACGGAAACTGACGTCGTCGACGGCGGTGACGCGGCCGTAGCGTTTCGAGAGGTGTTGGACCTCAATCACTGATCAGGCTCCTGTGGTTGGCGGGAACGCCAACCAAAAATGCTAATCCAAGCGCGCCAAAAAATATAGTAGTGGACCATGTATGACATGGACCCTACAGGAGGATGACATGTCTGTAGACGTCGGGTCGAAGGCACCGGACTTTACGCTGACCAGCCACGAGCGTCAACCCGTGGTGCTGAGCCAGCACCGCGGAAAGCCGGTGGTTCTCGCGTTTTTTCCAGCGGCGTTCAGCTCGGTCTGCGAGAAGGAGCTGTGCACGTTTCGCGATTCGATGGCGCGCTTGAATCAGGCGAAGGCGCAGGTGTATGGGATCAGCGTTGACACGTTCTTTACGCTCAAGGCGTTTCACGATCAGCAGAAGCTGACGTTTCCCCTGTTGAGTGACTTCAACAAGGAGGTCATTCACGAGTACGGGGTGCTCAACGAGAACATGATTGGGTTGAAAGGGATCGCGAAGCGAGCGGTCTTCGTGCTCGACAAAGACGGCGTCGTCCGTTACCGCGAGGTGCTGGAAGATGCGCGGAACGAGCCGAATTACGAGAAGGTGTTCGAGGCGGTCGCTCGGGTCTGATTCGGGACGAGCTACGGCGGGTGACCGGCGTCCTTCGCGTGACGTGCGGCAGATGACCCGCCGGGCGCTGACAGTGAAATAGTCGCGACTCTGAGCCCGTCGAGCGCGCTGACGCGCAGTCTGCGACCTTCAACCTCAAGTTCGTCGCCGACACGAGCCCGGCGGCCGAGACACCCCAGCACGTATCCCCCCATCGTCGTGTACATGTCTTCGTCGATGTGGAGAGCAAATTGCGCGTTCACATCGGTCACCAGCGCGAGGCCGTCGATCTCGGCCGATCCTCCCGGCCCCATTCTGACGCGGCCCGACGGCGAGGCCGTATCTCCCGGGATGTCGCCGACGATGCGCTCCATGAGCGATTCGAAGGTGACGAGGCCCGCCGTGCCCCCGTACTCATCGATGACGAGCGCTTCGCGCACGTGACGGCCGCGCATTTCCCCGAGAAGATCATCGGCGCCGAGCGATTCGGGGACCGTCAGGGCTTCTCTGGCGAGGCTGCCCGCGGTCACGCCCTGGTCGCTCGACGCGATCGCACGCAGCACATCGGTCACGTGCAACATCCCGACGACATCATCGAGATCGCTGCGATACACCGGCAATCGCGTCTCACGCAGGTTCCCAATGAGCGGAAGGACATCGCGAAGAGGCGATGTGGCGGGTACGCCGACGAGCTCGGTGCGTGGCACCATCACTTGACCGGCGGTCAGATCGGCAAAGCCGAACACTCGATGGAGCATCTGCTCTTCGTGCTCCTCGAGGACGCCGGCCTCCTGGCTGGCGGTGACGAGCATCTTCAGCTCCTCCTCCGAATGCACCATCGCGTGCCGTCCTCTCCCACGCAGGCCGAGCATGCTCACGACCGCCTGTCCCGTTCCGTTCAGGAGCCGGATGAACGGCCAGAATGTCTTCATGAACAGCTCGGTGGGCTTCACGACGAGCAGCGCCGTGGCTTCGGCCTTCTCGAGCGCGATGGTTTTCGGGGCAAGCTCGCCCATGACGATGTGCAACCCGCTCACAATGGCGAACGCAATTGCCACGGCCACGCTATGCGCCGTCGTTTCCGCGATGCGTGCGGGCAGCGAGCCGAACGCCGGCTGAATCATCGAGGCGAGCGCCGGCTCCCCGATCCACCCGAGGCCGATGCTGGCCATCGTGATGCCGAGCTGCGTGGCGGCAATGTACCGCTCGGGGTTGCTGATGGCGCGGCGCACGGCGCGCGCGCCGCGATGTCCTTCCGCGATCAGCTGATCAATGCGGGTCTTGCGGACGGTCACGATGGCGAATTCAGCCGCCACGAAGAAACCGTTGGCAAACACCAATGCCACCAACAGGACGAAGTGCCACGTCACGTCTGTTCACGCCTTCCGGTTGGAGAAAAAGTGCGCGTCGACAAAATTGTCGATGATGGCCTGGCTGGCGGCGTTGACCGTCTCGAACTGGATCCCCATTCCCACGCGGCGGTCGCTCCAGGCCACGTGCCCTTCCGCCTCGACGTCGCGCTTCGATCCGGGCATACGGAGCCGCACGCGGATCTTTGACCCGCTCTCGAGCGGGCTCGTCGTCCGGATCGCGATGCCGCCTCGACTCAAATTGAGCGTGAGCGCGGCGGCAATGGTATTGCCGAATCGGTACTGAATCGGGATTGCCAGGACGACGCGCGGACTGCTGCGCCGATTGAAGTTATCGGGGAACAGATGGGGCGCCAGCGAAGGGAGAATATGCTGCGCGGCGCTGTACTCGTTGACGTAACCGGCGACGCCGAGCGCCGCGAGGCCCCGTACTTCGTCGGCGCTCGCGATCGTGCCGCTGAAGATGAGCAGCGGCACTCGGCCTGCGTCGAGCTTCCGAACGGACCGAACCAGGCCGACGCCGGGCGCGTCCGGCAGCCGGAGATCGAGCACGATCAGGTCGATCTCCTCGAGACCAACCCGAACGCGCGCCAGCAGCTCGGCGGCGCTCTTGACGAGCACCGCCCTGTGTCCCGCGCCCTCGACAGCCGAGCGGAAGCGGTCGCGCACGAACGCGGTATCGTCGGCAATGACCACGGTTTTGGCGGCGATCGAGGCGTTGCCGTGCATTGCAGATCCGCGCAGGCTCTCGCTATAATTCTGCTCTTATCGCGATCGCACCTGCCGTGCGGATTCTGGCACGTCCCGTCCCCAATTGCCAAACCGAATGGGCTGGCCTGCGACGCGCGTAGTATCTAGGAGACGTATGGCCACCTGCCCGGAATGTGACGGCGAGATCGAAGTCGACGAGTTCGACGTCGACAAAGGCGATCAATTGAGCTGCCCCGAGTGCGGCTCGAACCTCGAGGTGGTCAGCGTGTCGCCGCTCGAGCTGGACATCGTCGACGACGACGATGAAGAGGACGACGAAGACGATCTCGACGACGATGACGACCTCGATGAGGACGACGAGGACAGCGACGACGAAGAGGAAGAGGACGACGGCGAGGATGAAGGCTGGGATGAATGATCGAGAAAGAGCGCGCGCTGCACGACACGCTCGCGTCTTTGGGCTCGGTCGTCGTGGCATACAGCGGCGGTGTGGACAGCGCGTACCTGGCGGTCACGGCGAATCGCGTGCTGGGCGATCGCGCGCTGGCGGTGACGGCCGACAGCCCAAGCTACCCCGAGCGGCACCGGCGTCTGGCCGTTCAGATTGCACGTGAGTTCCGGCTTCATCACGAGGTTATTCGGACCAGCGAGCTCGAAAGGCCTGAGTACCGCGCCAATCCGGAGAATCGCTGCTATTACTGCAAGCAGGAGCTCTATACCCACCTGTCACGACTGGCAGCGTCGCGTGGCGCGATTGTGGTCGATGGCAACAACGCGGACGACCGCGGCGACCACCGCCCTGGACGACAGGCGGCGCGGGAGTTTGGCGTCCGCAGCCCGCTCGATGAAGTCGATCTGTTGAAGAGCGAGATTCGCGAGCTGTCGCGGCGTGCCGGACTGCCGACGTGGGACGAACCCGCGTCCGCGTGCCTGTCGTCACGGATCCCGTATCACTCGGAAGTCACCGACGTGAAGCTGCGCACGATCGAGCGAGCCGAGCAGGCGCTGCGCGCCCTGGGGTTCCGGGTGTTTCGTGTTCGCCATCATGACCAAGTGGCGCGCATCGAGATTGCGCGCGACGAAATGGTGCGTGCGCTGGAGCCGGACGTCAACGCCGCCATTGTCCGGGAGTTGAAGGCCGCCGGCTATCGTTATGTGAGCCTCGACCTGCAGGGGTATCGGACCGGCAGCCTGAACGAAGGACTCTTGCTGCGGCCGGCGTGAGTGATCTGGCTCGGCTGAGCGGCGCGCGAACCCTCGCTGCGCTGGGCGTTCTGACGCTCGTCTTTCTCGCGTTTCATCTCCCCTACCTTCCCTCGTCCCTTGAAGATCTGGATTCCGTCAATTTTGCGTTAGGTCTTCACCGATTCGACGTCGCGCATCATCAGCCGCACCCGCCTGGATACCCCGTGTTCATCCTTGTCGGGAAGGGCGCGCGGGCACTCATCGCGTCGGACGCGAAAGCGCTTGCCGCCATCAGTCTCGTAGGGGGCACGCTGGGGTTTCTGGCGATTACGGCGCTGTATCGTCGATTGACTGGTGAAGTCCTCGGCGCGTGGACAATCACCGCGGCGGTCGTGGCGATCACCTCTCCGCTGTACTGGCTCACATCGGTGCGGCCGTTGAGCGATATGGCCGGCCTGGCCGCCGCTGCGGCCGTTCAGGCGATGGCGCTGGCGGCCCGCACGAATCTCGAGCTCGCGGGCGTCGCGTTTTCGGTGGGCGTGGTTGCGGGGATCCGATCGCAAGTCTTCTGGCTCACCGTGGGACTCCTGATTTGGAGGGGGTGGAGCGGGCAGGAAGGACGCCCAGGGCACCAACGGCGCAGAGCGCAGGCAGGCGTCACCGGCCGACTCCTTGGACTGGCGTTGGCGTTTGCCGCTGGGATCCTCGTGTGGCTGGTTCCGCTCGCCTTTCTGTCCGGCGGCCCGACTGCCTACTGGCGCGCTGTGTCAAGTCAGGGAGCGGAGGACCTGAGCGGCATTCGCATGTTGTGGACGACGCCGACCGTTCGTACGTTCGTGGATGCCCTGTACTTTGCTTGCGTCGCGCCGTGGGCGACGTGGCCCGCGGCGACCCTCGTGCTCACCCTTGCCTCGATCGGCGTCTGGCGCCTCAGGCGCAAAGATCCCCGAGCGCTCATGATCGTGGGGGTCGCGTTCGGACCGTATTTCCTCTTCGACCTCTTGTTCCAGGAGACGTTCACGAGCCGCTACGCCCTTCCGCTGGTGGTTCCGCTCGCCTTTCTGGCAACGGCGGGCTTGCGAGCGCTGCCGGGCGTTCCGGCAATTCTCCTGGCCTCTTCCATCGCTCTGTTTCAGGCGCACACCGGCGGAATATCAATCGCCTCGTACGCTCGCAACGAGGCCCCCGCCTTCAGACTGCTCAGTGACATGAGGCTGGCGGCTGGGAGCGCGCCCGTCAAGCCTGTCTTCGCGCCGGATCGCCGGGAGAGTCTCGACCTTCGACGGCCGCTCATCTGGCTGGGGGATGCGGCGCCCGGGTTCGATCGCCAGCTCGCCGCACCGCCGCAGCGTGAATGGCTGGAAGCCGTGAAGTACTGGAATGCCGGGGGCCGCGCACCGGTCTGGTTCGCCGTCGATCCGCGGCGTGCGGCAATCGAGCTGGTTCAACATGACGATCCGACGAGGTACCGCTGGTCGTTGCCCTATCCGGTTCTGTTGAGCGGCATACGGCCCAACGATGCGGACTGGTATCGGGTGGGGCGGCCGGATTGGTACCTGGGCGAGGGCTGGGCGCTGACGCCGGAGAGCGCGGGCGTGGCCGCCGTCGACCATCGCGGCCTTCAGTACGGCCCGATTGAAGGGTGGGTTCGTCGCGCGGCGCTCGGCGGGGGCGCCTTCGTCATAGGTGGGCGGAACTTCGAGCCGGCCGGTCGACCGCTCATCAACGTTTCCGCGGAACGATTCTGGTCGACGACGATGCGTGTTGGGACGGGAGCGTTTCTCGACGTGGTCCGAGTCCCTTCGCTCGAGGTCCAGACGCCAGCGGCCGAATACGTCAAAGTCACAATCTCGGCCACTCCGCCTTCAAACGTCGCGGTGGAACAGTTCGACGTGTCGTCGTTCAGGAGCGTGGTTGGCTTCGGCCGCGGCTGGTACGAGCCAGAGTTCGATCCGGTGACCGGGCAGCGATGGCGGTGGTTGAGCGAACGCGGAGAGTTGCGATACGTGACGCCGGACGACTCTGGGGCGATCCTTCATCTTCAGGGCGAGTCACCGCGCAAGTACTACTCGCGTGCCTCGAGAATCGTCGTGCGCGCCGGCGAGCGCGTGCTGCGCGAGGTGACGGTGGCGGACGATTTCAGCCTCGATGTTCCCGTGCCGGCAACCCTCAGCCCGTCGACACTCGTCGTCGAAACCGATCAGACCCATGTGCCTGCAGAGACACGGTGGCGCCGCACGAACGACCGGCGCCGCCTCGGGTTGCGCATCTTCCGGTGCGGTCTGAGATCCGTGGAGCGCTAGAGAAGATCACGCGGGCTTGCGCGCGAGGCATAAGAGCGAGCTGCCCGCAGGCGCGTCGAAACGGCGCAGATAAAGGCTTTCGAGCCACAGCAGGCCGGTCAGTAACGCGTTCAGCGGCGCAGGCGGCACTGTGATTTCCTTCTGTGCCTCGCTTTCGCCTCTCAGGCCTCTTCGCCGTTGGTGCGCGCGCGCCAGCAGCAGCGGCAGGAACAGCGTGATGTTGGTGTAGGTTAAGCGCTCGATCCGGAAGCCGGCGGCGCTCAGACGCGCCCGAAGATCGTTGCGGCTATAGCGTCTGAGCTCGTGGCTCAGCACCGAGTGATCCCCGCGGAGGATCTCCATTGCCGCCACGTTGACGACCGCGAACCCCCCAGGCTTCAGCACCCTGAACATCTCGGCGATTGCCCGGCGCTCGGTGTCGTCATCGAGGGCGTAAAGAACATCGAGCGACGTGACGATATCAAAGGAAGCGGTCGGAAAGGGCGCGGCCGCGACCGTCGCGCGCGCAAGCAGGGTACGGCCGGTTTGCCGGCCGATCCGAAGGCCGACCTCTGACATGTCAAAGCCGTAGGCGCGGCCAAAGCGATTCAAGACCATGAGGTTTGCGCCCGTGCCGCACCCGCAATCAAGGATGCGCGCGACGCCTCCGCCGGTCCGGCGAGCCGCCGCGTATCGAAGAAGCGGATTGACGAATGCACGAAAGCCGCGAAACCAGAAGTGACGCGCTTCGGCAGTGGCCGTCGCGCGCAAAAGACGCTCCATCTAGTTGTACTCGGGATTCGTATCGTGTACCCTGTGCCGCAATCGAGGAGTTGACGATGACTCGCGCCCGTCGGACTGTTTCCATGCTCGCATTGGTGTCGGCGATTGCGTTGACCGCCGCGGCCTGTCACAAGAAAGTCTCGCCACCGGCCCCCGCACCGCCCCCGCCGCCGGCCGTCACGCCGGCGCCGCCGCCGCCCCCATCGCCGCCGCCTGCACCGGCCCCCGCGCCGCGCCCCAGTGCGCTCACAGAGGAGCAGATTTTTGCACAGAAGTCGCTGGAGCAGTTGAACGCAGAGCGACCACTCCAGGACGTGTACTTCGACCTCGACAGGGCGGAGCTGCGCGAGGATGCCAAGCCGCCGCTGCAGCGGGATGCTGACTGGCTCAAGAAGTGGGGGAGCACCGCCTCCACGATCGAGGGACACTGTGACTCGCGCGGCAGCGCGGAGTACAACCTGGCGCTCGGCGCGCGTCGCGCCAACGCCGTAAGAGAGTACTTGGTCAGCCTCGGCGTGGCGGGCACCCGGCTCACGGTCATCAGCAAAGGCAAGGAGCAGCCGGTCTGCGGCGAGGAGAACGAGTCCTGCTGGCAGCAAAACCGGCGGGGGCATTTCATCCTGACTGGGAAGTAACCTCAAAGGGCAGGAAGGGCGGGAACGGCAGGAACGCCAGGCAGGAAACGCAGAAGGGGCAACGAGGGGAGGCCCCGCTCCTACCCAGCTTCCCTGTTGTCAAGCCCTCCCGCTCCTTCGGCGGGTCCCGCGCCTTCGGCGGGTCTCGCCCTGCTCTGCAGCATTCGCGTGATTTCTGACTCGGTCACCCTGTATTTCGCGGCCTTTCGTCCGTCGATCGTGAGGACTGGGACTTCCTGCCCATAGCGCGCCTCGAGAGCGGGGTCGGTCGAAACGTCGACGTCCTCGACGCAGATCGGCATCCCGGTGTTTTTGAGAGCGCGCACGACGACCGCCTTCATTTCGTCGCAGAGGTGGCAACCGGGCCGCGAGTAGATGGTGATACGGCTCTGCCGCGTCCCCTCGCCGGCCGTCACACGCGGCACTCCTCAGCCAGGCGGTCGGCGGCGGCGCGTGGATCGACGGCGGCAATGATCGGTCGGCCGACGATGATGTAGCTGGCGCCCGCGGTCAAGGCTTCGGCAGCGGTCAGGGTGCGGCTCTGATCATCCCGTCCTGTGGGCGCGTTTTCGACGGTCGACGCTCCGCCGCGGATGCCAGGCGTAACGATCGTGAAGGCGCTGCCGCAACGGCGTCTGATGCTGCCGATTTCCTGAGGCGAGGCGACCACGCCGTCGAGACCAGCAGCGGATGCCAGGGCGGCCAAGCGGCCGACCTGGTCGGCCATACCATCGGTGAGGCCGATCTCGGTCAACGTCCGGCGATCCATGCTCGTCAGTATGGTGACGGCGATCACCAGCGGCGCGGCGCGCGACAAGCGGGCTGCCTCCTCGTCGGCGGCGGCCCGGGCCGCGCGCATCATGGCGGACCCTCCGGCGGCGTGCACATTGATCATCCACACTCCGAGCCGCGTTGCGGCGGCCACGGCGCCGGAGACCGTACTCGGGATGTCGTGAAACTTGAGGTCGAGGAAGACGCGATCGCCGCGTGAGACGAGCTCGTCGACCAGGGACGGTCCGACGCTTGTGAACAGGCGGCTGCCGATCTTGAATCCACCGACTGCGCCGCGCAGCAGGTCGGCCAGCCGCCGTGCGTCACCGGCGGTGTCGACATCAAGGGCGACGAGCAGTTGGTTCATATTCCGTCCTGGGGCGCGGGTCGACGAGCCGCAGCGTGCCGACGATCTCGTCGAGCCTGGCGATCTCGTGTCGCTCCGTGTAATCGCGAAGACCCTCGAGCAGCTTCGACCAGATGAACGGATCGACGAAGTTCGCGGTCCCCACCTGCACCGCGTTCGCGCCCGCAATCATGAACTCGAGCACGTCGCGCGCCTCTGCAATGCCGCCGATGCCGATAATCGGAATCTTCACGAGCTGACGGCACTCGTACACCATGCGCACCGCAATCGGACGAATCGCCGGACCACTCAGTCCTCCGACGACATTCGAGAGCTTCGGCGTCCGCGATTCAACGTCGATGGCCATCGCCAGGAACGTGTTCACCAGCGAGACCGCGTCGGCGCCAGCCTCCTCGGCTGCGCGGGCGAACGACGCCACGTCGGTCACATTCGGCGTCAACTTCGGGATGACCGGGAGGCGGGTCACCTTTCTCACCGCGCTGACCACGTCGTAGGTGCCATCCAGGCTGCAGCCGAATTGGATGCCGCCTTCTTTGATGTTGGGGCAGGAGATGTTCAATTCAATGGCGGCGACGCCCTCGGCGTCGGACAGGATCCTCGAGACCTCCACATACTCGTCAAGGGTCGTCCCGCAGACGTTCACGATGACGGTCGCCCGCTGGGCGCGCAGCTCCGGCAGCTTCTCATCTATGAAACGGCGGGCGCCAATTCCCTGCAGGCCGATCGCGTTGAGCATGCCGGCGGGTGTTTCGACGATGCGCGGAGCAGGGTGGCCGTCCCGTTCCTCGAGGAACAGTCCCTTCGAGACGATCGCGCCTAGCGACGATAGCTCCACCACGTCTGCATACTCGACGCCGTAGCCGAAGCAGCCGCTCGCGGCGATGAGGGGATTCGCGAGATGAAGCGTGCCGATGCGAACCGAGAGATCTGCCGGGGTCAATCCCATACGATTTGATCGGCCTGCAAGACAGGTCCGGTGAGGCATGAGCGGACATGATGGACGCCGTGGTCGTGGCGCATGGGGACGACGCAGCTGTAGCAGCCACCGAGCCCGCAGCCCATAATCCGTTCGACCGAAACCTGGCACGGTCGCTCGTGTTTTGCGGTCGCCCGTGCAGTCGCGGCCAACATGCGCTCTGGCCCACAGGCGTACACCATGAGGCGCGAGGCCGGGCTCCTCGACAGGAGCGCCCGCTCGAGCGGCGCGACAACGTGCCCGCGTTCGCCGAAACTGCCGTCCTCCGTCGACAACACCAGGTCGACGCCGAGGGCGCGGAAGAAATCGAGGTGGAAGAGCTCGGTCGCACGTCGCGCGCCATAGAAAAGCGTGCAGCCGACGCCGTGGCTCCGAAGCGTCTCCGCCAGCGTCGCAAAGGGCGCCAGCCCGACGCCCCCCGCTACCATCCATGCCTCGGTGGGCCGGTCGACGACCATGAACGGCCGGCCCAGGGGACCGAGCGTCGCCACCGTTTGGCCCGGTTCCGCGTCGTAGAACAGTCGAGTCGAGGCGCCGATGCGCTTGCTGAGAACGCTGAGTCCACTTGGTGTACCGTGGCGATCGCGGAGGATCTCGAAGATGGAAAAGGGACGACGGAGGAGCGGGTCGTAGGTGGAGCCGGCCTTGAGCATGACGAACTGTCCGGGCGCGGCTCGTGCGGCAATCGTGGGCGCCGCGAGCGCGAGGACGTTGTAGTCGCTTGACAATCGCCGATTCGCGATCACGCGCGCTCGGACGTCGAAAATCCCCGAGGGCATCGGGGCAGTATAGTCCTAGTCCGCGCCCGTGACGCGGCAGCGAGCAGGGGCGCCAAAGAGGCGAGGAGAGGGCGAGACAAGGCGACCGAAGATCTTAGGTGATATCGGCGACCTGCGAGGGGACGCGCTCGCGGCCGCACTGATGTTATACTGCCAGATCAGCCAGAATTCGTCAGACTCTTTAACGCGCTCCTGTGAGAGTGCAAAGAGGTGGACATGACGCCGCGTCTACGCCTACTCCTGCCCGGCACGAAAGTACTTACCTTTCAAAGTCACCAAATTCGAGCGCGCCCATGCCCGTCGTAATGGACGCAGACCGGATGGGTCGTACGCTCGCGCGCATCGCGCACGAAATCCTCGAGCGCAACCGCGGGGTCGACGAGCTGGCGCTCGTGGGGATCCGCACACGTGGCGTGCCGCTCGCCAGACGGCTGGCGCGCGCGATCTTCGAGATCAACGGACACGAGGTGCCGACCGGCGCGCTCGACATCACGCTGTACCGCGACGATCTGATGCGTCACGCCGTGGGTCCGCAGCCGCTCATCCGAAAGACGGAGATTCCGTTCTCCATCGACGACAAGCGCATTCTGCTCGTGGACGATGTCCTGTATACCGGTCGGACGATCCGGGCCGCGCTCGACGCGCTCATCGATTTCGGGCGCCCCCAAGCCATTCAGCTCATCGTCATGGTCGATCGGGGCCATCGCGAGCTGCCGATCAAGGCGGACTACGTGGGCAAGAACCTCCCGACCTCCTTGTCGCAGAGCGTGCAGGTGCACCTCCAGGAGATTGACGGCCGGGACGAAGTGGAGATCCAGGAATCGTGAAGAAGGACCTGCTCAGCATCAACGACCTGACGCGCGACGACATCTACCTCATTCTCGACACGGCGGAAGCCATGCGAGAAGTGGGTGAGCGGCCGATTAAGAAGGTCCCGACTCTGCGCGGCCGGACGATCGTGAATCTGTTCTATGAGCCCAGCACGCGGACCCGCACGTCCTTCGAGATTGCCGAGAAACGGCTGAGCGCAGATACGTTGAACATCGCCGTGGCCACATCAAGCGTCCTCAAGGGAGAAACGCTCGTCGATACTGCGCTCAACATCGAGGCGATGGCGCCGGACATGATCGTGCTGCGCCATGCGTCGTCGGGCGCGGGCCACCTGCTGTCGCGGATCTGCCGGTCGCGTATCATCAATGCCGGCGACGGCATGCACGAGCACCCGACGCAGGCGCTGCTCGACGCGTTCACGATTCGCGAGCATAAGAAACGGTTAGATGGGTTGAAGGTGGCCATTGTCGGCGACCTCCTCCACAGTCGCGTGCTGCGCTCGAACGTGCTGCTGTTGACGACGCTGGGGGCGTGCGTCTGGGTGAGCGGTCCGGCGACACTGGTGCCGCGCGGCATGGACCAGCTCGGGATTCGGGTCACGACGTCGGTCGACGAGGCGGTGGCCGACGCCGACGTCATCATGATGCTGCGCATCCAGCAGGAACGGATGCAGGGCGCGTATTTCCCCTCGATTCGCGAGTACTTCACGACGTTCGGCATGACCCGTGAACGGGTAGCGCGGGCGAAGCCCGACGTCATCATCATGCACCCTGG
>Ga0182037_10000113_pt1 | contig 33992 bp, 28 predicted proteins | sample sta12Cox44000082_FD_125974 | JGI IMG/M metagenome (GOLD analysis project Ga0182037, IMG submission 125974) | Lab enrichment of tropical soil microbial communities from Luquillo Experimental Forest, Puerto Rico - statoxic.12C.oxic.44.000.082 | ecosystem: Environmental > Terrestrial > Soil >... | reverse complement strand
TCGTAAGAAATCAGAGCAACGCGTAAACGATCCATTGGCATCACCTCGCTGTTTTGCTCCTCCAGGTTTTCTCGCATGGCTAGTCCGGTTCAAATTCTTTGGAATGAACACTTGTGGAGGCTCGGAGCTGTTCATTCCAAAGGACTTATGAGACAAGCTAGGTCCTTTAGAATCTGCGCTGCACCTACAAAGGGGGCCGCTCGTAAGCCCTTTAGAATGCGCCGTTCCGAAAAAAAGTGGGGGGAGGGAGTACCCTGAAACTTTAGCTGAACAACCGGTACAGGTCTTCGCCGGCCTTTTCGGTAATCTGGTCGGGTACCATGTGGTCGGTAAAGCGCGCGGTGAGTTTGCCCAGCAGCTCCTTCATTTCTTTCTGCGCGCGCGTCGGCCCTCCATTGGGCGAATGATTGAGGAATGAGATGGTCTTCTCTTCCGCGCCAAACTTGCGCTTGTACCGGATGAGACCTTCCTGGTCGATGTCGCTTAGTCCGAAGTCCAGGTAGGTGAGGCCGCGCTTTTTGCCTTCTTGAATCCCGTGCCAGATGAGCAAGTCGTTCGGCCGGTGGGAAAGATCATCGTGCAGAGACGCATTGAACTTGTAGTACAACGTGTCCTTCCACTCCAGAAAAAAATCGCCGGCCACGATCTTGTCTTCGTGAATCGCAAGCATCAGGAATCCGTGCTGCGGCTCCACGAAATGGCGCCAGATGTTTTGCAGAAAGCTGTAGGGCTGCGCCAGCAAGCCGTATTTGTATTTCCGAATCTTCAGGTGCATCTCGAAGAAGACGCGCAGCTCTGGCTCCGACTCCGCCATGCGAACGGTGAGCCCCTCGCGTTCCGACTTTCGGATCGCGCGGTGCGTGGAATCGTGCATGGTTTTCCACAGCACCTCAAGATCCGGCCGCAGGTCCAGCCGGTGCCACATCGCTTGCTTAACGAGGCTAAAGCGCTTGTCGGAAAGAGGCACGTCGTTGTGCAGGCAGCGCAGCGTGATGGGCACCTGCTCTGGCAAAAGTTTCTCAATCAAGACGCGCCAGGACTCCGCGTCGCGAATCAGCGGGTCACAGTAATCCGAGAAAGGCAAGGCCACGATCCGTTCGCCAAACATGTCTGCGATACGGCACAAAGGAATTCCGGCGCACGGCTCTCCGGCCTCATCGACGATCACATAAGCGCTGGCCTCCCAGCCGTACGTATCCGTCAGCACCTGTATCCAACTGGGAGAGTGAAAAACGCTGCTTTCGGTTTTCACGACCAGAGTTTGCCACAACGGACTTGTACGCGGGTCTATACACACGACTTTCATGCGCTTTCACTTTCTCCGAAAAATTACAACTTCGAAATGCCGGACCTTCGAGCTACGCACAGCAAGAGGAACTTACCGCGGACCGCCAGACTCCGGTCTTGCCGCTTGCGAAGCGTGAAAAGACTGCTTTGTCGGGCTGGGCGCAATCTCGATTTCCCGCTCCTTGATGTTGCGGACTGTGCGCCGGGGCCCGGGCAAAATCTTCTGATAAGCTTCGAGAAGCTTCGCGACGGAATACTCCCAGGCCAAATCTGTCTCGAAGCGGCGGCGCCCCAGCTCGCCCAGCGCTTGCCGCCGGAGAGGATCGTCCATCAATTCGGCGAGGGCTTTGGCGAATGCGAGTTCGTCGTTTGGCTTAACGTAGACGGCGGCGTCACCAGCACTGAAGCGATGCTCGGGCAGATCGAATGCGACAATCGGTTTGCTGAGCGACATGTAGTGGAGGATTTTGACCATGGTCGAGCGGTCCGTAAAAGGGTTGGAAGGTTCCGGGGCCACACAAATGTCCGCCGCGCACATGCAGTTCTGCATTTTTGCGTTGGGGACGAACCCGGTAAACCAGACATATGGATCGAGATTCAAGTCTCGCACAAGCTCTAGCAATTTTGGCCACATATCTCCAGTGCCGACGAGCACGCAATAAAAATCGGCCCTTCCCAGGTCGTGAATTAGGTGATGGAGTGCGCGCAGAAGGTAGTCCACGCCGTCTTGAAATCCCATGACACCGACGTAGCCGATGATGATTTTTCCCTTCTCGACCAGGGAGCGTTCGGGTTCGGTGGGCAACCCGCGGTCCAGTTCAATTCCGTTGCGCACGACGGTGATATGCTCTTCCGGGACGCCGGCACGCTCCATTTCCATCCTCTTGTAGGATTCGTTGGTAGCTATCACATGGTCGGCGAAGAAACAGGTTAGTTTTTCGAGCAGCACGAGCGCGTGATACACCATGCGGTTTCCGCCACCCGGCATTCGCGCTTGGTACATTTCGGCAGACAAATCATGATGATCGAAGACAAAACGCTTGCCAAACATTTTGTAGAATGCGGCGACAAACACAAAGGTGTCCGGAGGATTGTGCGCATGGATCACGTCAAAGCCTTCGCGAAAGAAAACGATTAGGGACAGCGCGAAACTGGCACCGGTGGAATACGCGTATTCCCAAAGATAGCCAAGAAAACCATTCGCCCCGGATGGTTCCGGATAACGATATAGGCGGACGCCTTTAATCACTTCGCGGGACGGTTGGCCTGGCGTGGCCCGGCAAATTACCGAAACAGTGTAACCCGCCGCGGTCAGAGCGTCGGCTTCACGGCAGACGCGCACGTCCTGCGGGTAAGCCTGGTTTTCCAGCAGCATCAAGACGCGATTATTGGAGGACGCTTTCATGAGCACCTGTTTGCGAAGCAACTGTAGCCAGGACGCGAGCCCGATGATGCCCTCTGGTGACTCCAACAAGATCAATTAGGATCTGATCGTCGCGCAGCATTTCCGGCAAGGTTTGGAAAGACGGGCTGGCGTTTCCAATCACCACGACTTCGGATTGGGCCAGGACCTCAGCGAGGGAATCGCGCATGAGCGTAGCTATATGTGGGAGCTCGCGCTCCAAGAATGATTTGTTCGCGCCCGTCAGGCGGCTGACCTCCACTTTTTCGTCGTAGATGCTTACGTGATAGCCCTTGCCGACCAGCACCTCTACCAGATGGACGATGGGGCTCTCGCGGATGTCATCCGTGCCTGCTTTGAAACTCAAGCCCAGGAAGCCAACGCGCTTCCGGCGAGTTTCTTCAACGAGTTCGATGCCGCGCTGGATTTGCCTTTGATTGCTGGGCAAAACGGAGCTGAGGAGCGGGCAATCAATATCGCGCTCTTTCGCGCGATAGACCAGAGCGCGCAAATCCTTGGGCAAGCACGACCCTCCGAAGGCATAGCCGGGCATGAGATACGAAGGTGAGATATTGAGTTTGCGGTCGCGGCAGAAAAGTTCCATGACTTCATGGCCTTCAATTCCATGAACGCAACAGAGATTTCCGATTTCGTTGGCGAAGGCGACCTTGAGGGCGTGGAATGCGTTGTTCACATATTTGAGCATCTCGGCTATTTGGATGGAAGTGCGAACGACGGGCGCGCGGATCGCTTGGTACAGGTTTTGGACCGTGTCGCCGCTGCGGGTGTCAAGTTCACCGATAACGATCTGGCAGGGATGATCGTAGTCTTCGATGGCGCTGCTTTCGCGCAAGAACTCGGGATTGGAACAGAGTCCGAAATCAAGGCCCGCGCGTCGGCCAGAATGCTTTTCGAGAATGGGCGCGAGCTTTCCCTCTAAAGTGCCCGGGAGCACGGTGCTGCGCACGATGACGACGTGATAGCTCTTCTTGGCGGCGAGAGCCGCGCCAATTTCCTCGCAGACTCTTTCGAGATAGTGAAGGTTGAGGCTGCCGTTGGCATTGCTGGGGGTTCCCACGCAAAGAAGGCTGGCGTCAGTCCGATCTACGGCTGCTTTGCCGTCCGGAGTTGCCTCGAGTTTTCCAGCGCGGGTCACTTTCGCGATCAGCTGATCGAGACCGCGTTCGATCACCGGCGACCGGCCAGAAGCGACTGCGGAAACTTTTTGCTGGTCCACATCCACACCGGTGACCATGTGACCGTCACGAGCCAAGCAGGCAGCAGAAACGCAGCCGACGTAGCCAAGGCCAAATACACTGACTCTCATTCGTTCCCCCCTTAAGGAATTCACGTTTTTCGGTAATATTCCGCACCAGCAGATCTTCGCCGCGCACGAAATGACGGCCCCGTTTTTTGAGCAAGTCTCTGAATGTTTCTTCCCGCGATGAAACGCAGTCTCCTCGCCCGACCCGCTAAAATTTTATTCCTCATGCTTGCGCGGTCACGGCGCGCGTCGGCTTTTCCGCGTGAATCACGAAATCCATGAAACAGCGCTGCCAGAGTTCCACGCTAAGCAAGCCGTAGAGCAGAGAGCTGTGATCGGCAAACCCTCCTTCATGCTCGCTGAGGAGCTTTTCCACAAGAAGAGGATTGAAAAGGCCACGTCGCCGTACAGTTGAGGGAGAAAGGGCATCGCGAAGGAAAGAGCGGGCCTCTTTTCGAAACCACAATGTGAAGGGAACCGGAAAGCCTTTTTTCTTGCGGTGAATAATCTGCGGAGGGAGCCAGGCCTCGCTCGCTTTTTTCAGCAAATATTTGCGCGCAAAACCCTTCACTTTCAGATTTTGCGGGACAGAGGCAGCGAACTCGACCAGCTTGTGATCGAGAAGCGGCACGCGGGCCTCTAGCGAAGTAGCCATGCTGGTTTTGTCGCCGCGGGCCAGCAAATCGTCTGGGAGCCACAGTTTGGTATCCACGTAGAGCATGCGGTTCAGCGGCTCCTTGGCGTCGGTGCGAGCCAGGTGCTCGGCAAACACATGACGCGTGTCGTACCCGCTTAGGGCTGCTTTAACGTCCCGCGAGAGGAGCGCCTGCTTCATTTGGGAATTGAAGAGCGGAAACCAATTGACGAAACGAATCACTTCGTCGGACTGACAGAGAGCAAAGAGGGCTATCTTTTGGCGGCGCAGCCTGGGAATGCGCGCACTTGCGGCCAAGGCCAGGGACTTGGCGGTTTCCGGAGCAAAACGGAAGAAACGCGACAGCCGTTCGCCGGCATAGCGCGCATAACCGGCGAACAATTCGTCGCCGCCTTCTCCGGTAAGGACCATTTTGACGTCACGAGAGGCCAGTTCCGCGACCATATAATTGGCGAGAGAGGCTTCGTCGCCGATGGGCTGGTCGAGATGCCAGATGACTTTCCCTAGAAGGTTGATCAGATGGTTCGGGCCGATAAAGACTTCGTGATGGTCGGTGTGATACTGCTTCGCGACCAGGCGCGCGTAAGGCAGCTCGCTGAAAATTTCCGCGTCACCATCGAAACCAACAGAGTAGGTTTTAACCGGCTCGTTTAGAACTTCGGTCATCAAAGCGACGATGGTGCTGGAGTCGATTCCGCCGCTCAGAAATGCGCCGAACGGAACATCGCTGACGAGATGCATTCTGACGCACTCGGTGAGGAGCTCTTTGAGTTGTTCGGCATAGGCCTCTTCGGGCAGGCCGTGGCACTGATTGGCAAAGGATAGGTCCCAGTAGCGGCGGACCTTCACGCCACTTTCGTCGCAGCTAAGGAAGCAACCTGGCGGCAATGCATCGATGTTCGCAAACATGGTCTGAGGCGAAGGAACATATTTGAGCGAAAGAAAATTGCTCAAGGCTTCTAGATTGAGATTGGCCTGCACGGCGGGGTGCTGGAGAATGGCTTTAATTTCCGAGCCGAAGATCAGCCGTCCACCCGTTTGTGTGAAATACAAGGGCTTGATCCCCAGGCGGTCGCGAGCAAGGAAAAGGCGGCGGCGAGTTGCGTCCCAAACGGCCAAAGCAAACATGCCGCGCAGATGCTGCACGCACTCTTCGCCAAAGTCCTCATAGAGGTGCACAATCACTTCGGTGTCGCTGGCGGTCTTGAGCAAATGGCCACGGCTCTGCAATTCCTCGCGAAGAGATTGAAAGTTATAGATCTCGCCGTTGAAAACGGTGACGACGCTGCCGTCCTCGTTGCCGATGGGCTGTTTCCCGCCGCCCAAGTCAATGATGCTGAGCCGGCGCATGCCAAGGGCCAGGTCCCTATCGATATGCACGCCCGAATCGTCGGGGCCCCGATGGTGGATGACCTGGAGCATATCGCTGAGAGTCCGTTGCACAGCGGGCCGGTGAGTTTTGTATTCGTAGAAACCGCAGATGCCGCACATAGTTGGTTTCCTGAGTCTTGATTTTCAACCGTTAGTTTTTTGGACCACTGGAAGAGCTGATCGTGTTTGTCTTACTTTCCGGCGGAGACGGGTTTCCGCTGAACGCGATCCACCGCGTGTCCTTTTCGCCGGCGCAAGACCTGTTCATACACGGCAATGACCTTCTGCGCGACGGCGGGACCGGAAAGATGCCTTACCTTTTCGCGCCCTCGAGTCCTTTCACCACGAGACAACGCAAAGGCCAGGCATTCGGCGAACTCCTTCACATCCGGTTTACAGACGTAGCAACCTTTGGTGGAACCGATAACATCGCGCACGTCCCCCACATCCGTAGAGACAATCGGCAAATTGCAAGCCATGGCCTGCTTGACGACGTTGGGCGAGCCCTCCTGATACGAGGTGAAGATCAGAGCGTCGCAGGCGCTCATGAAGAGCGCCAGGCGATCCTGGGTTTCTTTGTAAATGGCGAGCAGTTCGACGGAGGGATCCTGTTCCTGCAGTTCCTCCGCCACGGCTTGGGCCAAAGGAAAACGCTTCACGGGAATTTTTGGATTGGCCGCAAAGAGCAGGTATTTCTTATGCGGATCCAGGCTCAGAAGGGCACGAGCCTTCTCCTTTTCCACCGGCTGAAAGACGTCGAAATCAATTTCGTGGGGGATGATATGGACGTCTTCCCGCTTGAGTTTACTGGCCATCTCCCGACTCTTGACGATTACAGCGTCGGCTTGATTGCTCAAAAGGCGGCCCGCCATCACCGCGAGCCTGCTAAAGAAAGTGGGTTCGCCTCGTTCATTCATGGTTCCTAAAAGGTCGTCGCCGCAATAGCTGACGACGACGGGCACCTTCCATTGCGTGCGAGCGATGATGCCCACATAGCTGTAGTGCGCGTGGATGAGGTCAATTGAAGGATCCGACAGCCGGCGGCGCAATTGAAAGGGGGCTTCGAGATACTTCAACTTGCGCGGTCGCCCCTGCAACCGGAACACATCCACTTCCACTCCAGCGCGCTTCAGGTATTCGACTTGGGTGCGAATAAAAGAGCCCAGCGCGGGGTTCTCGCTCGTGGGATAAATGGATGTAGCAACCAAAATCTTCATGGGAAGTTCAACGCCAAACCAAGCGGCAGCAAGAGGGCCATGCGAAAAGAGCGGTCCGCTTGGCCGCAACCTCAATGGAAGGACGCGGCGACTCGCGGCTCTGCCATCGGCGCGGGTGATTGCCGCCAAGATCCATTGCGGCCGTAAATGTTGTTCCAGGCAGCAAAATTCAGGAGCAACCAGATGGCCGAGGAGTGATCCTGTACTCCCCTGCGATGCTCGGATATCAGCCGGCCGACGGTAGAGGGACTGAACATGCCGCGCGGCAAGTGGCCGTTGGTCTCGCTCAAGTAATCGCAGACCATTTCATGCAAAGTTCCGCGCAACCACTCCCTAAGCGGAACGCTAAATCCGTGCTTGCGTTTGCGAAGTGTGGCAGGGGGCAAGTAACGACGAACGGCATCGCGCAAGATCGCCTTGGTCTGCCAACCACGCAGCTTGAGACAAGGGGGCAGGCTGGCGGCGAATTCGACGAGGCGATGGTCGAGCAAGGGCGAGCGAACTTCGAGAGAGTGAGCCATGCTCATGCGATCCACCTTGACGAGCATGTCTTCAAGCAGACGATGACGCAGATCGACGTAACTTGCTTTGCTCAGGAGGGGCAGATCCGAGCGGAGTACCTCGCTAACGTCATCCGCAAATTGCGCGTCCCAGAAGGGAGCAACTTCGGCCGCGAATTCGCTGGAGAATAACGAGCGCAGCAAACTTTCGTCGCAATGAGCCCCTTTGCTCGCGCACATGGCTTCGAACGGCAATTGGCTGTCTGTCAGAACCTTAACTACGCGCAAGGCGCGGTATTTTCTACCGGCCGGCAAACATGCCGCGCCCGCCTTTGCCAGGCCAGGCAGCACATAATGGTTCAGCCATTTTGGCAGCCGCTGGTACATTTGAGCGAAGCGGACGCCTTGATGGCTGGTGTAGCCCAAGAAGAGCTCATCGCCGCCATCCCCGCTGAGGATGACCGTTACTTGCTGGCGCGCCAGCTTGGAGATGTAATAGGTAGGAAGCGAAGAAGGATCTCCAAAAGGTTCATCAAAATGGCGCACGAGCGTGAGCACGGTTTCCGGCAAGTGGGCCTTAAAATCATCCTCGCGCAAGTGCAAAACATGATGTTCGGTCTGAAAGTGGTCGGCGACGATCTTGGCGTCAGGAGACTCGTCCCATTCGGGCCGGTCAAAGCCGATCGTGAATGTTTTTAGGGGATGGAGTCCGGCCTTGTGCGCATAAGCGACCACCGCGCTGGAATCGAGACCACCGCTCAGGAAAACGCCCAGAGGCACTTCGCTCATCAGCCGGCAACGCACACTATCGGTGAGGAGCGCGTCCAGTTCTTCCAAGACCTGGCCGGCCGGGCGCCGCGCGTGATCACTTTTTTCGAAATTCAATCGCCAATAGCGGCTTATGGTGATCCTGCCGTCGGCGTAAGTGAGCGAGTGCGCCGCAGGCAACTTGAAGATGTCGCGGAACATGGTTTGCGGTTCGCACACAAAGCCTTGCCGGAAAAAAGGCACAACGGCCTGCATGTTGGGGACGGCGAGCTCGGGCGCAACGGCGAGAATCGTTTTGATTTCGGAACCGAAGATAAGGCGCTTGCCCTGGCGGGCGTAGAAGAGTGGCTTCTTGCCCAGGCGATCGCGGGCCAAGAACAAACGACGAGCACGGAGGTCCCAAAGGGCAATCCCAAACATACCGCGCAGGGAAGTCAGGCAATCGGCGCCCTTTTCTTCGTACAGGTGCGCGATGACTTCCGTATCAGAGGAAGTGCGAAAAGTGTGGAGGCGAGAAAGGAGCTCCGAGCGAAGATCGAGGTAGTTGTAAATCTCGCCGTTCAGAACGACCTGCACCTGGCCATCCTCGCTGGCAACAGGCTGATGGCCGCCGGCCACGTCAATGATACTCAGGCGCCTGACGCCCAACCCGACGCCATCGGCAGCGTAAAACCCTTCAGCATCCGGGCCACGATGCACAACCATCGCCGCCATACGCTGGAGGGCGCGCCGGATTTCCGAACTAGACATGCTTGGATCTACTATTCCAAATATTCCGCACATAAAAGTTTTTGCATCGGCGTTGTACCGATGCGCCTCGCCCTCGAGTTTGCGCGCCATTTCCGGGCTCGGGACGATGACCGCGTCCACAGAACGCGCCAGCGGCGCCCGGCCGCAACAATGAGCGGGCTGAGAAGCGTCTGTTTCCCTCTTGTGTTGACTGTGCCCAACAAATCGTCACCGTGGAATGTCACGACCACGGGTACTTTCCATTCTGTGCGCCAACCATTCCGGCTAATCCATAGTGAGCGTGGACGAGATCAAACGAGCCTTTGGCGAGACGTTCGTGCAATTGAAAAATCCCTTTGAGGTAACTCCATTTTCGCGAGCGCCCTTGCAAAAGAAGCGGTTCCACTTCCACGCCAGCGCGCCGTAAGGATTCCACCTGCGTCCGAATAAAAGAACCGAAGGCGGAGTTCTCCGGCTTGGGATACATGGCCGTTACAATCAACACTTTCATAGAAGACACCGGGAACACGCACTGCTATTCCGCCTAACTTTGTTGTAGCGAAAGAGGCACGGGATGATGCGCCTGGACCCGAGCAACAGGCAGCAAATGGTACAGGATCATCGCCAGATTTCTGGGATAAGAGCGCCTATCTCTAAAGAAATAATAGTCGCCCTGCGAGAAATGAAAACCGCCGTCGGGCCGCTGGAGAGCCAGGAGATAATTGTAGGCCCGATTCGCCAGCGTGTCGTAGCTGGGAATCTCAAAGCCACTCGCGCGGACAAGAGCCTGAGCGAGAACTGCTGTGTGGTAGGCGACGGTGCGATGGGAGTTGCCGCAATCAAAACAAGAGTGTCCGTCCTCGGCTACGCCGCCCCGCAAAAAATGCAAGAGCTTTCGAATAAGAGGCAGCACGGTTTCGTCGCCGGTGAGATCGAAGTAACGCATCAAATCCAGACACTGAAAGGCGTTGTACTGGAAGCACTGGAAATGGGGCCAGATTTTGCCGCCCCCAATTCCGCTGACCGTATAAGGAAACTCGCCCGTTGGTTTCTGGACTGCACTCAAGAAGCGAAGCAATCCGGCGCATCGCTCGCGGTAAGAAACATTCGCGGTCGCGTCTGCTAGTTCGGCAAGAAACCGCAGAAGGATCGTGGAATTGTTGGGAACGCGGGACCCTTTGTTAGCATGGAAATAGTTTACGGCGAGTTCCTGGCCAAACACTTGAAAACCGATTTCCTCCACCACGAAGCGGTACCATTTCAGGATGCCTTCAAGAACTCTCGGGTCGCCGGTTTGGCGGTAGCTTTCGAGAAGTCCGAGGCATCCCCACGTGCCTTCCGCCGTGGCTATTCGGCCATGCCATTCGGGGTTTGGATAGAGCCAGGAGCCCTCCTGTCGCTGCTGGCTCAAGACGAATTCCGAGCAGCGCACGGCGAAATCGCGATAGCGGCCGTCGCGCGTGATGGAATACAACTGCCAATTATCGAGAATCCAATAGCCCTGGGCTTGAAGATAGCAATAGGAATCTCTCCAATGCACCGTAGGCAGATAGCTCTTAATGAAACGCCCAATGCGGTAATTCAGGCGGATACCTTGATCGGGCCCGATCAAGGCGCGGCCATTCCAATGTGAAGAGACCAGGTAATCATGCAGCAGCAGAGCGGCGCGCATTTTCGGTTCCTGGTTGAAGGTTCGAGCAGCACGAGCAGAGGTCACCACCGCATTCGGCTGCTCTCGTTCTTGCGTGTTTGCATTCAGCATAAGTGCTACCCTCACTCAAAATTGTGCTTCGGCCGGGGCAACTTTTCCATTTCGAAGGGGCTGAGAAAGCCTTTGGGGCGCGTTCGGGCCAGGCGATTGATCGCACAATAGACTCTGCCGGTGCCGTCAGGGTTCGAGAGAATGCGGCCGGTGGCTGCCGCAGCCGTTTTGAGTTCTATCTTGGTGCGGCTGTCGGTCCCAAAAAACTGGAGACGCGGCACGCGCCAGAGCGGGAACGCATGATCCATCCAGGTCGGCTCGGTGGTCATCACGGTTTGCACGCCGCAACGAATGGCGTGCTGAGCAAGTTCCGCGGTGTAGTTTCCGTTGGGAAAAGCAAAACTGGAGCACGGTTCGCCGGTCTCTTCAGTGACTCTGGCGATGCTTTTGGAGATATTTTCGCAGGCGTCCGGCTTAGTCTCGCGCGTCATGATCGCGTGAGTGGTACCGTGCGCGCCGATGGTGAAGCCGCCGCGATAAAGGCTACGCGCGTCCTCCCAGGTCATAGGACGAATGTTGTCATCATTCAAATCTACTTCTATTCCGTGTTGCGAGCAGGCACGCTCCACGCGGTCCGTGAGCATGGCGTAGGGAAGCTGCTTGACGATGTGCGGTTGAAGGCCGAACGGGAGAGCGCCGAGCTTTCTGCGGAGAGCCTCATAGCGGTCAAACCAGAAAGGTGTTCCACGATCGAGAGCCCTGGATACCACAAAGAAAACGGCGGGCACTCCCAAACGCTGCAGCTCCGGCGCCACCACGGTTACGTTATTTCGTTTGCCATCGTCAAACGTGAGCAGGCAGAAAGGCTTCTTGTGACGGCGATTCAAACGCTCGGGAAGATCTCTCAGATGGATGAAATCGAACCAGCGCCCGAAGGCCTCGACGTGGCGGGCTGTCTCCTCGCGGCTGAGGACGTGCTCGTTGATAACAACGCCCCCCGCCTTGAAATGATGCACCAGGCCAAGAGAAATCGAACTCAGGGCAGCTAGCATTCTATTGCTCTTTCGAGTAGGACGCGCGACGACCGGCCGCGCCTAAGAAGAAGGAACTTTGTCCACGCGCCTAAGCCAAACGCGGAGCGATACGTCGAGGCTTCGTGGGCCGCGGCGACGCAGGCCCGCGCTGAACCCGTTGCGGCGTACTCCTCAAGAATTCGCACCAAAGCATCGACAGCTTCCAGGTGTATCCGGAAATGCAGGGTCACGTCGGTGTCACCAGGCGTAAGTTGGGGAGCGCCGCGCCAGAGAACGGCGCCTGTGTCGATGCCCTTATCAATCAAATGGATGGTAGCGCCAATCCACTCCGGGCGGTTCTCAATGATCCCCCAGGGAATGCTCGAAACACCGCGAATCAACGGAGCGCGGCCATGATGAATATTCAAAGCCGCAAGCTTCGCCTGAGAAAAAATGTGCGGCTTCAAAATGCCGCCCGAAACTCGCACGATGACATCCGGTGCGATCTTTTCGATCGCAGCCTTGCAATCCGGGTGATTCAGTTGCGGCACTTTCACGGGCGCGAGGCGGCATTGTGCCCACCACTCACGCAGGCTCTGAACATCAAAAAGTTCGTCGAGTACCTGTTCCGCTCGCTCTTCTTCTCTTGCACCAATGAGCCGCTTGCCAAGCCAACGGGAGGCAGTGGCGAAGAACCCGAACTCCCTAATCCTGCTGCGCAGCAATTTCCACTTGGGAACGACGCTTTTGTACACAGCTTGAACCACGTGAGCCTCGCAGGGCACAGAGGAGATTTTTCGCAGGGTCCATAGCTCCGGCCCGCGCGGCTCTCCGACGATCAACGCAGCCACTTTCATCTCTTTTGACGATTCCCTCTATTCCTGAGAGTATCTTGGAAACCCGCCTGTGTCCTCGGTGCGAGCGAAAACAAAAGACAAGTCGCAGCGCGACTCACGAACTTATCTCCGAAACCGAAGCTTTTGCATGCACCCGGTGCATCGCGACCAGAAGAGCAGCAACTAGCCAGATCATTTGCTGCATTGGGCGGCCGCGGAAGATATCTACGTTCATGTGCACCATATGGCCTGCGATGCCCACCAGGAAGCCAAGGGCGAGCGGCGACAGAAAACTGTCTCTGAAATTCCAGCAATGCCACCCTCGGCGTAAGGCCGCGAAGAGGAACGCCAAAAATGCCGCCAGCCCGCCGATTCCGGTTTCGCACAAGACCAACAGGTATTTGTCGTGGACGGCGTAAACGAACCCTTGCCGGCAATTCACCTCCTGGCACGGAAGTGACGGACGGCGAAACTCTGCGGTCAGGTAGGGACCCATGGCCACTGAGAAGTTGTTAGCTCCGACGCCCAGCACTGGATTGTCCGCGAAAATGCGAAACGCCAAGTACATCAGAGGGATGCGAGACGCTGCGGATCCCTTATCCTCCCCAAACAGGCGAGCTGAAATAACATTGTGAAAAGGCAGATACAAGAGGGTCAGAATCACAAGAATCGCGATGGGCCCACGTAGAGAAAGACCGCGCCGGCGGCTGAGAAAAAATCCAAACAAGATCAGCGATGTAGCCAAGGCCATCCATCCACCTCTTGAGAAGGTAAGAATGAGCGCCACGCTCCCCAAAGCGATGACCGCGCTTGCGAGGATTTTGTGAAGCCGACCAAGATTTGTGAATAGCCAGCCGCCGGCAGTAGAAAGTAAAACGATGAGGTAGGAGGAAGCGGTGTTAGGCGACCCGACCGTTCCACCAATTCGCATGAAGCCCTCTCTTGCGCTCGTTTCGATGTGGATGTGCGTCGGCAGCCACCACATTGTGCTTGGCTCGCCCGTGAAACTGAGGATGATCATGACCAGGGACTCCACCAACCCGCCGACCAGAAGAACCGTGACCATGAAGCGAACGTCTTCCCGTGTTCGGATCTGGTTCGACACGTAGAGGTACAACAGATACGATTCCAGAAAGAGGCAAGCCTCAAAAACCGCTAATTTGACATCCTGAGCCACAAGCACCGAGATTCCGATGAACACCAGATACACCAGAAGAGGCAGGCCAAGGTGAAGCTGCCGGCGAGTTTCCGGGGTTCGGTTGGCTGCTGCCTGGATGAACCATGCGAAGTACAAACCGACAAGAGCCAGGGTTACGGCCGAGATACTCAACCCGCCCATAGCGCCAAAATCTTCCACGCTTTCGTTATAGAAAAGGTGCGTCCCGCACTGGAAGGGAATATCCAGAATCACGACCGCCAGAAGGAATTTCTGGACCGACGCGTGGGTGAGCGCGAGGAAGGGACTGGCCAGTGCAAGGATGAGAGAATTCTCGCCTAGCGAGCACAACCGCCGGAAGACTGGCAGCGACTCTGCCCTGTTGTGGGGATAGGCGGATGCCGCGGCTCCTGCAGTTTGATCGTTACCAAGCACCTGCATTTCGTTAACTGGTCCTCGTAATGGCATTCCCTGGGAATTTAACGGCCCGAGCCGGCGCGCTTGACAAAGGGCTGCGACGGCGGTTGCTCGCTGGGGTTAGCGGATATAAACTCGCGGACCGTCTGGGTAATCAATTCGATTTGATCTTGTGTCAGCTCAGCAAACATCGGCAAAGAAAGAATGCGTTGAGCGTATCCCTCGGTGACAGGGAAATCTCCTGGTTTGTAGCCGAGATCGTGATAAGCCGGCTGGAGATGAATGGGAATCGGATAATGGATAATTGTGCCGATACCCCGGCTGACGAGGTGATCTCTTAGAAGGTCACGTTGCTCGACACGGATGACGTAGAGATGCCAAACGGATTCGGCGCCAGGAGCTTCGCTCGGTGTCACCACGCCGCATCCCTCGAGCAGCTTGTTATAGGCCTCGGCGTTCCAGCGCCGCGCCGCGTTCCACTTTTCCAGGTACTGCAGTTTGACCCGCAGAATGGCGGCTTGGATCGTGTCGAGCCTCCGGTTGTAGCCGCGGAAAAGGTGCTTGTATTTTTCCTTCTGCCCATAATTCCGGAGCATTTCCAGGCGTTTGGCAACCTTGCGGTCATTGGTGACCACCATGCCGCCATCGCCGTAAGCTCCCAGATTTTTTCCGGGATAAAAACTAAAAGCCGCGGCGTGTCCCAAAGATCCAACGCGCTTGCCTTGGTATCGCGCGCCATGAGCCTGGCAGGCGTCTTCGACGACCACCAGGCCGTGCTTGTCGGCAAGCTGCCGGATAGGATCCATATGGGCGGGGTGCCCGTACAGATGAACGGGAATCATGGCTTTGGTGCGGCGCGTGATGGCTCGCTCGATCGCCGTTACGTCCAGGGTGTAAGTGTAGGGATCGACGTCCACGAATACCGGTTTCGCCCCGGCATGCGATATGCCCAGTGCCGAGGCGATGAAGCTGTTGGCCGCCGTGATGACCTCGTCGCCCGGGCCAATATCGAATGCCCGCAGCGCCAACTCGAGCGCCGATGTGCCGGAGTCCACACCAACCGCACAGGGCGCGTCGCAAAAGGCGGCAAACTCCTCTTCGAACAGGTGCACCTCGCGCCCCAGGATGAAGTCGGTTTCCTCGATTACTTTCGAAATCGCCTGATTGATTTCGGTCTCGATGGTCCGGTATTGGGCCCTTAAATCAACGAAGGGAACACTCGGGTGCTTTGGCTCGATCAACATTTGCTTGGACATAATGTAGAATCCGCAGCGCGGATGGAGCTCGATCTCACGCGCTCCTGCGACCTAGCTGCCTGAGGGCCTCGCCGCAAAGCGCCATGGCCCGAGTGACACAAGGGTATAGATCGTCGGAGGCGTAGAAGGCCGCTTCCTCGACGCCTCGAAAGGAATCGATCCACTGCCGGAAAGTTAGGTTTCCTTGGCGGTGGTATCGCAGGCAGGAAATCAGGTCCTGATCCTCAACAAACCATTTGCGGCCTGGTCGCGGAAGCCCCGGAATCACCGGTTGTCCCGTCAAATCCAGATACAGAGCCCGCGCCACATCCATTCCATTGTCTGCGACGAAGAGTCGAAACGTGGAACCGATCCGGGGGTTGACGTCCAGGAGCTTGTACTGCCCGTCGCGGGCATCATAGCGGTAGCCGATGTCCAGGATGCCCTTGTAGCCAAGTTTTTTCATGAACTCTGTGGTTGTCTTCCGCACCGTCTCGTTCTCGACACAAATCCCTAGTGCCGTCGAGCCGTGGTGGACAGGAAACTGGCGGATCTTTTTCCCCGTAAAAGAGACAAGGCATTCCGATCGATCGTTGAAATATCCGTCGAGCATCCAGACCGTATCATCTCCGCCCGGAATGTATTCCTGAAGCATCCAGTTGGGGTGGGCGAGGTCCTCCGCGGCATTGTATTTCTCCAGCAGCTCGGACGCGCTGCGCACGATGAACATTTTCTCTCCGGTCGTTTTCAGGAGCACGGAGGCGAAAACCCCTTTGACCATGACGGGAAAAGTAGCGCGCGAAACGAACTCCAGCACATCCTGGCGCGATTTGGGAAACGCCGCTTCCGGCGTCGGCACGCCGTGTTTCTTGGCCAGTTGGTACATCCCCTCCTTGCTGCTAAGCTCGCGGATCAGCTGGGGGCACATGTCGGGGAATAGGAATTGTTCTCGCAGCGTCTCCGCGCAACTCGCACAGAACAGGAGAGCCTTGTCATCGGTGGGGATCAGGATCGCACGCCCCCCGATTTTTCGGCCAACGTCAAGTAAGAAATTCATCGAGCTTTCGGCATGGCCGTTGGTGACGTTCCAGACATACTTTCCCTTGCAATAGCGCGAGGAGAAGGCGGCGGTTCGCTGATGGCAGGCCACGGCGTACACGGGCACGCCCAATCGCCCGAGGCTGCGCAGGAGGCCTAGTGCGCCGTGACTTGCCGACTCGACTCCCCGCAGCACGACAACCGGGGTTGAGACGTCGCTGATCTTCATCGTGATGAGACTACGCACGGACCATCGAGGGCGCTGACGTGCATCCTGCGGTTGCAGCCTGCGCGGCCATAACCACCTCGCCATCCCGCATCATGAACACGTGCGGCAAATCGTTGACATGTTCCAACGTAAAATCGAGATCTCTGGTTTGACCAGATCTACGCAGGTAATCCACACTCTTGCTGCACAGGCAGGCCTCGACCGCGGCGGTGCTCCATCGATCGACGATCGAAGAAGTTCGGTCGTCTTCCCCTTCGTACCCTGCCGCGATGAGCTCGCGCGCAATCCAGGCACAGCAAATCTGGTCTTCTTCCCGAAACTCCCCGCGCGTGCCCGCCCCGATCAAGGCCACCCTGGGATGGCGACGGATCAGATAGCGGGACAAGGATGCGCAGTTCCGGAAGCAAGCCAGGTAGGCGGAATGACATTGCCTGGCCGCATGGATCAGTTTGGTTCCCGAGGAAGACAGCAGGATGAGAGGCCGGTCGAGATCCTCTCGGGCCGCGATTTCGGCGGGGCTGTTGTTCAATTCAAATTCTTGGGGAAGGTCTCCTGAAATCTCGCCCGCCAGCAACGCATTCCTGAGTTGTCGCCCAAGCAAGAGCGCCGCTTCCAGAGAGGGAACCGGAAAACAACGCCGCCCCGCGGCCACCGCGGTAATCGCTGTCGTCGTCGCGCGAATCACGTCAATGGCCACTGCGGCGTAGCCATCCCGACAAATTTCCGCATGCTCCTGAAAGCAACCAATGACTACGCTATTTCGCAAGTACGCTCTCCTTCCGACCCAGGGATTCGGCTCGCGGCCTCGCCAGATTCGGCGCGAGCGGCCGCAAATTCTCCTTCGCGAAGGCATCCGAATGAAGCCCACGCCGGTAAATCTCCACGCGAAGAAGCTCTTCGAGCCTGACATTGCAGAGGTGCACTTCGCGGCCGAGATGGTTCAACAACGCAAATTGGCTGGGTTTGTTGGGCGCCTCGAACATCACCGTATCGAGTCCGAACGCCTTCGCGAAGCGATCGGCATATCCGCGATTGAGGTTTCCCTTACCGTCAAAAAGCCCCACTTCTTTTGCGCTCTCCCGGGCTTCCACGACGAGTTGCAAAGCGCCCGCATCGAGCCACCTCCGCCCCTGCTCGATCAATTGCGTTACGCCGTCCTCGGTAAACGCGCCGGTATGCTTCTTGCCCAGCTCGAACTGAACATCCAGGCCCCGTTCGGCCGCCATCTTGACCACCTCGGCGGCTTTCAGCGTCATTTCCGTAAAACCTTCGCCACACTCGATCCGCGTTACCCCTATGTCCGCGCACAGGTCGAGATAAGCGCCAAGCTGCCCCTGTGCCACCGCTACCTCGAACGGTCCTCCTCCCGTGACCGTCGGCACATGGTGCTTTTTCGCTGCCGCTACCTTTCGTCGCGTGGCGGCCTCCTTCGCAACCATCCAGCAAGCCATGGAGATCTTGAGAATGGACATCAGATGAGCGCTTTGCTCCAAGTGGCTCTCGAGCGTCGCCGGGTCGTAACCCGGATCGAAAGGGCTAGTCGAAGGCGCTATTTCAGGGACTCCGATTGCCACCAAATAGTCTTTAGTATGGAACTTACCAGCAGGGCGAATTGTTTCTGTCTTGTACATTGTTGTCCTCCGGGTTTTGTTTCACGGGCTTGATATAAATCCCAGGCTGCCGAGGAAACTACCGGAAGCCGCGCATCCCGGGTTGTGAGATTTGGCTTTCGGCAATTCCGCAACTTGAAGTTCAGCAAAAAAGCAACGCCGGCGTCCGAGTGAGAAGCCCGTCGCCACGCTTCCAGGAGCGGTGATTCGCCAACTCTTCGTATTCTGTTTTTTTTTGGTTATTGCTGTAGGGAAGACTCGAAATTCTGCGATACGCCTTTGCCCGGAGTGGCCCCTCGGGACAGCGGCGTATCGTCTACGTTCGGCGATCGATCCAGGTACTGCAGGGGTGCACAAGGGTAAATGACGACTCTAAGGGTGCGGCTGCCGGGGTGCTCCGTTCGGACCGCTTGGACAATCTTCTCCCAGGAAGGCGTGATTCGGAACCCCGCAAGTCGAGACGGCAGCGCTTGCGAATGAACTCCTGGTCGATAGAGCCATATGGGATTCCTTGAAGCTGTTCTCTTGGCAACACTACCCCATCTCTGAAGGAACCGACTTCGAAGCACTTCAGTGATGCCATCGACGCCCATCATCGAAATGCGTCGGTAAATATGTCTTGGTCGGTAAAATCTAGGACGGTTCACAACAGGAAAAAGTCCATGGTGACCCAGGCCTTCACTACAGGACCCGATGGCTATCCGGGAAGCACCCGGCGCGCAATGATCGAGAGGGGCAATCCCCTTCATCTTTACAAACGTTAACGACAAATCGTTCGGGTAGGCGTTGGAAATGACAACGTTGGCATCACCGGGCAGCGGCGCACGGAAAACTCGTCGGGCAAAATCGACTTCTTTGCGATAGTAGATGAAGTGATCGCCGCAGGCCATGCGAATGACTTCTCGGTTAGCGTTGACCTGTAAAGAGATCAGGGTGTTTAATCCGATCATGCGCGCGATCTCATCGAGGTCACTCCGAAATGAGCTTACCCGCTCACCGTCCCCCCAACCGTTACTCTGATGTCTGTAGTGCAACTCCATGATCGAGCGAAAACCAAGAACACCGAGAGCGAGTTTTGACCCGCCTCCAAAACCTGCAGTATGGTTCGGATAAATACCCCCAATTCCCACTATCACGTCACTCTGCATAACCTCTCGATTGACCAGAACGATTGTTCCGGAGGTTGTCGAGCCTACCTGCACGAGACCACGCTCGGGGTCATGCAGAACTATTTTGCAAGAGGCTGCTTCGGGCCCTGCCTTCTTAAGCACAGCGTTCAACTGCGGGGCGCCGTGTGTTCCGGTGGCGACCAGGATCGTTACATCCCGGGATGATATGCCCGCATCGTGAAAATGTGTTAAGAGAAACGGCATGACACGCGCGACAGGTGTCGGTCGGTTCAGGTCATCAATAATCACCAAAGGTCGCGACTTTCCTCTGCAGATCTGCCGAATCGGAGACTGCCCGCTCGGCCGTTCTAGAGCCTCGGCGATCTGTCGATCGGTCAGCGGCGGAGGAGTAGGGGGCCGAAAAACCGTTACGTCCCACTCTGGCGGACAATCTAGAGTGAGGGCCTCATCGGAATACCATGCACCCGTCGAGCAATGCGTTTCGCAGTTCATGCGACCCGAAGAGCGGAGCCCCGGGCACCCGACTGCCGAAACGCCGAGGAGACGCCGGAATTCTCTGCAGAGCGCTTTCTTACGAGAGGGATATATAGACTGCCGAAGCGCTGCAAAAGTGGATAGTTAGAATCGGCTAAGCGCTGCAACTTGTTGTGCAATCTCACGCTCAGTGAATCAGGCAGTAATTTAATATCAAAAAAGGTGAAAGGCCCGAATCCAACGGTCGTGCCCTTTATCTTCTCAAGCCCAGCCGCGGCAAGGCAGGCATCGAACTCTCTAATCGAATGCGAGTTGGCCCGAGGCCCGGCAAGGGCCTTCAAAACCTTAAACCGCTCGAGCCGCGTGCGCACCCACCGTCTTGGTTTCCGGACCGGTGGAAAGAACACAGGATCAAGCACGCGGTTCAGACGCCAGCGATTGTCAGTCGTAAAGATCGAGTAACCTCCAGGCCGAAGAACCCGAGCACACTCGGTGATTGCTGTATTCAACGAATGTAGAAACGGAGCGACGCCCATCCCTATCACCAGGCTGAATGCGCCGTCTGGAAAAGCGAGCGCGTGAGCGTCGCCCAAGCTCGTCATTACTCGATCCGCGACGCTCGCCTCGGTCGCAGCCTGCCTTGTGAGCGCAACCATGCGATCGACGGTGTCGACTGCCTGTACAGTGAAGCCGCGTTGTGCTAACGCAATCGTGGCTAATCCCGCTCCGCATCCGATTTCCAGAACGTGCGATCCAGGAGGAAGCGCGAGTTCGTCCACAAGGCCTAGAACAATCGCGCGCCGCTGTTGGTGAATGACCTCAAATAAACCGCTCGCGTTGTAGAGATTTCGCCAATAGTTTGCGGAATACCGGAAATGGACATCGACAAGCTTCTGATGCTCCACAGTCGAATTGAGGTCAACTAGACGGTCGCTGCCAAGTCTTTGCATCGTGCTCATTACTTCTCTCCCCGGCTGCCCCCTGGACTTCTGATCAAGGATCCCTATCCATATGATTTCAAAAAAGCTGGTTAACCATCCCGTGCAAGACTCGCGGGTGCCTCTTCCTGTCTTTCGAGAAGGCGCTACCGTCTCGTTGCCTGGCCACGGCTTAACGAAATACGTCTACAACGACGCTAATGAGAACCCGCGGCCTCAGGGAGAAAATCCGGATCCTGCCGGATCCTGCACGGCGCCACGCAGTGGTCCACACCGTGGTGCTCCGACAGGGAAGCTAAGTGAATAAGCGATACAGATCCTCTCCGGCCTTTTCAGTGACTAGGTCGGACACCATCTGGTCGGTGAATCGACGCGTGAGCTGCGTAAGCAGGTCGCGGGTAAACTGCTCGGCCAAATTTGGCGAGACATTCGGAGCGCAGCGAAGGAATGAGATGATCTTTTCTCCGGTGCCGATGCGGTGAACCTCAGAAGCCCGCGAACTCCTCCTCGAACAAGCACCTCGCGCCCAAGGATGAAATCTGTTTCACGGATTACTTTGGGAACCGCTGCGTCGATTTCCGGCGCTATGACTAGCGTATTGCGTGACGAGATCAACGAACGGTACTGGTGATTGCGCCTCGTGCGTGCGAATCATCTTTCTCTACCTCCACTTGCTGTCCCTTGTATTCGATTGAGCGGTTCACGGCTTCCAGCACGCGAACGACATCGCGCCCCTCGATGCCGCCGCTGATCGGCCGCCTGCCTAGGCGCACACATTCCAAGAAATGCCGGCACTGATTTTTGAGCGGCTCGGTCGGCTTGATATGAGGGCTGATGATGTCGCCGTCGCGAATCTCGAAGCGAAACTCACCGTAATTTAGCGGCTCTTCCTCCACCGTGCTCACGCCCTTCTCAAACACGCGCACCTGCTCAAGCCCGTTGAGATCGTTGAAGGCAATGCGCCGGTCGCTCGTGACGATGACGACCTCACGCGCCTTGTCCGGATCCGCCCAGCTCACATGAACGTGGCCGATGATATTGCCGGGATAGCCCAGCGAAATAAATCCCACGTCGTCCCGGCAGTTTCTCAGCACCTTGCCGCCCACCGCGCTGACCCATTCCGGCACGCTGTCCAGCAGATAATTGAAAATGGCGACATCATGCGGAGCGAGATCCCAAAGTGCATTCACGTCGTGGCGAATAGGCCCGAGGTTCGTGCGGCGGGCGTACAAGTAGTAGACCCGGCCTGAACTCGCTTGCACATACTCTTTGACTTTCTGGATTCCAGCGTTGAACACAAACGTATGGCCGACCATCAGCACCGCAGACTTCGATTCCGCCAACGCGATCAGCTTTTGCGCATCGGCGGCCGTAGTCGTCAGAGGCTTCTCGACGAGCACGTGTTTACCAGCGGCCAGCAGCCGGCGTGTCACCTCGTAGTGCATGGTCGCCTCGGTACAAACGACTACCGCATCGACATCGGGGTGCTCTGCGACCTTGTCAACTTTCGCGCTTAGCAGCACGCCAGGAAAACGGGAACCCACTTCGCGCAATCGATCAGCGCGGCCGTCGCAAACGGCTACCAAGCGCGACTCGACCAATTCGTGGAAGATACGGACATAATTTGTTCCCCAATAGCCACAGCCGACCACCGCAATCCGCAAAGGATTGTGGACCATGGGCACGGCGTTCATACTCAGCGATGGAATTGTGACGCTCATTCGGCACCTCTTCCCCACAGAACCGCAGGAATTGTCAGCAAAAGTATTCGGAGATCGAGCCAGAGTGACGCGATGCGGATGTATTCGAGGTCCATGCGAATCATCTCCTCGAAAGTAACGCTGCATCTTCCGTTGACTTGCCAAAGACCGGTTATCCCTGGCAGCGCTGCAAGACGTTTATGCTCGCCGTTCCGATAGCAAGCCACTTCATAGGGCGGGACGGGCCGGGGTCCGACCAAACTCATTTGCCCTTTCAAAACGTTGAATAGTTGCGGCAGCTCATCGAGACTTGTGCGCCGCAGCATGCGCCCGACTCGCGTCACGCGCGGGTCGTTGGTCAGCTTGAACTTTCCGCCGCTTTCTTCGCTCGGTTGCACGCGTCCGGCGACAAAGTCACGAATGTAATCTTCGTGTACCCGCGAGTCCGCGTTTGCCGACATGGAGCGGAACTTGTGCATGCCAAATTTGGTGACTGCCCAGACTGTCCCGCGGCCCATTTTCTTTCGTTTGGCTCCGACGCGCTCGTGAGTAAAAAAGACCGGCCCGCGAGAGTCGAGTTTGATCAGGATCGCGAGCAACAACAACACCGGAACGAGCAGGAACAGAATCACGCTGGCGAGGCAAACGTCCAGACAACGTTTGCAAAGAAAATAGAAGGGCCGCTTCGCGTTGCCCTCAAGCGGAACCAGCATGCCTGGCTCTTGCCCATCGGTCGAGACCGTAGCTGCCCTTTCTGCCTGGAGGTCTACAATTGGGACAAAGCGCGGTCCCACGGAACCCGTGGGCGGCGTTGCGTCAGAAGAGGGAAGCATTTTATTGGCTCGCTGTTTTGCGGTTTGTGACCGTACTTTGTGGCTGAAGTTTGTGATAGATAGCATCCGGGATGGGAAAAGTGCGATTGTTCAAAACCACTCCGAGAATGGGTGTGCCCAGCATGCGCAGCTCTTCCATGACCTCGCGCGCCCTCTCTCGCCGCGTGGAGTTTGCCTCGACGATAAGCACCAGCCCGTCAACGCCAAAGCCGGGCGGCGCCGCGCGTCGACCTGAGTACACGGGTGAATGAATGACTACATATTTGAAGCAGTCGCGCAGCTCACTCATTCGGTCCTTCAGCCGCTCCATAATTTCGCGGGCATCTAAATCGAACCCGGTGTTGGCGGCTCCCGTGGGCATAACCCAAAGATTGCTGTCCTTCGTTTTGTGAACAAACTCGTTCACCGGGCCAGAGTCGCAAAGCGCTTCCGCCATCCCTTTCTCGTTGCTCACTCCGAAGTAGCTATGCAGGAATGGCGATGCAAGATTGGCGTCCACGGCGCAGACCAGCCCGTCGCCCTGCTCCGCCAGAACCTCGCAACATCGGGCACTAATCGTGGACGCAGCGTGTCCGTCTTCTAGGCCAGAAAAGAGGACGACTTGCGGCACGCGCTGCGCCCCTGCGGGCGAGAAAATGCGGTGCACTAACTTCAGTTCTTCGCGTAGCGTTATCCTTGACGATTCCAACCCGCGAGGAAGGTTCTGTCGCGCAACCTCCTGGCTCCCACTCTTGGCTTTCTCTTTAACCAACTCGGGCCGTCGAGTCTGTTGTCTCGCTTCCTTGGGCTCGGGTTTAGGAAGTGCGATCTCGACCAAAGGGGGCCGCTCGCAATCTGCCGCTTTAACCGCACTGGACGGACCTGCCGGCGTTTGAAACAGGTCGTGTTCTTTACCGATTTGCCGCAGCAGCTCGAAATTTTTGCTCATGAGTGGAATGCTCAGAAACTCAGAGATTAGTTGGAACTTCGTACGGGTAGTCTGATTCGGTCGCCGACTTCAATGTGGTCGGGATTGATTAGATCTGGATTGAGCTTTCGCAACTCGGCTAGCGCCGCCTCGTCGTAGTGCCCTAGGGACCACTCGCAGAGGTGCGCGACGTTATCGTGGGGTTGCACAATGTAGGTAATGAATCCGGCCTTCTCTTGATCACCATCCGGATTTGCGCGCTCAGGACTGACGAAAGCAGCGGGCATTCCCACCGCGGAGTCCGCAGGAACGTTCATGCCAGGAGAAGATCGGACCCCTGCCGCTCCCCTGTATGCGACAAAATACGTCGCAAGACCGCCCAGCAGCGCGATGAGCACCGCCGTTTGGAATGCCCGATTCTCAAGCACCCTGCCCCACACTCCATCGAGGGAAAGCGCACGCCGACCAACGATTTCGGGCGAGGGCAGTGCTCCAGAGCCGAACGCGACGTTGTCGAGCGACAGATCGTTCAGGGCTTCTCGCACGACTTTCTTGCCAATCCTCTTGCACCCAAGGGCGTAACCTAACGACAATGCATTAAAACAAATACGGTTGATATTCCGTGGAATGCCCTGGCTCCGCTGGGCAATAAGATTGACGGCTGATGAAGTGAAGATCTCGGGACCTTGGTGGCCTGCGACATCCAAGCGATGACGAATATAAGAGAATGTCTCTGCTGCCGGCAGACGCTTCAGCCCTGTGAGCACGGTGATGCGCTGGCTCAATTGCCCCAGTCGCGGATTCTTCAACCGCCGCGCCAATTCCAGTTGGCCGGAAAGCACAATTTGAAGGAGCTTACGGTCAGAAGCTTCAAAATTCGACAGCAAACGCACTGTTTCCAGCGTTTCATCCGCAAGATTCTGGGCTTCATCGATAAAAACGACGACTCGCTTGCCTGCCGAAGCCTCTGCGAGGAGAAACTGGATCAAGCGAGCGTGCAACTGCACGATGTCGGTCCCGCGGCTATCAATACCGAAAGCCTCCAGTAAATAACGGAGGAGCTCTCTTGAATCGCACTGGGTTTGAAACAAGAACGCGCTGCGAATCGAGCCTTTTAACCGCTCCAAAAGTTGCAAAAGGAGCGACGTCTTACCCATTCCAGGTTCAGCGAGGAGTGCAAGAAAGCCCCCACCGGTCTCGATTCCGTAGAACAGGGACGCCAACGCTTCGCGGTGTCCGGGACTAAAATAGAGATACCGCGGGTCCGGGCTGACACCAAAAGGCTGCTCCCGCAATCGATAGAAATCCAGAAACACGGTTGTCACTCGCCCTTCGGTAATGCCGCGAGAACCGGGCTGCCCAGATAATCCTCCACTTCTTGTGGCGTACGGAACGATGGATCCAAGCGATCCATTACAAAAGCCAGTGTGACGCTAGTGAATGCAGCCAACACCCCGCCAATCATGACGAACACGAGCCGGTGTCGCTGCGGCTTGAAAGGGACGCTGGCCGCCTCTGCTACCAGTACGTTCGAGATGCGTTGCTGGTCCAGGGCATCCGAAATGCGCGCCTCTTCTTGTTTGTGGAGATACAGCAGATAGTTCTCTTCGTTAGCCTTGGCCGTGCGCCGTATGTCCTCTTGTCGGACTTCCTGTTGATCGAGCAGCTCGCTCTCCGCGCGATACGAGCTAACCATGCCCGCCGTAGCCGTCGCGCGTGCTTTCAATGCTGCTAAGTCTGTGCTGGCCTTGGCGAGCTCCGCGCGCAAAGCCTCGTAAGTCGGGTCCGCGTCAGTCGTTTCGTCCCGCAGCGGAGCTTTCTCGGCCGCTGCGATCGCATCCTTTGCTTGGGCGATTTGTTGCTCTATTTCTTGCACTGGCCGATAACTTGGCTCGAATTTCGTCAACAGCTCGCTGCGTTTTAGTTCCAGCTCCAACAGCGTCGATTTCAGTCGCTCCATCAATTGCGGGTTGTCGGCAGTGCGCACCTGCGTGGTGTGGCGGGCGGGCAGTGACGCGAGTTGTGTCTTGAGCGTTTGGATTCGTCGTTGCGTCTCCTCGATCGCGGCTTGCGTCTCGACCAACGACGCCTGGAATTCGCCGAGCTGCTTTACCGTGATTTCGTGCGTCAACGTTGGCGACACGATGCCTTCCTTGTGGCCAAATTCGGCGAGTTTCTCTTCGCTCTTTTCCAGAGCATTGCGGTACTCTTCCGCTTGCTGGTGAAAAAAGTCGAACGCCCCGGAAACGCGGTGCATCGCCAGATGCTTTTCCAGGTAAAGATTCGAGAGGGTGTTTAGCACATACGCGGCTTGGTGCGGATCGCTTGCGCGGTAGGTCACGCTGATCAGGTTCGTCAGCTTGATCGGCTCGACCGTCAGTTTGTTCTCGAGCGCCACGACCGCCTGCGCAACCTTCTCGTCATCGTGCTGGCCACTGGTGGCCTCGCTTGCGCATTTGCCGCGACTCGAAGTCCGAAAGGATAGATCCATCTCTTTGTCCAGGCTGCAGGCAATCACCACTTTGGCAAGCAAATCCTTGGACTTCAGCAGTTCCGCTTCGGACTCCAGTTCTCCCTCACTGATTTCGCTTTGCGTCTGCCGCGGTGTTTCGCGTTCCGCGGAAACCACGGAATCGGCCCGCTCATGTCGAACCAGAATCTTCATCTGTGCCTCATACTGCTTTGGCAAAACCAGAGCAATCCCAACCACCGCACCCAAAAGCGCTATGAAGGTAGTGACCACCAGCCGGCGCTGCCGGAATCCAATGGCTAGAAAATCACGCGCCGTGACGCGATTTGGTCCTTCCACCGCGGCTATGTATAGCTCTCTCTCAGTCATGCTAACCTCGCGTTTCGCGGGATTGCTTAGTGTTGCAATGGGTTGGCGTATAGACCCACGGAGGACGTTGGAAGAAAGCGTTCGTACTTGGATAAGGCGTTCTTCGGGACGAAGAGAAAGTCGCTCGGCTGCAAGTAGGCGTCTTCTTCCAGATTGGCGTCCTTAAGCATTTTCTTCAGGTTGACCTTCTTCACCTGAACCCAGCCGGAGCCGTCGGGCACGCGATGAAAGAGCAGGATGTCGGAATGCTTCGCGGAATCCTTTAACCCACCGGCAATCGCCACGGCTTGCGACACGGTTGTTTCTCCTCGCAGGTCAAATTTGCCAGGATGACCGACCTCCCCACCCACAATGAAGAACGGTTTCTCGAAGTCCTTCAACTCTATATTGATCACTGGATCGTGCAGAATCCTGCCGTACGCAATTCGCAGCAAATTGGAAACCTCCGGCAACGTCAAACCCTGCACATGACTGTCCTCAATGCCGCGCAAGGTGATGAATCCATCCGGCTGCACGGTCACTATCTGATTGAATTCTGGTGTAAACGGAAAATTCAACTCCAGCACATCCGCCGAATGCAGTTGGTAGCGATTATTGCGGTGCTGCAAGACGGGAAGCTGCCCGTGCTCGTCGCCGCTCTTCACTGCACTAGCGTTAGGGTCGGGAACGCGCGCTGATCCTTGGCCGCCAAGCTCACTTTTCTGCGCCTTTACGCCGTTCGTCGCCAGAATTCCTATCGAGAACGCGACAACACCTAACACGCTCCATCTCTTCTTGGCCATTGAGTCGCTCCTTCGTTTCCGTGTGGACCTAGGCTAAGTCCATTGCAATCATCGAGCTATTTGAACCTTATGAACAGGAACGCAGCCGTATCGAAAGACTGGGTTTCTCCGGAATTTCCGGAGCAGGCTACCGTCTCAAAAGTCCCATCTACAACGACCTCCACTGAGAGGCGCTCGGCTGCCGTCTTCCGATCACACGGCAAATCGCAATTCCACGCCAAAGCAAAATCGGCCGTTTTCTTCAGAAAAAATCGTTCTGCGCCGAAAACGACGGTGTCTGCGGACGAAATGTCGCCGTCTAACGGCACGAACGCTCGTGAGCCCACGGAAGGTTCCCTTTCCCCCGGTAAACAGCCCAGCCCATCGGTGCCCGAGTTCGTGCTTCGATTGAACAAGTCTTCCTCTTCGACCTGTCCTCACGGTGCTCGGCGAGAGCGCGTGGCAAGGAAGTGGCGGCCCGCTTGATCCAGATATTGGTCTAGAAAGCCGGTACCCAAACTAGAAGTTTGCCGATCCAAACAACAGGACCCATTGCATCGCGATTCACAAGCCAATCGATGCCAACCATACGGTAGCTGTTTCCGCTACTGCTGCGCCGACAGTTCTCCTTGTTCAAAATCGAGTAGTGAAACATTCAGGGCACCGACCACACCCTGGCGGCATTGAACCGGTAGGGTGCTGATCCAGGTTCGATCGATCTCCACCGCGATAGAACGCTTCAACAGCTGCACCGAAATAATCAGCTTTGACTCGGGCTTGCGCTCCAGCACAATACCAGTTAGTCCGCGCAACGGCCCTTGGTCTAGGTGTACCACCTGGCCCGTTTCGACGAACGGCCACGGTTGAGCAGGAACTCCCGCCCTCCCCACCAACTCAACTGCGGCGATTTCGTCGCGCCCCACAGGCGTAAGGCCTGTTCTCGTCCCCACGATTGACAGCACTCCGGGTACGCTAAGGACCGGCAAACGTCGCTCCGGATCTAGGCGGCAGAACAAATAGCCAGGAAAAAGCACCACCTCCAGTTCTTTCCACCGGTCCGACCACCGATGCCTCTGTTTGGAAATCGGGAGGAGACACTCGAACCCTTTCCTCGCCAGACATTGCGCCGCGCACTTCTCCCATCGGTTGCGAACCATCAAGACAAACCAAAGCTCTTCTGTATTCACCGCGATGTTTCCCCCTGCGAAACCAGCTTGCGCATCCGGTCACATCAGTGCGTTCAGAGCATTTTGACTATCGTTTGAATTTCTGGTTAAAGATCCGAAGGAAGGTCGCGTTGCAAGACAGGCTTACGCCCGTCCAGTCCCATCCAGGTTGATTGGATTTGGGTTTTGCCTGGTCATCTGACTTGCCGTGGGTACCAAACCCAGATTCTCACCAGTATTGAAAAGACAACCAACTGGCAAAAGTGACAGCTAATCTGCTCGTGGTCGACTTTTGAACGTAGACATGCTTGAGGCGGCACACAATTTGAAGCAAGGTGCACTCGTGATCGAACTGGCGCTGGCCATGGCGAGTTCAGGTAGCTTTATGTTCAACAAAATCAGCGTCTCCCACTAAGCGGCCCTAAAGGACACCTCGGATATGCAGAATTGGTGCCTGACGCTGCTAGTTTTGGCAGTACCCCACTTACCAACCCATCTCCTTTGGAGATGACAAGACCTCGCCAAGCTGTATCTTGATTCTCACTCCCGATTCTCACGTTCTCAGAATGAGCCTCGCTGGATTCATCGCGCGGAGAATGAACAACCCTGACAAGACTGGCATCTTGGCATCGCAGCAATCTGTTTGGCCCGGCAGTGCAGAAGCTCAGGCTAGATTGTCTTCACCGGCAGAAACTACTGTTAGCGAATAGGCGGCAGTTTTTCAAGGCGTTGCCGGGCGCTAGCGGGTTCACCAATGGCTAGCAATATATGCAGTTAGGCTGTTGCGGCGTTCTGGAGTTGACGGTTGCACCCAGGATTCATCAACTTGGACTGCGACCGACCGCTGCAAGAGGATCACAGACAGCACCAGGCGCTGATGCCCTCCGAAACGCAACAAAATTCCCTCGATACCACAAAGGGGGCCGTATTCGACTCTCACCTTATGCCCAATCTGCAGGAACGGCCAGGGTTGCCTAGGCAACCCCGATCTAATGGCGGTCTGAATCGCCACAATCTCTGCCTCGTCAACAGGCAGAGGAACCTGTCCTACTCCAACAATATGAACAACACCTGGGATGGAAAGAACCGGGAGGCGATTTAAGGGGTTCAACTGACAGAAGACGTAACCCGGAAACAGTGGCAGCTCGATTTCCTTATATCGATCCGACCATCGCCGTCGGCACTTGTACAGCGGCAGAAACAATTCGTATCCTCTTCCGCGCAAATGTGCAGCGACAGTATTCTCGAACCGACTTCTTACTCGCAAGACGTACCATGAAGGATTCATCTTTCGTAGATCCGTAACTGTTTCACGAATAGAGCTCGCAAATGTCGTGTCGGAGCTCCTAGCCAGCCAAGCTACCGCCCCTTGACTCCATCCTCGGGGAGCCTAATGAAGAATTTCAGGAGCTCAAGAGATCGTCGGAGGCACGCTCACTGTCCTGTGCCGCCGCGGTTTTCTTGTCCAGCTTGCGATGGACATCTTCGTTGGTGTGAATCTGCTTGTCCCATGAATGTGCGCAAGATAGATAAACTCCCCATTAGTCATTTCTCATGATTGCTCGACTTCGTCTACTACCTAGCTAGGCTCGTCCGACTACTTAAGCCGATGGGTTAGCTCATCGGGCTAATCCAAAGGGTTATGTCTCTGGACTAGTCCAAAAGTTGAGACGAAGACAGCTGATGTGATAATAATTGGAAAAGAACTTCCGCACGAATTTCAGTTCGATTCTCGCGATCTCGTATCTGTCGATCCTGGAAACTTTCCGAGTCGATTCGACCCGCATCAGCGTAGGAATTGTCGGGTGGATCCGCGTAGTGGCTATGTCACAACGAGCGAGAGATGACTCTGGGATCGTTTGCTCAGGACGCACAGGCTACGCTCCCTGGCTATTCTGAACTCGGCAGCATAATGACGGCTCTGCTCTCGGCACGAGAATGCCGGAGCGGCGGGAGCTTCCTTCATCTGCAGTTCTCTGCTTCGTAAGAGTCGTGGTTGAAGCCTGCGCTCCGGACGTTCAACTGCGCAGACATAAGAACTTTCCCAAAGATTGCCGAACGAGAACAGACTCCCATCTTGGTCATGATCAGTCGCAGATAGGCTTTCACTGTGTTGGGGCTGATGTTCATCCGGTTCGCAATCTCCTTGCCGCCGAGTCCCTGTAGCAAATGCCCCAACGCCTCTCGCTCGCGTTGAGTCAGGTTGAATTGCTCAGAGACCTGCGACAGAGGAATGACTTCGGAAGGACCTCTTTCAAGCAAGACCGCTAAGCTTGGCCGAGAAGGCTTCTTGGTATTAGAACCCACGAGAAAAGCCCGACAAAAATAACGCCTCCTGCCCGACCGGAACTCTGTCACAAAAGGCGATTCACTCGAGGATTGCCGGTTTATCAAGAGCGAGCGAATCCTTCCGGCAAGGAAAACGCCCGGGCGCCTTAGATTCGCAAGATTGTCCGGAAAACTGAGGATCTGTACGGCTTCCGCATTGACCGAGATGGGATTCAGCGAGGTGTCCATCAGAAGGAATCCGGCCGCCAACCTAGACGGAGCCTCTTTCTGTCTCGTCGGAGTCCCATTCGGTTCAACGGCAGAAACCGCATTGATTTTTAGCGGCGAAATGGTCTTCACGCCGGGACTCCTGCAAGTATTCCGAGCACGTTCACTTTGCGACGCAGGCTTTCGCAGCCCCGAATCTCCAGCCGCAAGCTTGTTGTTCTTCACCGATAGGAAATGTCGAGTGCATGCTCGCAACCCCTACGCTGGCCGGCACATCGCGGTTCCCCGCGTCGTACGGGAAGACGAGGATGCGTGCGATAGTTTCCCGTTTCCCCTCCCCGAATACCTACCGGGTAGACCTTATTGCAGGCACTGACGAGCAGCCCCGTAAGCAAAGCGGGATTGCATCATAACCTTCCACGAAATCGCCGCCCGGGAAGAAACCCCGGTCTTTATCATGATCAGCCGCAGATAGGCTTTCACTGTGTTGGTGCTGATATTCATTCGGTTCGCGATCTCCTTGCTGCCCAGTCCCTGTAGCAAATGCCCCAACGCTTCTCGCTCGCGTTGAGTCAGGTTGAATTGCTCAGAGACCTGCGACAGAGGAATGACTTCAGAAGGACCTCTTTCAAGCAAGACCGCTAAGCTTGGCCGAGAAGGCTTCTTGATATCAGAACCCACGAGAAAAGCCCGACAAAAATAACGCCTCCTGCCCGACCGGAACTCTGTCACAAAAGCCGATTCACTCGAGGATTGCTGGGTTACCAAGATTGAGCGAATCCTTCTGGCAAGGAAGACGCCGGGCCGCCTTAGATTCGCAAGATTGTCCGGGTAGCTGAGGATCTGTATCGCTTCCTCATTGAACGAGATGGGATTCAGTGAGGTGTCTATCAAAAGGAATCCAGCCACCGAGTTAGGCGCAATCGCTTTTCTTTTTTCGAGCGGCTCGATAAGAGAATGCGGAAGGAGGGCCCCTGAGCAAGACATGACACCCCCTGAAAGGTTAAGTGAGCTGGGACGTTTACGTCAGAAGAGGCCGAAGTCAGTGACGAGCGTCACACTCCGAGCGTGTAGCAAACAAACGCACCGCACAAACCGGTCAGGAATAGCGTGCTGGTCCGTTACTCCCTTTCACCCCGTCTCCAAATCTCCAGGCGCTCCAAGCGGTTCCGCGCAGGCAAACCTTTCTTCGGCAACTCATTCTTCAGCCTGGCCTCGCAGGAACCAGGCCACCTTACTGTGTAGACAAATCGATATCCGTTCAACTGTAAGAACTACCAGTCTCGAGGTCGCCTCGTTTAAAAGATGCTTGATTCACTGGGGTTACGTCAGCCGCAGTTCCCTGTCAAGCGTTCTTGTGATTCTTCCCATTTCTTCTTTCAGCCAAGCTGTCTCCGTCGCCACTCCTCCATCCGCACTCGTGGTTGTGAGATTTCGCTAGGTGCCAGTAGGAGCGGCCACCTGATAATCGTCCTCTTTCTCACCTTTTCCGGTGGGAGTGGACGCAGGCGCTTGTCGCACTCACTAAACTCGGCGATCATGTTCGGCGGCTCGGTGCAAACTCTTATGCTGTGCTGGGCTATCGACCTCTGGCTATTGCTCAGCGGTTCGTAAACGTCTCCAACTCACCCACAACCGGTGAAGGAGTACCGACAGTTTGCGCGCCAAGAACATGTTTAGAACAGTGCGAGCACTGGGCTGCTTTACGTGCCCCAGCAGAGGATACCGGAAGTTCGAAGAAAGCAACGAAAAAACAGTGTGCAAATTCGACCAATTTCAACACCCACCAAGTCGTCCCGTTTCACCAAGTTTTCACGGCCGACGAAGCGAGCGCAGCCTGGGATAGGATATAGCGCCAACATTTCTGGCGTCTTTTTCCTCCTCGCGTGGCGAGGCTCGGCCCCAGTGCCGCAATTCACCGTCTTCCCCAAAATGTGCCGCTTTTATTAGTTATCAAGGCGGGTGACTGCGCTCTGGCGCGCCCCTAAATTGTTGAGAACTAAAGACGCCGGTCGGCTCGGGCAGTAGGGTTTGGGCACAGATGGCAGCGCATTGGGACAAGTTGGGATAGCATCTCCTCCGCTTGTTTGCCCTTCTGCTGGCGAACCAGCACGATGATGGCATTCAAAGTGTCGTACAAAAAAATGCGGCTGTAGCCGCATCTTCAACGCGCTCAGCTGCGCATGGGCCAGCTGGGCCCAGCATCGTCCAGATGGAGAAATACCAGGCATAATTTCGCAGGATACGTTTGATGCCGCTCGATTGCACGCCTGTAGCTTAACAAATGCGCATCCGGAAATTGTTATTTCTGGGAGTTTT
>Ga0182037_10000111_pt1 | contig 34341 bp, 33 predicted proteins | sample sta12Cox44000082_FD_125974 | JGI IMG/M metagenome (GOLD analysis project Ga0182037, IMG submission 125974) | Lab enrichment of tropical soil microbial communities from Luquillo Experimental Forest, Puerto Rico - statoxic.12C.oxic.44.000.082 | ecosystem: Environmental > Terrestrial > Soil >... | reverse complement strand
GTTTGCGCTTACGGGCTATTTCCTGACGCGCCACGTGCTTGAGGCTCGTGGTATCGCGCTCGGCGACGAGCGCGCGCACTTTATTGCTGCGCTGAACCGCGCGCTGCCGCGCGTCACCTAGTTACCACCAAGCCGTAATACGGTCGGTAGCTGCCGTAATACAGTGCGGCCCGCCAGTATATGCGGTGCCAGCCGCAGCCATAAGGTCCGCAGCGCCAGCCGCGGCGACAGGCAACCTGAACGTCCTGCAGCAGGCTGTTTTCATTAAGCGCATTCTGCATTCCAGACGGTGTCGTTACCGTCATGGCCGCGGCGCGATTTGGGGTGATTGAACCCAGCCGTGCGAGAATGGCGAGCGTGGCGGCAATTGCAATTACAATCCGGCGCATTGCGTTCTCCACCCGTGTAAAGCCTGGATCCGAGCCTGGTCGGCGCAAGACGACGTCGACCAGATCGTCGAGTTCACACAATTTGCAGGGAAATACTGGAAGATTAGATGGCCGCTGCGTTCGTCGCTTGTTCATCGCACCACAACCGTCTAGCTATCGGACATGGGAAAACGACTGATTCCCCCTGAAAAAGGCGAGGTCGAAGAGGTCGCCCTGCGCGAGGCGCTGGAAGAGCGCTACCTCGCCTATGCACTTTCCACGATTATGAATCGCGCGCTTCCCGATGCGCGCGATGGGCTCAAACCAGTGCACCGCCGCATTCTTTACGGCATGCGGTTGCTGCGGCTCGATCCAGGACAGGCTTTCAAGAAATCCGCCAAGGTCGTCGGCGACGTGATGGGCAATTTCCATCCGCACGGCGATCAGGCGATTTACGATGCGCTGGTGCGGCTCGCGCAGGGTTTCGCGCAGCGCTATCCGCTCGTGGACGGGCAAGGCAATTTCGGAAACGTCGACGGCGATAACGCGGCCGCGATGCGCTACACCGAAGCACGGCTTACCGAAGTCGCGCGGTTGCTGATCGATGGCATCGACGAAGATGCGGTCGACTTCCGCGCAACCTATGACGGCACCAACCATGAGCCCGTGGTGCTGCCGGCGGCGTTCCCCAATCTGCTGGCGAACGGCTCGCAGGGCATCGCGGTCGGCATGGCGACATCCATCCCGCCGCACAATGCGGCCGAGCTGTGCGACGCCGCGCTGTTCCTCATCGACAATCCGAAAGCGCGCAGCAAGACGCTGCTCAAATACGTCAAGGGACCGGATTTTCCGACCGGCGGCATCATCGTCGATACGCCCGAAACGATCTCCGAAGCCTACAATACCGGCCGCGGATCTTTCCGCGTGCGGGCGCGATGGAAACAGGAGGAGACCGGTCGCGGCACCTACGTGATCGTTGTCACCGAAATTCCGTGGCTGGTGCAGAAATCGCGTCTGGTTGAGAAGCTCGCCGAGCTGATCAACGAAAAGAAACTGCCGCTGGTCGCCGATGTGCGCGATGAATCGGCGGAAGACATCCGGCTGGTGATCGAACCGCGGTCGCGCTCGGTTGACGCCGAGCTGATGATGGAATCGCTGTTCAAGCTGACGGAGCTTGAGAGCCGCATTCCGCTCAACATGAACGTCTTGGTGAAGGGCCGCATTCCACAGGTGCTCGGCCTTGCCGAGGCCTTGCGCGAATGGCTCGACCACCGGCGCGAGGTGCTGCTGCGCCGGTCACGACATCGGTTGGCGGAAATCGAGCACCGCCTCGAGGTGCTGGGCGGCTTCCTCGTCGCCTATCTCAACCTCGACAAGGTGATCAAAATCATCCGCAAAGAGGACGAGCCGAAGCCCGTGCTCATGAAGACGTTTAAGATCACCGATGTGCAGGCCGACGCCATCCTCAACATGCGTCTGCGCAACTTGCGCAAGCTCGAAGAGATGCAAATCCGCGCCGAGGAAAAGGCGCTGCGCGAAGAGCACGCCAAGCTGAAGGCGCTGATCGGATCGCCGGCCCAGCAATGGAAAACGATTGCGGGCCAGATCAAGGAGATCAGGGAAAAATTCGGTCCAAAGACCGACATCGGCAAGCGCCGGACGACCTTCGGTATCGCGCCGGCGCACGATGAAGCGGCGATCGAAGAGGCAATGGTCGTGCGCGAGCCTATCACCGTGGTCGTTTCGCAGAAGGGCTGGATCCGTGCGCTGCGGGGCCATGTGACCGATCTCTCGGGCGTCACCTTCAAGACCGACGATGCGCTCAAATTCGCCTTCCCGACCGAGACAACCGCCAAGGTGATGATCTTCGGCAGCAATGGCCGGTTCTACACGCTCGACGCGGCGAAGCTGCCGGGCGGGCGCGGCCATGGCGAGCCAGTCCGCCTGTTCATCGATCTCGAGAATGCCGATGTAGTGGCTGCTCTGGCCTATCAGGGCGGCCGCAAGTTCCTGGTCGCGAGCCATCAGGGCAACGGCTTCGTGGTCGCGGAAGACGAATGCCTCGGCACCACTCGCAAGGGCAAGCAGGTGCTCAACCTCAAGGCGCCCGACAAAGCGGCCGCCATGACGACGGTCGACGGCGAACTTGCGGCGGCGATCGGCGGCAACCGCAAGATGGTGATCTTCGCGCTCAACCAGGTACCGGAGATGGGGCGCGGGCGCGGCGTGCGCCTGCAGCGCTACAAGGAAAAGGGCCTTTCGGACGTGACGACGTTCACGGCCGATGCCGGCCTGTCTTGGACCGATACGGCCGGCCGCAGCTTCACGCTGCCGATGAAGGAGCTCAAGGACTGGCGCGGCAACCGTGCAGACGCGGGGCGCATCGCGCCGAAGGGTTTCCCGAAGAACAACAAATTCCACAACCTGCCGAGCAACGGCAAGGCTGCCGCCGACGAGGCCGAAGCGGACGAATAGGCGAAATTGGCCATGACGGTGGACAGGTGCGACGACGACCCGCGTCAGCTCGCAACAAACAGCAGCGAGCGCCCCGATTTCTCGAGCAGCGCCGAAGCCGTGTCGCCGAAAAACAGCTTGTCGCCGGGGCGGCGGCCGACACCCGTCACCACCAGATTGTGGTTGCGCCGCTCGAGCTCGCTGAGAATGGCTTCATCGGCGGCTCGTTCCGCGAGGACAGCGGTGCGGATGCTCATGTTGTAGCCGTCAGCAATCGCCACGATATCCTTGAGGATTGCCTCTTCGTGACGGCGGGTCCTGATGCCGCGCCGCATGCCGCGCCGGGTGGCCGTGCGCACCGCAACGTAGAGCACGGTCACCGGCGCCTTCGTCGCGCGCGCAAGCGTGATGGCGACCTCGGCGGCGCGCCGTGACGGCTCGGTGCCGTTGACCGGAACGAGAATGCTGAGCTTGTCGTCGGGTTTTTCCTCAAGATCGTCACGTACAGCCGAAATGATCAGCGGCCCATCGAATCCCTTCGCGAGATTGGTCACGCCCTTGTCGAATTCGGCGTTCGGCTTCGACGTCTTCTCAAGTCCGATGATGAAGATGTCGTACCCCTTCTCGGCTTCTTCGGCGATCACGGCCGGGCTCGGCTGCTCGTGAACGATCGTCGTGACCTCGACCGGCGCATCGACTTTCTCTTCATCTTTCTGCTTGTTCTTGATCTGCGCGGCCGCCTGCTGCACGGCTTCGCGGGCTACGGCAGCCTTTTTGTCCTCTTTTTCCGTCTTCTTGTCGTTTTTCTTGTCGTTCGCCTGCTTGCCGTTCGACTTTTTTTCCTCGGGCGTGGGAACAGCGACGGCCTTGTCGGGATCCTCCGGCATGGTGCTTTCGATCTTGCTCGGATCCGGAATGTGCAGCACGGTCGCAGGCATGCCATGCGTGCCGGCCAAAACGCCTGCGACGCGCGAGGCAAATTTACCGTTCGGGCTGTCGTCAACGGCGATCAGCAATCGCTCGAGATTGGGCACGAACCCTCTCTGCTCGAGCTCTTCGCGCTCAATCCGTTGCTTTTCCTCCTTGCGCATCGGAATACGATTGAGGGCCCAGCGCAGCGTCGGTGGCATGGCTGTCGTGGTGATCACCGCCATCGCGACGATCATCGTGAATAGATCCTGATTGAGCGCGCCCATCGACAGCCCGACGGTTGCGATAATGACTTCCGTCGAGCCGCGCGCGTTCATTCCACATGCCAGTGCGAGACCTTCGCGCCGGGTTAGGCCGCCGAGTTCCGCGCCAAGAAAGGCGCCGCCGAACTTCCCGATGCTGGCGACAAGCACAAGTCCGACCGTAAACAGCGCGATCTTGGGATCGGCCATGATGGTGAGATCGGCGGTCAATCCGGCAATGCCGAAGAACACCGGCGCAAAGAACGCAGTAATTAGCCCGCGCAGCTGTTCGTCGATATGCCGCGTCAGGATCGGTGAGACGAGAATGCCGGCGACAAAGGCGCCGAGCACCGTATGTACTCCGATCAGGTGGGTAATGAGCGCCATGATGCCCATGATGCAGAGGATGGCGGTTACCACTGCGAATTCGCTGACGAGGTGATCATTCACCCAGCGGATCGTGAAGAACACGGCGCGCCGGCCGATCGTCAGGCTCGCGAGCATGAACGCGATTGTTCCAACGACGCTCTGCGCGAGCGACAACAGTTCGACCGAGCCTTGCAAAGCGAGACTGAAGATGATCGAGACGATGATCCAGCCGACGCTGTCGTCGATGATGGCGGATGCGAGGATCACCTGTCCGACGACGCGGCGCATGAAATTCATCTCACGCACGACCATCGCGACGATCTTCACTGATGCGATCGAAAGCGCCGTTCCGAGAAACAGCGACGTGATCAGCCGCTTTTCCGGATCGGGCAGCATGCTGTCGGGCAAGGCCTCGCCAAGGGCGACACCGCAAATGAAAGGGATGACGATGCCCATCAGCGACGCATAGAGCGACGCACGGCCCGTCTGGCGCACCAATTTGAGATCGGTCTCCATGCCGGCGAGCAGAAGGAGCAGCAGAATCCCGAACTGCGAGATTCCATCGATCATCGCTTTCTGTTCGGGATTTTTCGGAAACAGCGCGTGCTGCACGTCGGGGAGCAGCAGGCCGAAGAGGGAAGGGCCGAGCATGAGACCGGCGATCAGCTGGCCCATCACGGACGGCTGGCGCAGCCGCGACATTGCCTCGCCAAGCAGTCGACCCACAAGCATGAGGACGACGAGCTCGGCGATGAAGATCGCGTCGGACGCGCCCTTTCCGCCACCCTCGACGGCCCAGGCCGGGCTCACCGCCAGCGTGGCCAGCACGCATAGCCAAAGCCGATCGCGATGGGTCCTCATGGCGGCGGCAATGCTCCGGACTGTCGAGACGCTTGCGGCCGGAGCCCCAAATACCTACCGCAAGCGCCCAACAACTCAGTTGAATTCGAAAAGTTCCACGCGTAATGCAATTGCAAGTTATTCGCAACTAGATATATTTTTATGAAACGATTTGATTTTTCGGGGCGTCCACGATGCATGCGCGCATGGAGCCGTCTGTGATCGCCGAACCGGCGGGTTGGCGCCGCGAGCGAAATCGGCCGCCGCTCGCCGAAGTCTTCGGGTCGATTTCGACCCGGCCGACCGGTTCGCTCGGCCGCAAGCTCATGGCCTTTCTCGGCCCCGGCTATCTGGTCGCGGTCGGTTATATGGATCCGGGCAACTGGGCGACGTCGCTCGCCGGCGGTTCCAAGTTCGGTTACGCGCTGCTCACGGTCGCGCTGCTCTCCAATCTGATGGCGATCCTGCTGCAGGCGTTGTGCGCACGGCTGGGCATCGCGTCCGGCCGCGATCTTGCGCAGGCCTGCCGCGACGCGTTTCCGCGTTACGTTTCATGGCCGCTCTGGGTGCTGGCCGAAATTGCGATCTGCGCGACCGATCTTGCCGAAGTGATCGGAACGGCGATCGGCCTCAACCTCCTGTTCCACATTCCGCTCGAGATCGGCGTCATTTTGACCGCGCTCGACGTCTTCCTTGTTCTTTGGATGCAGAACCTGGGCTTCCGCTACGTGGAGGCCTTTGTCGTCACGCTTCTCGCCGTGATTGCTGCTTGCTTTGCGGTGCAGATCGCCATGGCTGACCCCGACTGGGGCGCGGTGATCCGCGGCTTTGCGCCGACGACGGAGATCGTCACCAATCCGGACATGCTCTATCTCGCCCTCGGTATCCTGGGCGCCACCGTGATGCCGCACAATCTCTACCTGCACTCCGGTGTGGTGCAGACGCGTCGTTTCGGCGGAGACGTCGAGGATCGGCGCGAGGCGATCAAGCTCGCGACACTCGATTCGACGATCGCGCTGATGTTCGCGTTGCTGATTAATGCCTCGATCCTGATTCTCGCCGCAGCGACCTTCTACAAGGCGGGCAAGCACGACATCGCCGAGCTCGACCAGGCGCATGCGTTCATCGCGCCGCTGCTTGGCTCGGCGCTCGCACCGACCTTGTTCGGCGTCGCGTTGCTGTGCTGCGGGCTGAATTCGACGGTGACCGCAACGCTCTCGGGCCAGATCGTCATGGAAGGCTTCCTCGACATACGACTTCCCGGTTGGGCCAGGCGGTTGATCACGCGCGCCATTGCCATCGTGCCCGCCGCGATCGTCACCATCTGGTTCGGCGAAAAAGGTACCGCGCAGCTTCTGATCCTGTCGCAGGTCATCCTCAGCCTTCAATTGCCGTTCGCCATCGTGCCCCTGGTGATGTTCACCGCCGACAGCAAAAAGATGGGCGTGCTGGTGGCGCCGCGCTGGGTGACGGCGCTCGCCATCATCACCGCGGCTGCAATCATTGCGCTGAACATCAAGCTGCTGGTCGATTTCGCGCTGGGCAGCGGCTAAAGCGCGTTACTTTTCCACGTGGCTCCAGCCGGCCGGCATCAGCCGCTCCTGAGGCAGAAAGCGGCCTTTGTAATCCATCTTGCGCGAACCGGCGACCCAATAACCGAGATAGACATAAGGCAGGCCCATGCGGTTTGCCCGCTCGACATGATCGAGAATCATGAAGGTCCCGAGCGAACGGTCAGCCTCATCGGGATCGAAAAACGAGTAGACCATCGACAGGCCGTCGCTGAGCACGTCGGTGAGGGCGACAGCGAGTATCTCACCCGCGCCGCGCCCGGTAATGCCGGAATCAGGTCCACGTCGCCGATATTCTACCAGGCGGGTATCGACGTGACTGTCTTCGATCATCATCGCGTAATCGAGGACCGTCATGTCGGCCATGCCGCCGTCGCGATGGCGGGCATCGAGATAGGCGCGAAAGACCGAATACTGTTCGGAGGTAGGCGCGGGCGTCCGCATTTCGCCCACGATGTCGGAATTGCGTTCGGCGATGCGGCGCATGTTGCGCGAGGGCGCGAAGTCAGCCGCCACGACGCGCACCGAGACGCATGCACGGCAACCTTCGCAGGCCGGGCGATAGGCGATCGACTGGCTGCGGCGGAAACCGCCATGGGTGAGCAGGTCGTTCAGTTCGCCAGCGCGGTCGCCAACCAGGTGCGTGAAAACCTTGCGCTCTTCCTGGCCCTCCAGATAAGGGCACGGCGACGGGGCCGTCAGGTAGAATTGCGGTGTATCGCGAGAGTGCTGGGTCACCTATCAGCCCGTCATTTCCTGTTCACCGATAGCATCGCGCGCCGGACACCCGCCGTCAAAGCTTATCCGGTCCGCGCCGGCTGCATGGACGAACGTAGCACCGATGCACGGGCGTTGTTGTTGACGACCACCGTGCCGAGAAGGATGTCGTGCAGAAGCCGGCGCCGTTCGTTGAAGAAGGGAACCAGCAGCACAAACGGGGTGAAAAAAGAGATCGTGAACCAGAACGCGACGGCGTGCACCGCGCCGAGCACGAAATAGGCTGGGGCGCCGTACCAGGTGCGCATTTCGAGATCCATCATCCGCATCCCGATGGTGGCCGAAGCCCAGCCGCCGAGAGTGAAGCCGAAATACAGAATCGCCCAGATCACCGTGGCGGATGGTAGCAGCCAGTAAAGCGCAAAGCCCAGACCCAGCGTCACGATTCCGAAGGCGAAAATAAACATCGCCGCGAGCACGACGGGAATGGAAATAATGATGAAATCGATGATGAAGGCGACGACCCGCCGTGCCAGAACGCCATCGAACAATTCCGGCTGGATTGCCGGATCATAGGCGTGGGGTTTGATATCGATCGACATACGGCCAACCCTCGCTGCAGGCTTCAACACAGTATAGCGCAGCCCGTTTGAGCGCAGATGGAGAAAGAATCGGGCGTGCGCAAGGGGTTGCCCGGGTGCTGGAACCTTCGCCGGCCTTGCGGCATGGTGCAGCAGTCAAGATCCGGAGCACAGCTTGAGCATCACCATTGCCGATGTCGAAGCCGCACGCCGCGTGATCGAAGGCGTGGTGTTGCGCACGCCCATGCTGCCAGCGCCCAAACTCTCGGTGCTGACTGGCGCGGAAGTGCACGTCAAATATGAGAATCTTCAGGTTACCAACTCTTTCAAGGATCGTGGGGCGCTGGTGAAGCTTGCCTCGCTGAGCGCGGCCGATCGCAAGCGCGGCGTCATCACGATGTCGGCCGGCAATCACGCGCAGGCGGTGGCCTATCACGCGGCGCGCCTCGGCATTCCGGCAACGATCGTGATGCCGGTGACAACGCCGTTTGTGAAGACCGCTGCGACGCGCTCGCACGGTGCCGAAGTGGTGCTGTACGGCGAATCGGTGGCGGAGGCGCAAGCGTGTTGCGAGGAGATCCAGGTCCAGCGCGGGCTCGTGCTCGTCCACCCCTACGATGATCGGCAGATCGTCGCTGGGCAGGGCACGATCGCGCTGGAGATGCTCGAGGACAGGCCCGATCTCGATGTGCTGGTTTTCCCGATCGGCGGCGGCGGGCTGATCGCCGGCAATTCCGTGGCGGGACGGGCGAAGAATTCGAAAATCGAGATCATCGGTGCGGAAGCGGCGCTTTATCCGTCAGTGTGGAATGCGCTCCGTGGCGAGAACCGGCCGCTCGGCGGACCGACGCTCGCCGAAGGCATTGCCGTCAAGAATGTCGGCAAGCTGACGCTGCCGATCATCCGCGATCTTGTGGCCGAGATCATTCTGGTCGGCGAGGCCGAGCTTGAGCGCGCGGTCAATGCCTACCTGACGCTGCAGAAGACGATGGCGGAAGGCGCCGGCGCCGCCGGTCTTGCCGCCATGCTGACGAAACCTGAGCGGTTCAAGGGGCGGAAAGTTGGCCTCGTCCTGTGCGGCGGCAATATCGATCCGCGCGTGCTCGCCTCGATCATGGTGCGCGAGCTTGAGCGCGAGGAGCGGATCGTGTCGTTCCGGCTGACGATCCCCGATCAGCCGGGGGTGCTCGGGATCATCGCGACACGCATCGGCGGGCTTGGCGCCAATATTCTCGAGGTCGATCACCGGCGGTTGTTTCTCGATGTGCCGGCAAAGGGCGCAAAGCTCGACGTCACGCTCGAGACGCGCGACGCGGCGCATGCCGAGGAGATCATGGCGGCTCTCGCCGCCGACGGGTATGCGCCGATGCGGCTCGCGGCTCTCGCGGTGAAGGAGTAAGCCGCTCAGGCCGCTGATTGCGCCGGCATGTCGGAAAGCTGCAGCTGCTGGACGACCGGGTCGCACTAGTGCACGGCGAGGAGGTTGTAGCCGGCCTCGAACGCCTTGTGGCCGCGCGCGTCGAGGAAGACGCGCAAGCGCTCGCAGCCGGCCTTGCGCGAAATTCGAGCAGGAAGATCGGGTGGCAGCGCGCGATCGTCTGCTGGCGCCTTCGAGTGTCTCGAGTTCCATGCCCTGCACGTCAAGCTTGATGAAGTCGACGCGTAGCCGCCATGGCGTCGATCGAGATTTTCTGGATGGCGACGGTCTTGCCGGCGGAATAGTCGATGGGCTGGCCGATGAATTCGGTGACGGCGCGCTGGGTGCAGTTCGAGATTGCCGAAGGTCGAGGGCACGAGGTAGTCCACGATCGGGATCTGCATGATGCCGGGTTCGGAGAAGATCGCGGCATGCATGGCGATGGCGCTGAAGTAGTGTCGAGCGCGATATTATGCGGATTGTGCGGAATGGCCTATGTACACACCGCGCCCGCGGTGTACAGATTTCGCCGCACCCGCGGTGCCTCTGAGAAGGAACGGCCCCCGCCACCGCGCGTTTTCCAGCGACTTTATTGCGGAGCGACCTATGAGCGTGCACACCATGACAGGCGATCCGACGCGAGCCGACATCCGCGCTGCCGCCGGAGTGAACGACACGACGCTGGCCATTGGCCGCGTCCTTATCGCGCTGATCTTCGTCAGTTCCGGCGTCGAGAAATTCATGGATCTCGGTGCGACGGCTTCGGCGATCGGCTCGAAGGGCCTACCTTATGCGAACGTGCTGGCCGGGCTGACGGCGACCCTCGAGGCGGGTGGAGGCCTCTTGATCATCGTCGGCTGGCAGACCCGGCTCGTCGCCCTCCTGCTCGCGATCTTCTGCGCGGTCGCGGCTTACTTCTTCCATGACTTCTGGCATCAGCCGCCGGGGCCGCAGCACACCAACAACGTGATTCACTTCATGAAGAACGTGAGCATGATTGGCGGCTTCCTGATGCTGTGCGCGGCCGGCGCCGGACGCTATTCGCTCGATGGCCCGTGTATCCGTCCGGAATATCTGCGCACCTGATGGCTAGCGCGACTGCATCGCCCGCCAGATCCGCTCGGGCGTAGCCGGCATCTCGATGTGTTTGACGCCGAACTCGGACAGCGCATCGACCAGCGCATTCGTCACGGCCGGTAGGGCGCCGACGCAGCCGGCTTCGCCCGCGCCCTTGACGCCGAGCGGATTGGTCTTGGTCGGCACCGGGTTGCTCTCGACTTCCATGGCGCAGAAATCGTGCGCATGCGGCATCGCGTAGTCCATGAACGAAGCCGTCACCAGCTGCCCCGAATTGTCGAAATGGATGTCCTCCATCAACGCCTGGCCGGCGCCCTGCGCGATGCCGCCATGCACCTGGCCGTGCAGCAGCAGCGGATTGAGCACGGTGCCGAAATCGTCCACCACGCTGTAGCGGGTGATGTCGACCTTGCCGGTCTCGCGATCGATTTCCAGCTCGCAGATGTGACAGCCGTTCGGATAATTATTGACCGGCGCAACGTACACTGCGGTCGCAAACAGCCCCGGCTCCATGTCTTTCGGCAGGTTCGCCAGATCGTTTGCGGCGCTAGCGATCTCCTTCACCGTCAGCGTGCGGTTTGTCTTGTTGGTGGAGAACACACCTTCGTCGAATTTGAGATCGTTCTCCTCGACCTTGAGCATGTGCGCCGCGATGGCGCGCGCCTTGGTCACGACCTTTTCGGTCGCGAGATGGAACGCGGATCCGGCGAGCGTCGCCGAACGCGAGCCGCCGGTCCCTTCGCCATAGAACACCTGGTCGGTGTCGCCCTGGATATATTGCGCCCCGCGCGGGTCGAGTCCGAGGCGATCGCAAACCAGTTGCTTGAATACCGTCTCGTGACCCTGGCCTTGCGAGTTTGAACCGGAGAACAGGATCAGCGAACCCGAGCGATCGAAGCGAACCTCGGCGCCTTCGGTGCTCGGCGCCCCGGCGCGCTCGATGGTGTTGGAAATGCCGAAGCCGAGCAGCTTGCCGCGCTTGCGTGCTTCCGCCTTGCGCGCCTTGAAACCCTTGCGGTCGGACAGCTCGAGTGCGAGGTTCATGTTCTTCTCGAACTCGCCGCTGTCATAGGTGAACGTCAAACCCGTCTTGAACGGCATGGCGGAGGGCGGCACGTAGTTGCGCCGCCGCAGCTCAGCCGGATCCATTTTCATTTCGCCCGCCGCCAGATCGATCATGCGCTCGATCACGAAGGCCGCCTCGGGGCGGCCATTGCCGCGATAGGGTCGCATCGGGTTCGTATTGGAAAACACCGCCGTGATGTCGACGTGAATCGCGGGCGTGCGGTAGACGCCGGCGAGCGTGCCGGCATTGAGCACGAAAGCCGGCATCGAATGCTGCAGATAGGCGCCGATGGCGGCGAAGGTCTTCACGCGCAGCGCGAGGAAATGCCCCTCGCTGTCGAGCGCGAGTTCGGCCTCGGTCACGTTGTCGCGCGCCTGCGCATCGCTCAGGAAGGCTTCCGTCCGCGTGCTGATCCATTTCACCGGCCGACCGGTGAGTTTTGATGCGAGTAGCACCAGCGGCGTCTCGTTGAAAATCGGCGTCTTCATCCCGAAGCTGCCGCCGGTATCGCCGGTGATGATGCGGATCTTGCTTTCCGGCGCCTTGAGCACTTTGGAAAGCTCCATGCGCGTCGGATGCGGCCGCTGCATCGGCGTATAGAGCGTGTAGCGGCCGTCAGTCGCATTGTAGTCGCCAACCGCGCCGCGCGGCTCCATCGTCGCTGCGGTGACGCGATTAATGACGAAGCGATGCCGCACGATGTGGCTCGCGCGCGAGAAGGCGGCCTCGACCGCGGCCTTGTCGCCGATCAGTTCGACAAAGCAGACATTGTCCGGGCAATCTTCCCACACGCGTGGCGCGCCCGGCTTTGGCGCTTCGGCCGTGGAGGTGACGGCAGGTAATTCCTCGTAATCGACCTGCACGAGTTCGGCGGCGTCCTGCCCCTGCGCCGGCGTTTCAGCCACGACGAAGGCAACATAGTCACCGACCCAGCGCACGCGGTCTTCGACGAGGATCGGATAGCGCGCCTTGTACATCGGCGAGCCGTCGCGGCGCTTGAGGCCGCCGGGCACCGGGAGATCGCCGTAGCCTGCGGCCTTTACATCCGCGGCGGTCAGCACAGCCAACACACCGAGCGCGGCCTTTGCGGCCTTGGTATCGATGGACTTTATCTTTGCGTGTGCATACGGCGAACGCAGCACGACCGCGTGCGCCAAGCCCGGCAGCTTGATGTCGTCCGTGTAGCGGCCGCCACCGCGAATCAACCGCGGATCCTCGAAACGCGACACGCCTTGGCCAACGGCGAACTCACCCATGTCAGTGTCAACCTGTCGAATTCATCTGTCACCGGGCCGGTGACGAGGAGGGTTCGTGTGCCCTTGTCGCGTCAACCTGCTTTGAGTTTTTCCGCCACGCGCGGGGCGAAATAGGTCAGGACGCCGTCACAGCCGGCGCGTTTGAAGGCGGTCAGGCTTTCAATCATGGCGCGCTCGCCATCGACCCAGCCTTTTTCCGCCGCCGCCATGATCATCGCGTACTCGCCGGACACCTGATAGGCGAAAGTCGGCATTGCAAACGTGTCCTTCACGCGCCGGACGATGTCGAGATAGGGCAGGCCAGGCTTGACCATGATCATGTCGGCGCCTTCCTGGATGTCGAGCGCGACTTCACGCAGGGCCTCGTCCGAATTGGCGGGGTCCATCTGGTAGGTGCGCTTGTCTCCGGTCAGCGTCTTTGCCGACCCCACGGCATCCCGGAACGGCCCGTAGAAAGCCGAGGCATATTTCGCCGCATAGGACATGATCGACACATCGGTAAAATTTGCCGCATCGAGCGCCTTGCGGATTGCGCCGACGCGACCGTCCATCATGTCGGATGGCGCGATGATGTCGCAGCCGGCTTCCGCCTGCACCAGCGCCTGCTTCACCAGCGCGGCGACCGTCTCGTCATTGAGGATGACGCCGTCGCGCAGAAGGCCGTCGTGGCCGTGGCTGGTGAAGGGATCGAGCGCGACGTCGCAGAGAATACCGACCTCCGGGACCTCTTTTTTGATCGCGCGAATGGCGCGGCAGACAAGATTGTCCGGATTGAGCGCTTCGCTTCCCGTGTCGTCGCGCGCACCCGGATTGATGTAGGGAAAAAGCGCAATGCAAGGGATGGTCAGCTTGGCTGCTCGCTCAGCCTCCCGGACAACTCCATCAATGGACAGCCGGTGCACGCCTGGCATGGATGAAACGGGAGTGTTGTTTCCGTCATTGACGAACAGCGGCCAGATCAGGTCGTCGGTCGTCAGCACTTGCTCGCGCACCATCCGGCGAGCCCACTCGGCGCGCCGGTTACGTCGCATGCGGATCGCAAGATCCAGTGGGGCGCTATCGGCGGCCTCGCGCGCCTCCTGTTCGACAGGCACGAAGCCGATTTTCCGCTCCAAAGGTCGGCCGAACTTTATGGCCATAAGTGCACTCCCGGCGCTCTTTTAGCCGGTCTGATGGGGTCCCGCTACCCGGTGTCGCGAGGAGCGGCCGGCGCAGTTAACTGGAGCCGGCCCGCCGTTCCATCTCCACCCCGGCTTCAAGGCTTTCCTTGTCTCTATAGATTGAGGCGACGGCTAGGGTTCGTCCGCCCGATTTGTAACGCACGACGCAGTCGCGCTTCATCACGTCGCCCTCGATGTCGATGGAGTCCCATTTCTCGGCGTGCCCGACATAGTTGATCGGCACGTCGTAGTGCTGGCTCCAGAAGAACGGTGCCGACTTGAATGGTGTTTTCACGCCCATCATATTGAGCGCCGCGACTTGCCCCTGCCGCTCGGCGACGACCCAGTGCTCGACGCGAATGCGCTCACCCGAAATGGGATCGGGCCAGCGTGCGATATCGCCAGCCGCATAGACGCCCGGCGCGCTCGTCTCCATGAATTCATTCACGCTCACGCCCTTGTCGATCGCGAGGCCTGCCTTCTCGGCAAGTGTGAGGCGTGGGCGCACGCCAACTCCGACGACAACCAGGTCGCCCTCGAGTGTCCCGCCGCTCCTGAGTGTCACACGTTTGCCTTCGATCGCGTTGACGGAATTTCCGAGATGGAATTTGACGCCATGCTCTTCGTGCAGCACGCGGATGAATTCGCCGAGCTGCGGCCCGAACACGCGTTCGAGAGGGAGCTTCTCAGGTGCCACCACATGAACCTCGATCTCGCGGGCGCGTAGAGCGGCGGCAGCCTCGAGGCCGATGAAGCTCGCCCCGATGACGACCGCACGTTTGGCGGACTTGGCATTGGCGATGATGGCGCGGCAGTCGTTGAACGAACGTAGCGTATGGACATGAGGTTGATCGGTGCCAGGGATCGGAAGTCTCACCGGCTCGGCACCAGTCGCCAACAGCAGTTTGTCGAATTTGATCTTGCTGCCATCGGCCAAAGTCACTTCCTTGCCTTTGGTATCGAGCGCGACAACCTCGGTTTTCAGTTTGAGATCGATTTTGTTTTCGGCGTACCAATCTTCGCCGCGCAGCGGCACCCAGTCTTCAGGTGCGCTGCCGGCCAGATAGTCTTTCGAGAGATTGGGCCGGTCGACCGGCGCCGCGTCATCGTTGCTGAGCATGGACATTCTTCCGGCGAAACCACGACGTCGCAGCATCTCCGCGGCCGCGAAGCCGGCTGCGCCGCCGCCGACAATGACCATGCGTTCCTTTGCCCCGGTCTTGCCCGAAGCAGGCTGCGCTTTCTTGTCTTTAACGAAAATCTTGCCGCCGTTTTCCTCGACCGACCAGCAGGTCACTGGTGCCAAAGCCGGTGCCGCAAGGGCTTCGCCCGTCTGCAGGTTGAAGTGCGCGTGGTGCCACGGACAGCGGATCGTCTCGTCCACGAGCAGGCCGTCGGCCAGGGGCCCGTGATAATGCGTGCAGTGGGCCGAAAACGCGAAGAGCTTGCCGCGCTGGCGCACAAGGAGGACCTCGTCATCGCCGATGTGGCCAGTCAGCATTGCTCCTTCGGTGAGCTCGGCAGCCGGGATGCCGGCTGAAAGGTCGGGTCCGCGTGGCTTTTTCTCTTCGGTCGCCATTGGTGTTCTCCCTGGGTACGCGCCTGGTCCTGTCCTTTAGATGCTTGAGCCGCCGGAAAATTCCAGCCTATGCCATAAATGCACGAAGGGCCGCCCGGTTGCCGCGATCCGGCCTTGCTTGCTAAGCCGCTTGGGTCAAGGCGAGGCCATCCATGGATTTCGAGCTGTCCGAGGAACAACGTGCATTTCAGGACACGGCCCGTTCATTTGCGCGTGAAGAGATGATGCCGCATGCGCGCGACTGGGACGAAAACGAGATTTTCCCGGTCGACAGCATGCGCAAGGCGGCGACGCTTGGCTTCGGCGGTATTTACGTGAAGGAAGATGTCGGCGGCTCTGCGCTGTCTCGTCTCGATGCCGCGCTGATCTTCGAGGAGCTCGCGCAAGGGTGCACGTCCACCGCGGCCTATATTTCGATTCACAACATGGCGGCCTGGATGATCGATTCCTTTGGCGGCGTCGAGGTGCGCAGGAAATTTCTTCCGAAGCTTTGCACAATGGAGCATTTCGCAAGCTATTGCCTGACCGAACCGGGCTCCGGATCGGATGCAGCGAGTTTGAGCGCGCGCGCCCGGCGCGAAGGTGATCACTACGTGCTCGACGGCGCGAAGGCGTTCATTTCGGGAGGCGGCGTTTCGGATGTCTACGTAGTGATGGTTCGCACGGGTGAACCCGGCCCGCGCGGGATCTCATGCATCGTGGTTGAAAAGGGCACCAAGGGTCTGTCATTCGGCGCGCAGGAGAAGAAGCTCGGCTGGAAGACGCAACCTACCGCAATGGTGGTCTTCGAAAATTGCCGCGTTCCGGTCGCGAACCGGGTTGGCGGTGAAGGGCAAGGTTTCAAGATCGCCATGGCGGGCCTCGATGGCGGCCGTCTGAATATCGGCGCCTGCTCGATCGGCGGGGCGCAGTTCTGTCTCGGTCGCACGATCGCCTACATGAAAGAGCGCAAGCAGTTCGGCTCGCGCCTTGCCGATTTCCAGGCACTGCAATTTCGCGTCGCCGACTACGCCACGGAACTCGAGGCGTCGCGGCTGCTGCTGCATCGCGCTGCTGTTGCCGTCGAGGCGGGCGAGCCGGCCGCAACGCGCCTTGCCGCCCAGGCCAAGCGCCTTGCTACCGATACGGGTTTTGAGGTGGTCAATGGCTGCCTGCAGTTGCATGGCGGCTATGGCTATCTGCGCGATCACCCCATCGAACGTGTCTTGCGCGACGTGCGCGTGCATCAAATACTTGAGGGTACAAACGAGATCATGCGCATGATCATCAGCCGCGCTATGCTCGCCAATTGAAGGGAGAGGACACCATGGAACAGATTCCACGCCGTTATTTCTCTCGCGAGGACATGCAAAAGCGCATTGCCCGCTTCAAGGACCTCAAGGGCTTCGACGGCGGCCTGCCCGACAGCAAGATGCCGGGCTGCGAGCGCACACTGTTCAACGTCATTGGCTTTCAGCCGCCGGAAGGATCGGGCGGGGCGGTGACATCGCCGGTGGGCGATCACGCCGCGCAGCTCGCGGCTATCAAGATCAGCGAAGGCTTCAACCTCGGCTACTGCAAGGCAAAGCCCGGCCATGGTCCGGAGATGCATAATCACGACACCAACGAGACTTTCATCCCGATGACCGGCACCTGGCGCGCGAGCTGGGAAGACGAAAACGGCAAGGTTGAATTCGTTGATCTCGGTCCGCTCGATGTCGTTTCCTTTCCGCCCGGCATGATCCGCCGTTTCGAGAACGTCACCAAAGGCGATCCGAACCAGGAATCGATCCTGATGTTCGTGATCGGAGGCGACGGCCCGCGTGCGGAGTTCACTGACCAGGCGATGGATCGCCTGCAGAAGGCCGGGGTCTGGTCGCCTGATTGAACGGCCTGCGCATGAGTGCCCCGACGTGGACCGGCGAGTTGGCTCTGGCGACGGCCGCGATCTTTGCCGGCGCGGCCGTCTATGTCAGCGTCGCCGAACAACCCGCGCGGTTGAAGCTCGAGACTCGGGCGCTGTTGACCGAATGGAAGCCGAGCTACGAACGCGGCGCGACCATGCAGGCGAGCCTCGCGATTGTGTCGGGCGTGCTCGGCATCATTGCCTTTCTTTATACCCATGACTGGCGTTGGCTGGTCGGCGCCGCGCTGATCCTCGCTCCCTGGCCCTATACGATGTTCATCATCATGCCCACCAACAGAGTGCTCAAGTCGACGCCGCCCGAGCAGGCGACCGACCAGACACGCGGCCTCATCGTCCAGTGGGGACGGCTGCATTGGGGTCGCTCCGCGCTCGGATTGCTTGCGGTCGCCGCCTATCTGTGGGCGCTCAATTGAGCAAGGACGACATTCTATTCGAGCGGCGCGGCGCGGCGGGAATCGTCACGCTCAACAAGCCGAAGGCACTCAATGCCGTGACGCACGCGATGGTGCTTGCCTTGCGTTGGCAGCTCACATGCTGGGCCGACGATCCCGCGGTGGCGCGCGTCGTGATCACCGCAGCTGAGGGGAGAGCCTTTTCCGCCGGGGGCGACATTCGCGCGCTCTACGATCTCGGCAAGGCGGGACGCCATGACGAGGCGCTGCAATTCTGGCGCGACGAATATCCGCTGAACGCAGCGATCAAGAGCTATCGCAAGCCCTACGTCGCATTGATCGATGGGATTGCGATGGGCGGCGGCGTGGGCGTGTCAGTGCATGGTTCGCATCGCGTCGCCGGCGACCGTTTCTCTTTCGCCATGCCGGAGGTCGGCATCGGTTTCTTCCCCGATGTCGGGGCGACGTGGTTCCTGCCGCGCATGCCGGGCGAACTCGGAACCTACTGCGCGTTGACCGGGGAACGCTTCGGAATCGGTGACGGAGTCGCAGGTGGCATTGCGACCCATCGGGTGCAATCGGAGCGGTTCCCTCAACTGCTCGAAGGCCTCGCGGGCACTGTCTCCGTCGATGCGGTCCTGTCCGCTTTCAACGAGCCCGTAACGGAGCGGCCGATCGCGGCGCGGCGGGCGGCGATCGATCGGCTGTTTGCGGGGGACATGGTCGAAAACATTCTCGCCGGCCTCGATCGCGAAGGCGGCTCCGGAAGTGTCGATGCGGAATGGGCGCGGAAAACGGCCACCGTAATACGCTCGAAATCCCCGCTCAGTCTCAAGCTGGCGCTGGCGCAGGTGCGACGCGGCAAGTCATGGGATTTCGAAACGTGCATGAGCATGGAATTCCGCATAGTGTCTCGCGTCATCCATGGGCACGATTTCTATGAGGGTGTGCGGGCGGTGATCGTCGACAAGGACAACAACCCGCGTTGGCAGCCTGCGACATTGCCCGATGTCGGCGATGCCGAGGTCGAGCGTCATTTTGCCCCGCTCGGTTCAGCCGAACTGGTGATCTCGTGAATCGTCCGACCGCTCCCGAGGATATCCGGACGCTCGAGCCGGTTCGCGAGCATGAGGGTGATCGTTCGGTCGGCCGCTGGACGCAACGGCTTGTTCTGTTCCTGCGGGCGATGGCCGCGATCTCGATGATCAAGGGTCTCTATCACTGGGCGCAGGTGTGCGGCATTGGCTTCGGTGAGGTGGTTCCGTTCGAAACCCGTTCGATCGCCTGGCAGACCGCGACCGTGTTTTTTGCCGTTATCGATCTCGTGGCGGCCGTCGGCCTTTGGCTTGCTGCCGCCTGGGGCGCGGTGATCTGGCTCACGGCGGTCGCCTCGATGCTGGCGGTGGAAATATTTTTTCCGCAGGTGTTCGGTGGCGGCTGGCTGACGGGCGTCCTGGAAGGCAGCTTGCTTGTGGTCTACCTGTGGCTGGCGCTGAAGTCGGCGCAGGAACACCCGCAATAGGATCGGGGAGGGCATCATGGCGCGCATCGGGTTTATCGGCCTCGGCAATATGGGACTGCCGATGGCGCAAAATCTGCTCAAGGCCGGTCACACCGTCGAAGGCGTCGACGTCAGTTCGACGGCCGTGGACAAGCTGAAGGCGTCCGGCGGCACGGGAGTCGAAACCGCAAAGAGCGCGGCCGCGCGTGCCGACGTCGTGATCACGATGTTGCCGTCAGGCAAGGAGGTGCGTGAGGTTTATCTCGGGTCCTCGGGCATCATCGAAAATGCAAATGCCGGCACTTTGCTGATCGATTGCTCGACGATCGACGTTGAAACCGCGCGAGCGGTCGCTGCGGCGGCAGAGAAGAAAGGCCTGCTGATGCTCGACGCGCCGGTCTCGGGTGGCGTCGGCGGTGCGACCGCCGCGACGCTGACATTCATGGTGGGTGGCAGTGCGCAGGCTTTCACGCGCGCGGAGTCGATCCTGCAAAAGATGGGCAAGACAATTGTGCACGCGGGTGGCGCCGGCAACGGGCAGGCAGCCAAGATCTGCAACAACATGATTTTGGGCGTGTCGATGATTGCTGTGAGCGAGGCTTTCGTGCTCGCGGAGAAACTCGGACTCGATCACCAGAAGCTGTTCGACATCTCGTCAAAATCTTCGGGCCAGTGCTGGTCGATGACGACATATTGTCCGGTGCCTGGGCCGGTCCCGACGTCGCCTGCGAACCGCGACTATCAGGCGGGATTTACCGCCGCGATGATGCTTAAGGATTTGAAACTATCGCAGGACGCCGCAAAGAATTCAGGAACCAAGACCGAACTCGGCGCCAATGCGACCCGCATCTATTCCCAATATGTGGCAAGCGGGGAGGCGTCGCGCGACTTTTCCGGCGTCATTCGCTTCATACGCGGCTGATGCGGATTTCTAGAGTGAACGAAGCCTTGCGCGGCTACGTAAAATTCTACGAGCAAGAGACCGTTCACCTTTGCAAATAAACCTAATGTTTATGGTGTTATTTAAGCCGATTTTAGATTGCCCCTTCTAAGGTGCGGCACATCCGGAGCGGGGAAAACAGGGCCTTGTAACCGGGGACAGAGTTATAAACGCAAGGGGCGTTGAACATGAAAGCCGTCGCTAAGACGGTCGAGCCCGCCGCACGCGAGGCGCAGCTCGATCAAATTCGGCCTCAATATCTTGAGGCCCTGACGTTGGTCGAAAGGCTGCATCGCCGGCTGCTCGACGTTATCAAGGACGAGTTCGACCGGCGTGGTCGCTCCGACATCAATTCGGTGCAGGCTCTGCTGCTCTACAACATTGGGGACAAGGAACTGACGGCCGGTGAGCTGCGCACGCGTGGCTACTATCTCGGCTCGAACGTTTCCTACAACCTCAAGAAGCTCGTCGAAATGGCGTTCCTCGATCACCAGCGTTCGCGCGTCGACCGCCGTTCAGTTCGCATCAAGGTGACCGAGAAGGGCCGCGAGGTGCGCGACATCATCGAGGGCCTCTACCAAAAGCACGTGCGCACTGTTGAGCAGGTCGGCGGGATCAATGCCGAGGAGTTCTCGACGCTCAACAAGTCGCTGCATCGGCTCGAACGTTTCTGGACTGACCAGATTCTGTATCGGCTCTAACCCCACTGCGGGTGGACTGACAAAACCCCGGCCGGCCTGGCCGGGGTTTTCTTTTACCCGGGGGCGGCGCGTTACGGCCCCTAGATATTGCGCCCCGGAACACTCCACAGCCCAATGCTTGGCGGGTGTCGGTCAATATGCTATTGCCGGGCCAATCCCGGACTCTATCCGGGCGCCCGATCTTTTTCCCGAAAACCGGCTTCGTTGTTTCGGGGTCGCGCGCCTGGCCACCGATCGGCGCCGATTGCTCGCGGCGCGAGGAGATGTGAATGTCGGCGAAGTCAAATCAGAAATGTGCAGGCGAAGTTGAGACCCTCTTTTCGGCCGCATTGCGCGATCTGGATCCCGAAATCGACAACGCCATCAAGCTCGAGCTCGGCCGCCAGCGCAATGAAATCGAGCTGATCGCGTCCGAGAATATCGTCTCGCGCGCGGTGCTTGAGGCGCAAGGCTCCGTCCTGACCAACAAATATGCCGAGGGACTTCCCGGCAAACGCTATTACGGCGGATGTCAGTACGTCGATATCGTCGAGCGCGTTGCGATCGAGCGCGTGACGAAATTGTTCGGCTGCAAGTTTGCGAACGTGCAGCCGCACTCGGGTGCTTCGGCAAACGCGGAAGTGTTCTTTGCCCTGTTGCAGCCGGGCGACACTTTCATGGGGCTCAATCTGGCCGCGGGCGGCCATCTCACACACGGCTCGCCGGTCAACATGTCGGGCAAATGGTTCAAGCCCGTGCCCTATGGCGTGCGGCGTGACGACCATCGCATCGACATGGACGAAGTTGCAAAGCTCGCCGATCAATACAAGCCGAAACTGATCATCGCCGGCGGTTCGGCCTATCCGCGCATCATCGATTTCCGCGGCTTCCGCGAAATCTGCGACAGCGTCGGCGCGATGCTGATGGTGGACATGGCGCATTTTGCAGGCCTCGTCGCGGCGGGCGTTCACCCTTCGCCGTTCCCTCATGCGCACGTCGTGACAACGACAACGCACAAGACTCTGCGTGGTCCACGCGGCGGCGTGATTCTGTCCGACAACGAAGACATCGCAAAGAAGCTCAACTCGGCTGTTTTTCCCGGAATGCAGGGCGGACCGCTGATGCATGTGATTGCGGCGAAGGCCGTCGCCTTCGGCGAAGCGCTGAGGCCGAGCTTCCGCACCTATGCGCGCGATGTCCTGGAGAATGCGAAGGCGTTGGCCGAGACGTTGAAATCGCACGGCTTCGACATCGTTTCCGGCGGCACCGACACGCATCTCATGCTGGTCGATCTGCGGCCAAAGCAGGTCACCGGCAAGGTCGCCGAGTTGGCGCTGGGTCGCGCGCACATTACCTGCAACAAGAATGGCATTCCGTTCGATCCGGCGAAGCCGACGATCACCTCGGGTATTCGGCTCGGCACGCCCGCCTGCACGACGCGCGGCTTCGGAATTGCCGAGTTCCGCCAGGTCGGCGAGATGGTCGTTGAGGTTATCGACGTCCTCTCGCAGAAGCGCGCCGAAGAGGATTCGCTGGTCGAAGCCGCGGTGCGCGACAAGGTCAAGTCATTGCTTGCACGATTTCCCATTTATCAGGACTGAGAAATTGGGGGCGTTATGCGTTGCCCGAGTTGCGGAAGTCTCGATACGCAGGTGAAGGATTCGCGGCCGACCGAAGATTCGGCCGTGATCCGTCGCCGCCGTGTCTGTCTGACCTGCAATTTCCGTTTCACGACGTTCGAGCGCGTGCAGCTGCGCGAATTGACCGTCATCAAGCGTGCCGGCCGGCGCGTCCCGTTCGATCGCGACAAGCTGATGCGGTCCGTATCGATTGCGCTGCGCAAGCGTCCGGTCGAGCCGGAACGGATCGAGCAGATGGTTTCGAAGATCGTCCGCGAGCTGGAGAGCCAGGGCGAGAGCGAGATTTCCTCGGAAGCCATCGGCGAGATCGTCATGGAGCATTTGCGCGAACTCGATGACGTTGCCTATGTGAGATTTGCCTCCGTCTACCGCAATTTCCGCGAGGCGAAGGATTTCCGCGCGGCACTCGACGAACTATCGGGCGATGAAGACGGGCGGCCCGCGGCCAGCGCACGCAAATGAGCAAGGAGACAACGCCCGGCCCGGAAGGCGCCTTAGCTGATGAGCGCTATATGCGTCTTGCGCTCGCGCTCGGCCGCCGCAATCTCGGCCGCACCTGGCCCAATCCGGCGGTCGGCGCCGTGATTGTGAAGGACGGCGTCATCATTGGCCGCGGCTGGACCCAGGACGGCGGCCGCCCGCATGCGGAAGTCGAGGCGCTCCGGCGCGCAAGGAAATTGGCGCAGGGCGCCACGATGTATGTGACGCTTGAGCCCTGTGCGCATCACGGCAAAACACCGCCCTGCGCCGATGCCATTATCCGTTCAGGCATCGCGCGCGTCGTCTCGGCGCTGGAAGATCCAAATCCGGAAGTGGCCGGGCAGGGGCACGAGCGCATGCGGGCGAAAGGCATCGCCGTCGAGGTCGGTCCTTGTGCCGAGGAGGCGCGGCGCGATCATGCCGGACACATCACGCGCCTCACGCAGGGCCGGCCGTATGTAACGGTGAAGCTCGCGATTTCCGCCGACGGCAAGGCAGGCCTGCCGGGCCGGAAGCCGGTGCCGATCACCAACAAAACCGCACGCGACCGCGTCTTCCAGATGCGTGCCTGCAGCGATGCCATTATGGTCGGGATAGGCACGGTGCTTGCCGACGATCCCCAGCTAACCTGCCGCCTGCCGGGCATGTTCGAGCGCTCGCCGGTGCGCGTGGTGATCGATGAAAAATTGATCCTGCCGCTCTCGACATCGGTCGTTGCGACCGTGCGCGAAACCCCGACCTGGGTTTTCACATCCCGCAGGCCGTCACAGATTGCCGAGGAGATTCTTCAGGAAAAAGGCTGCAAGGTTTTTCGCGTCGACGAAAGTGGCGACCAGCTTGACCTGCGACAGGTTCTCAAGGTTCTTGCCGAGCAGGGGATCACGCGGCTCATGCTGGAGGGCGGACCGATCCTTGCGGCAAGTTTCGTGGAAAACGATCTTGTCGATGAGGCCGTTCTGTTGCATGGCGTTAAATCGGTCGGCGTTAGTGGGATTGATCCGTTAGAAGGCATGCCGCTCGATACGCTCACCGGGCGACTGAACTCAATTGGAAGCGAGAAACTCGACGTCGATACGATCGAAACGTTCGTGCGCGTCTGAAAAATGTTTACCGGTATCGTCACGAGCATAGGCGAAGTGCGTTCGGTCAAGCCGCACGCCGATAGTCTGCATTGCATTACCATCGCCTGCGACTACCCCCACGCCGACATCGACCAGGGCGCATCGATCGCCTGTTCGGGCGTCTGCCTGACGGTCGTGAATAGCGGCGAGGAGGGTGGCCGCACCTGGTTCGCGGTCGATGCCGCGGCCGAGACCCTGCGCGTCACGACGGTAGGCCGCTGGCGCGCAGGGAGCAGGATCAATCTCGAGCGGGCGTTGAAATTCGGCGACGAACTGGGCGGACATCTGGTTGCCGGCCACGTGGACGGGATAGCCACCGTTGTGGGGCGCGAAGACATGACGGAAATGGCGCGTTTCGTGCTGCGCGCGCCGCGCGAGTTCGCGCGCTTTATCGCGACCAAGGGATCAGTTGTGCTCGATGGTGTCTCGCTCACGGTCAATGCCGTCGAGGGGGATACATTTTCGGTGCTGGTCATTCCCCATACCTTGCGCGTGACGACTTTCGGCGCGTTGCACAAAGGTGAGGATGTCAATCTCGAGGTCGATGCGATGGCCCGTTATGCCGCGCGGCTGGCGGAGATGAAGTAGTGTCTTGTTTGCGCCGTGACCGCTTGCTACCACCGCGATGAACGGGAATTCGAGCATGGCCAAAAAGAAAAGCGGTACGAAAAAGCACGGCGGCCTGCATATGCTGATCGTGGAGTCGCGCTTTTACGACGGCATTTCGGACGAGCTTCTGAACGGCGCCACACGCGTGCTCGACAACGCCGGAGCGCGCTACGACCGCGTGACCGTGCCGGGGACGCTGGAAATTCCGACCGCCATCGGCATTGCGATGGATGCCTCGCGGCGCCGTCGCGCCCCTTATGATGGCGTGGTCGCGCTCGGATGCGTGATCCGCGGCGAAACCCATCATTTCGAGATCGTGGCGAACGAGTCGGCGCGCGCGTTGATGGACCTCTCGGTGCGCGAGCGCCTTCCCGTCGGCAACGGCATCATCACGGTTGAAAACGAGACGCAGGCACACGCGCGGGCGAAAGTCGATGGCGAAGACAAGGGCGGACATGCGGCGCGCGCCGCGCTGGCCATGGTCGCGCTCAAGCAGACGCTGGTGTGGCGCTGATGGGCGCCCCCGCCGCACGCGACGAAAAAGACGCCCGCAAGGCGAACAGGCGCGGCGCGGCCCGCCTCGCGGCGGTGCAGGCGCTCTATCAGATGGATCTCGCCGGGACAGGCCTCAACGATATTCTCGCCGAGTTCGAAAGCCACTGGATCGGCCGCGAGGTCGAGGGCGCGCAATATCTGCCCGCCGAGGCAGCCTTCTTCCGTGACATCGTCTCGGGCGTGGTCCGCGAACAACGCGAACTTGATCCCCTGATCGATGAAGCCCTGTCGAAGGGTTGGCCTTTGAAGCGCATCGAAGCAGTGCTGCGGGCGTCGCTGCGGGCTGGCGCCTATGAGCTGATCCATCGCAGCGATGTGCCTGCGCGCGTGGTCGTCACCGAGTACGCTGACGTCGCTGCCGCCTTCGTGGGTCGCGACGAGACCGGCATGGTCAACGCCGTGCTCGATCAACTTGCGCGGCGTCTACGCGCCGGCGAATTCGACCGCGCCGCCGGGTGAAACGATGTCCGGGCGCGACGAAAGGTCGGCCGAGGATCGCCTGATCGCGCGGTTCTTCGAGCCCATCGCGACCCATCCCGGCGCGCTTGGCCTGTCGGATGACGCCGCGTTCATTAAACCACCACCGGGCTGTGACCTTGTGCTGAAGAGCGATGCCATTGTCGGTGGCGTGCACTTTTTTCCGGAGGATGCCGCGCGGTCGGTCGCCAGCAAGGCCTTTCGCGTGAATCTTTCGGATCTGGCCGCGAAAGGTGCGCGGCCGCTGGGTTTTCTTCTGACACTCGCGCTGCCAAAGGACATTGGCGATGATTGGCTCGAGGGCTTCACGCAAGGACTGCGCGGCGACGCCGTGCTGTTCGCATGTCCCTTGTTCGGCGGGGACACCGATCGAACGCCGGGGCCGATCACGATTTCCATCGCCATGTTCGGCAGCGTGCCGGAAGGAACGATGGTGCGCCGTGCAGGCGCGGGCGTCGGTGACCGCGTGTTCGTGAGCGGCACGGTCGGCGATGCGACGCTCGGCCTGATGCTGCGTAAAGGCAAGGACTGGAAACTGACCGAGCCGCAGCGCCAGCATCTCGCGTCTCGCTATCTGTTGCCACAGCCGCGCAACGCGCTGGCTGAAGCCGTGCGTACACATGCCTCAGCGGCGATGGATATCTCCGACGGACTGGTTGGTGATTTTGCCAAGCTCTGCCGTGTGTCCGCCGTGGCAGCCGATATTCAGGTCCCGCGTATTCCCCTTTCGGATGCCGCCAGGGCCGTGATGGCTGCCGATCCCGTTGCGCTCGAATCCGCTCTGACGGGTGGCGACGACTACGAGATCGTGTGCACCGTGCCGCCGGCGAAGGCCGACGGCTTCCGGGCGGCGGCCAAGGCGGCCAACGTTCCGGTCACGGAGATCGGCGAGATCAAGCCCGGGGAGGGCGCACGATTTCTGGCCGCCGACGGCCGCGCGCTTTCTTTCAAGCGAATGTCCTTCAGCCATTTTTGAGTGGCGACGGACGTGGTGGGCGCAGTTATAATGCGATCAAAGAACGGGACTTCCCCATGCACGATATGACGGCGAAAAAGTCGGCCGTGACACCAGTCGGCCAGCATCCGAATTTTCAAAAGCACCACAAGCATTTTCCGACCAGCGCCTGGTTGCGCCGTCGCGCGCCACACAATGTGCCGCTCTTCGCCTTTGAATATGGTGATACCGGTGGGGGGAACGACGTCGGCATTGCCCATAACTGGGTTGCATTTGACGCGATCAAGATCACGCCGCGTTACGGCGTGATGCCGAGCTTGCCGCCGGTGGACGTCAAACTGTTCGGACGAAGCTATTCGGCGCCGATCGGGGTTGCTCCCATGGGCGGACCGTCACTGGTCTGGCCGGGCGCGGATCTTCTGATGGCAAAGGCGGCGCAGCGCGCGCGCGTTCCCTATACGCTCAGCGTTGCCGGCGGTGCCACCATCGAGCAGGCCGCGGCAGCTGCGCCCGACGTGTTCTGGCTGCAGCTCTACCGGTTCTGGCATGACGACCACAAGATCGGGCTTGATCTTGTCCGCCGTGCGCAAGCGGTCGACGCGAAAGTCCTGACACTCACGCTTGACGTCCCCGTGCGTACGACACGCTCGCGCGAAACCTACGCCGGTCTCGCCCACGAATTCAGGCCCAACCTGCGTATGATCCGCGAGATGATGTTGCGGCCACGCTGGATGCTCGCGCTGTTGCGCCACGGCTATCCGCGTTTTGCCACCATCGCCGATTACGCACCGCCGGGCGCCTGGACCAACGAGATCATCGCATTTGCGCGCGCGCGCATGGGCGGCGCCTTCTCGTGGGAAGAAGTCAAACGTTATCGCGATGCGTGGAAGGGCCCGATGGCGGTAAAGGGCATCCTACATCCGGAGGATGCGGCCAAGGCCGTGTCGCTCGGCATCGACGGCATCTGGGTTTCGAACCATGGCGGACGCCAGATCGAGGCGCTGATGCCATCCATCGATGTGCTGCCCGCCATCGCCGCCGAAGTCGGCAAAAAGGCAACGATCGTGCTCGACAGCGGCATTCGCAGCGGGCAGGACGTGATGCGGGCGCTGGCACTGGGTGCGGATGCCGCCTTCGCCGGAAAGACGTTCCTGTGGGCCGTGGCGGCGCTCGGTGATGACGGGCCGAACTATCTCATCGACCTCTACATCGACGAGTTGCGGGCGTCACTGGGCCAGATCGGGGCCCGGACCATCGCCGAGGCGAGGAAGGCGAGCATTCGCCATCCCGGCGCGGTGACCTTCGAGGACACGTCGCGGGCCGTTCGCGCGCCGCGCAAGCGGTAAGCCGCGCTCAATCCTGCCCTGCACAGGGGGCATTGGCAGTTTCCGGGGATCGCCGCTACAAGGGGCCGCTTCCGGGAGCCCGCCAATGTCGGCGACAGCCGAATCGTTCCAGCACGTCAAGCCCGATGACACGCTCGCGCGCCGCAACGCGTTCGTACTCGCGGTCGCGCAGGCGCTTGCCGGCGGCAACAATACGGTGATCGTTTCCACCGCCAGCATCGTCGGCGCGGTGCTCGCGCCCGACAAGGGGCTTGCGACCTTGCCGGTTACGGCCATGGTTTTCGGCATGTGGCTCGGCACGCTGCCGCTCGGTGTCCTTGCGCGGCATTACGGACGCCGTTTCGCCCTGCAATGCGGCTCGGCTTTCGGCATTTTGTCCGGGTTCATTTCATACTCGGCGGTGATGAACGGCAATTTCTGGGTGCTGCTCATCGGCACGTTCTGCGGCGGGCTCTACGCGGCGGCGCACCAGTCCTACCGCTTCGCCGCGGCCGATACGGCGAGCGATGCGTACCGTCCGAAGGTCGTGTCCTGGGTGCTGGCGGGGGGCGTGTTCGCCGCCGTGCTCGGCCCGCAGCTCGTCATCTTCACCAAGGATCTCCTGTCGCCACATCTCTTTGCGGCCAGTTATCTGGGCCAGTCAGTGTGCGCGATCCTGGCGGCGGCTGTGCTGCAATTCGTCAAGGTGCCGCCGCTCAGCCCGGCCCATTACAATGGCGCGCGGCCGCTCTGGGAGATCGTGCGCCACGCCCGCTTCAGCGTTGCAGTCGCGTGCGGCATTACGAGCTACGCCATGATGAATATGGTCATGACGTCGGCGCCGCTTGCGATGGTCGGCTGCGGTCATTCCATCACCGATGCGGCACTCGGCATTCAATGGCATGTGCTGGCGATGTACGCGCCGAGCTTCGTGACAGGCTCGCTGATTGCGCGTTTCGGCGTCGAGCGTATCACGGGCATTGGCCTGGCACTGATTGCCGCAACGGCCGTTGTCGGAATCTCCGGCATCTCGGTGGCGCATTTCTGGACCGCGCTTGTGCTTCTTGGCCTGGGCTGGAACCTATCGTTCATCGGCGCAACCACGATGGTGACGCAATGTCACCGGCCGCATGAACGCAACAAGGTGCAGGCGTTCAACGACTTCCTGATTTTCGGCAGCATGGCGCTGAGCTCGTTTTCTTCCGGCCAGATGCTCGAGAAATTCGGCTGGAGCGCAATCAACGAAGTCATATTCCCGACGATCTTCGTTACGGCCGCGATGCTGTTGTGGCTGTCGCTGCGCCCGCGCGCGTCGACGGTGTAATCGGCGATCCTCATCCGAAGGCATAATGGACCTCGGTCCAATCGACCCGCCGCGCGTGCTCGTATACGAACTGCGCCCGGAGATTGGAGCGGTTGTGAGAAAGATCGATGCCGAGGTACCGGCTTGCATGAGAGCGGTACCGCAACACCGACCGATCGCTTCAATTTTTCCAGATAACTATCGCGTCGTTGCCGGGGGGCGTACGATTTTCAATAGTTTTTAAAAAGAGGCGGAGGAGTGGACTGAGCGCAGTTCAGCTCCGGAAAAGAAGCGAGCCCCAAAGCGGATTTGTTCAAGCTGAGGGAGTCATTCGATGACAAGCGCACATATTGATTCAAGACCGCCTTTGGCCGGCCCCGTATTGTTGCGGACCATGGCGGACAACTGGTGGCTTGTGTTGCTGCGCGGAATTGCAGCCATAGCCTTCGGCATCCTGGCATTCGTCTGGCCGGTCATCACCTTGCTGACACTCACACTCCTGTGGGGAGCCTACGCAGTCGTCGACGGCCTTTTTGCATTGTGGGGTGCTGTCGCGGGCCCACGCGGGCATACGGGTGCGCGTTTCTGGCTCGTCATCGTCGGTCTTGCCGGTGTCGTCGCAGGGTTGCTTGCTTTTGCCTGGCCCGGCGTCACCGCATTGGTGCTGCTGTTCTTCATCGCCATCTGGGCGATAGTGATCGGCGTCATGCAGATCTGGGGCGCGATCCAGCTGCGCAAGGAAATGGAAGGCGAGTGGCTGCTGATCCTGAGCGGACTGCTATCGGTTGCCTTCGGCATTGTCCTGCTGGCGCGGCCCGGACTGGGGGCGCTTGCGGTGGTCTGGATGATCGGCTGGTTCGCGATCCTCGAAGGCTGCCTGCTTGTCGCGCTCTCGCTTCGGCTGCGGAAGCATAAACACCCGGCGTGATCGAGCGCTTTCGTTTGCACGCGTGTTTGCAAAGCCGCATCTGATATTGATGCGGAAGCCGTCTACGCGGCCCCGAGATCTAAAATTGTGTCCGAACGGCCGCTCCCCGGTTCGTGCTGCACGGTTCATATTGCGGCGGCCACGGCAATCCATCATGTGAAAAAACGCGCCGCATCACATCGGAGCCGTTCAAATTCGAACAGCCAAACTGGTGAGGACAATGGCGGTGCTGCCTTGCTATGATCGGCGGGTAGCGGAGGCTCCAGCATGAAAGCCATTGTCACCATTCTCGGCGTCGTTCTGTTGATCGTTGCTGCAATGTATTTCCTCGTGCCGGCGGACTCGCTGCCGACATTTTTTCCCGGACATGAGACGGGCCTGATGCGTATCCGTGCCAAGCACGGCATGCTCGCCGGCGGTCTTGGCGTCATCCTGCTTGCGGCGAGCTGGTTTCTCGGACGGAGGTAGTCGGGCCAGCGGAGCGCAACGCCCCGGCATGGTACGATGACACTTCCGGCGTAAAAGTCCGTCACGCGCGTGGTGGCTGGCTACCTTTTGCGCGTGGTGTCACAGCGATCAACTGATTTTTGCAGCTCCCGGCAAAGCTGGGGATTGCTGCAATTTGGTCCCTCCCGGCTATGCTTTTTTGGTAATTGTCGGCCACCGGCGTCACCCCGCCGGTGACCTTCTTCGGGGCCGCCGTCGCAAAACGAGCGGCCCCTTTTTTCAGAGCACGCGGGGCGCTCCGAAAAGCCCGTCTTTCGGCCACGAGGTTAGGACCGTCGGCGACAGCCGACTGTGATACGCGTCACAGGTTCGGCGATCTGTCGCAGGCCTGTGGATTATTTTTCCGTCAGAAGCGCCAGGACCGACGCCTAGGGAAGCCGCCGGTGGCGAGCTTGACGATGACCAGCAGCAGCACCGCGCCGATGGTGGCCACGATGATCGCGGACAGCATGCCGCTTGCCAGGTGAATCCCCAGCCGCGGCATCAACCAGCTGCCGATCAAAGCGCCGACGATGCCGACGGCCATGTCGCCAATCAGGCCGAAGCCGCTGCCCTCGACGATCTTGCCGGCGAGCCAGCCGGCAATGACACCGACAATCAGAATGACCAGAAGACCTTCGCCAGTGATGTGCATTGTGCAAACCCTTTCGCTGCCTCGTACGACCGACACATCGAGGGAATTCTCTCGCCTCCGACAATCGACCCGGTAAGCGAAGGTTCCCGACTGGCGTCATTTTGATGTGTATTCGCGGTTGCGAAAGCGCGGGCCCTCAGTCGTACCAGTGGGGCCAGTGGTGACGGGCGCGAATATGCGCGCGCCGTTGATACGCGTAGGCCCGGCGATAGGCATTGGTTTGCAGCGGCCGCGCGCCGCTATAGGGCTTGCCGTAGCTGTCGCCCTGGGCGGGTGCGTTCGGTCCGTAATTGGGAAGACTTTGTGCGAATGAGAGGGTTGTCGCGTTCACAAGTATGGCAATTGCGGCAACGAATGTTTTCACGGGTCGATCTCCATTTTCAGGAGAACCCGTCGAAAACCGGTTCGTTCCTGCGTTCAGGTTCCGCCGGCGTCAGCAAAACCGCAGGCTGATGCCCTCGAGCGCGATGCCCTTCAGTTTCGTGGTCCAGGTCTCGCCCGCCTTCACCGGCAGCGCACGGGTCAATGTGCCGGTGGCAACCAGTTCGCCGGTCGCAAGCGGCGGATTGTCGAGGTCCCTCTCAAGCAGACCGGTCAGGTGACGGATCACCGACAGCGGGCCTTCGAGCACGTTCGAGCCGCAGCCGCGATCCATCAACGTGCCGTCGCAATAAAGCTCGACCTCGAATTCCGATAGAGCGCGCAGCCACTCCGCCGCGCGCGAACCGATGTTGTGACGCGGCCCGATCAGCAGCGCGCCGTGCATTGCATTCACGGCGACGCTGTCGGCCGCGGTGAATTTCCAGTCGCGGAAAACCGACTGGACGACCTCGAAACCGTGGGCAATCCACCCAATGCACTCAAGTAGTGCGGCGTCATCCATGGCCGCTGATGGCGCGGCAGCAAACCCGACAATAATTTCGGGCTCGATCTTCGGCTCGGCATAGGGCGCAACCGATAAAGGCGTGGCGAGATCATGTAGCGTGCGGTCGTAGACATAGCCCCAGTTCGGCGCGCGCACGCCGTACTCATCCCAGATACGGCTATTGGTGAATCCGGCCTTACGGCCAACCGGCCTGTATCCTTTGCCGAGGCGCATTTTGTTTGCGAGCGCGCTCACGCGATAAGCCTCTTCAAGGGCGAAAGACGGATAACGCGCCGAGAACGACGGCAGCGAACATCGGCCCTCGGAGACCACGGAAGCTTCCTGCGCGATGTCATGCAGCGTGTCGGTGACAGCAAGCGCCATTGATGTTGGTCTCCGAAACCTCCCCGACGATACCACCGGTTCCGCGCATGCGGACAGGGGTCGCGCCGGCTTGCTATGCTGGCGCTGCTTCTTAAGTGCCGCGGGTGAAAGCGTGAGCCAGCAGGAAATCGATGCGGTTCGTGCGTTGCTGACGTCAAAGCCGCGCCCGGTCGGCTGGAGCGAGCGGCGCCAGCGCATCGACGAGATCGGCTCGACCTGGCCCGTTGCCGACGACGTGCGGCTCGAGGAAGTCGAATTCGAGGGCGTGCCGGGCGAATGGTCGATCGTGCCCGGCAGCGATCCATCGCACGTGCTGCTGTTTTTTCACGGCGGCGGCTATTGCTCGGGCTCGATCGTCAGCCATCGCCGGATGGTGACCGAGGCCGGGCGCGCGGCGCGCATGCGCACGCTTGCGGTCAACTACGGCCTTGCGCCCGAGCATCCTTATCCCGCGGCGCACAAGGACGCGATGAAGGCGTGGCGTTTCCTGCGCATGCAGGGGATCGCGGCGCGCAATATCGCGGTTGGCGGCGACAGCGCGGGCGGCAATCTCACGATCACGCTGATCAACCGGCTACGTGCGGCGGGCGAGGAACAGCCGGGCTGTGCCTGGCTTGCTTCACCATGGACCGACTTGACGATGTCGGGGGCCTCACTTGAAGCAAAAGCCACCATCGATCCGCTGATCCACAAAGCCTATCTCGAGGAGCTTGCGGACGCCTATGCGCCCGCGCCGCTCGATCGCAAGGATCCGCGGATCTCGCCGCTGTTCTCCGATCTGCGCGGCTTTCCACCGACCATCATTCAGGTAGGCTCATCCGAAACATTGATCGACGACTCCGTCCGTTTTGCGCGTGCACTGGGTCTCGCCGATGTCGACGTCACGCTGCAGGTCTGGCCGCACATGATCCATGCCTGGGCAATGTGGAACGCGCGCCTTACGGAAGGACGCGAGGCCCTGGAACGGGCTGGGGAGTTCATCCGCCGCCGGGTCCATTCGTAGCCTCAACCTCGCCACATAATGCGTGCTGAAACCGTGCGCGCCGGGCGCTGCATCCGAAACATGTGCTCGTGCGGTGACGTGAAAGCCTAAATTGGAGGTTTCGTTATGCGTTTTGTATTGTATGTCCTTATCGTGGTAGGGCTCCCGGCTTTCGCCTCGGCGGCGACGGGGCCCTTGAGCTTGTCGCAGACGCAGGCTGCCGCGGCACGCGGTGACCAGCAGGCCGCGGCTGCGCTTTCGACCACGACGAACCGCGACGCCTGTCTGAGCGGATGCGCCTCTCGGGGTCATGCGAAGGATCGATGCGTCAGCGCCTGCCGGCCGGGCCTTTGCCACCCGGGCGCCGAGCAGCCTTATTGCGTATCGAAGTAGGGTACACAGCTCGGTACGGCGGTATCCGGACAATTTGAGCCAATTTCGGCACCGGACTGAAACGGCTGTTGTTGCTTTGCCGGAAGCCACGCAAACGGCGGCATGGGCGACATGGCGAAGGCCGTGTGCCTGTTGAG
>Ga0182037_10000097_pt1 | contig 36478 bp, 40 predicted proteins | sample sta12Cox44000082_FD_125974 | JGI IMG/M metagenome (GOLD analysis project Ga0182037, IMG submission 125974) | Lab enrichment of tropical soil microbial communities from Luquillo Experimental Forest, Puerto Rico - statoxic.12C.oxic.44.000.082 | ecosystem: Environmental > Terrestrial > Soil >... | reverse complement strand
TCATGCGTCGTTGCCGTTTCGGTCTTGAAGGCGTGAATGTCGACCTTAGAGTGAACGCATGGAAGAAGCCGAAGTGCCGCTTGAAAATGTGCACGAAGAGATCCATCACAGTGCCGAGCACAGCACCGAGCGTTGGATCTCATGGGTCGCGCTCAGCACTGCCGTTCTCGCGGTGCTTGCTGCGATTGCTGGATTACTTTCCGGCAACCGCGCCAACGAAGCGATGATTAGTCAGATCGAATCCTCCGATCAATGGAGTTACTATCAGGCCAAGAGTATCAAGGCGTCAGTGCTCGACGCCAAGATCGCGCTCGCGAATTCGCCTAACGAATCCGATGCCGCCAAGCGTGATCGCTACGAAAAGGAACAGGAGGAGATCAAGAGCGAAGCGGAGCACAAACAGGTCGAAGCGAAATCAAATTTTCATCTGCACGAAATCTTCGCGCGGAGCGTGACCATGTTTCAGATCGCGATCGCGATTGCCGCGATATCTGCACTAATGAGGAAACGGCGTTTTTGGATCGTAAGCCTGCTCTTCGGAATTGCCGGCTGCATCTTTCTCGCGCTGGGCTTCATTCACTGAAAATGCGTGTGCTCGCAATCGACGCTTCCTTGCGGAACACCGGCGTCGCAGTTGTCGATGCCAACAGCGGCAAGACGCGCGCTCTCTATTTTGGGACGATCCACAACGCCCAATCGCTCCGTTCGTCCTCGTGTTTGATCGCGATCCGCGATCGGCTCGCGGAGTTGATCCGCGAGCACGAGCCAGATTGTTGCGCGCTCGAATCAGTCATTTATGTCCAGAGCTACAAGACTGCGATATTGCTCGGCGCGGCACGCGGCGCCGCGATTCTCGCCGCCGCCGAAAATGGATTGCCGGTTTTTGAATATCCGCCGACGCGAATTAAACAGGCGACGGTTGGCCGCGGCGGTGCCGGCAAAAATCAGGTCGCGTTCATGGTGCGCGCGCTTCTCGGTCTCACTGAAACGCCGGATGCCGACGCGGCCGACGCGCTCGCGATTGGGCTCACACACCTGCGCGCTCAGGGAACTGCGCAAATGGGAATTCCGGGAGCCAAACAAATATGACGGACCTTCGAATCCGTTGGTTCGGTCGTGTCGCGTTCGCCGACGCGCTTGCCCTTCAAGAGGACCTTGTCGCTCGAAAACGCGAGGACCCCGAAGCCGCCGACGAAATTCTTTTGCTCGAGCACGAACCTGTTTACACAATTGGCCGAACGCCGGACAAATCGAGTTTGTTAGGCGAGGTGCATTTGCGACATCCGCTCTTCGCGATCAATCGCGGCGGCCAGGCGACTTATCATGGCCCCGGTCAGTTGATGGGTTATCCGATTTTCGATCTTCGCTGCTGCGGGCAGGACTTGCACAAGTATCTGCGTTGGCTCGAGCAGGCGTTGATCGAATTTCTCGCGGCCTACGAAATTTCTGCGACGCAGCGCGAAGGCCTAACTGGCGTCTGGATCGCTAAACGCAAGATTGCTTCGATCGGCGTCGGGGTTCGTCATTGGATCACGATGCATGGTTTCGCGCTCAATGTTTGCGGCGATCTTGGGCCATTCTCGCGAATCGTTCCATGCGGAATTTCAGATGTGACGATGACATCAATGGAAAAGGAAACGGGCAAACCGCTTTCGGTTGTCGATGTTGCGTACAAATTTCAGAACTTTGTTCGCGAAAAGATCCATGATCTGCGCTGCAAACCCGCAAGCACACGCGTTCTCTGACCTGACGAAAAAAAGATATGATCGAACTCGAGGATAGTGTTGGTGACATCGTCGGCAAAGCGCAGCGCGGTTTGGGAATTTCCGATAGCGAACTAGCGAAAAAGTCCGGCGCGCGCACTGACGCGATCCATAAAGTTCGCGATGGCAGCTTTGACGAAGTAACGCTGCGCGCGATTGCGCCAGTGCTGAATCTCGACGCCAACGCGCTTGTCGATCTTGCGCATTGCAGATGGAGACCGGACGTGCTCGAAAATTTCGACGGACTAGCGCAGTTCAATACCAGCTACGGTGGAATGCTAGTAAACGCCTATCTGGTTTGGGACCTCGGGACCAAACACGCAGCCGCTTTCGATACTGGCGCGGATTGCAGCGGTATGCTGAAGTTCGCGACCAAAGAAAATCTCGGTATCGAAATGATCCTACTTACACACGCACATCCCGATCATGTCGCGGACTTGCCACGATTGCGTGAAGAAACAGGTGCCGAAGTTTGGGCGCCAGCGCGCGAGCCAGTGCCGGGCGCAGAGAAAATCGAGGAAGGAAAACATTTTCGGCTTGGCAAGATCGACATCGAAGCGCGGTTGACTTGGGGACATTCGCAAGGCGGCATGACTTTTGTCGTCCAAGGTCTCACGCGGACGATCGCAATCGTCGGCGATTCGATGTTCGCCGGATCGATGGGCGGCGGGAGTGTCTCTTACAAAGACGCCTTCCAAAACAATCTCGAAAAGATCCTGACGCTCCCCAACAAAACGATCATTTGTCCCGGTCACGGGCCGATGACGAGCGTTGGCGAAGAGAAAAAACACAACGCGTTTTTCGCGGCGAGGTTTCGAAAGTGAATATTGGATTCGTCGGAGTTGGACGAATGGGCGCGAACATGGCGCGCCGTTTGAAGGACCGGAAATTCAACGTTACCGCGGTCTACGATTCTAATCGCAAAGCTGCGACCAATCTCGCGGGCGAGCTTAGCTGCGCAGCAGCGCAGGATTTGTCCCAAGTCACTGCCGAATCGGACGTGATCTTCACGGTGGTGACGGATGACAATGCAATGCGGCAAATTTTTTCTGGACGCGGCGACAATTTGCTCAAGAACGCGCGCGGGAGACTTTTCATCAATTGCCCGACGATCTCGCCGCAAGTGCACATCGATATTGAGAAGCTGGTGGAGAATGCGGGCGCGGAATCGTTCGAAGCGTGCATGGCGTCGAGCATGACTCAGGCGCGCGAGGGAAAACTTTATTTAATGTGCGGCGGAAACGAGAAGGCGTTTCATAGGGCTGAACCGATTCTGAAAGAGCTAGCGTCGAGCATTCGCTTCATTGGAAAAGCGGGCGAAGCCGCGAAAGTCAAAGCGCTGGTCAACATGGTGATGAATATCAACACCGCAGGTTTGGCCGAAGGACTTGGTCTCGGCGCGGCGCTCGGAGTTGATTTGAAAATGTTGCGCGAAGTCTTCGCGCAAACCGGTGCCAATTCGCGCGTGCTCGAAACTGATGGTGAAGATATGCAGAATCGCGACCATAGTTGTTTCTTCTCGGCGGCGCATGCGGCGAAGGACAGCGGCATCGCATACGAGCTCGCGCGTCAGCCCGGACTCGAGCTTCCGCTCGCCCGCGCGACGAAGGAACAATACGAGCGCATGATTGCAGAAGGTTTAGGCGAGCTGGACAAATCAGGAATCGCCGAGCTTACGTTCAAAGATCGACATAAGCATTCCGGCGATCGCGTGTAAGTTACGGGATGCGGGGATTTCACGGTCACCAAATGGCAAGCGCGAACGACGTGTCGGATCGGGACTCTGGAATGAAAACGGTCTGGCGCGTTTTTGGTTACTTGAAACGCTATCCAGCGCTTGCGCTCGGCACGCTGGCCTGCGCAATCACTGGGACGCTGATGGTGATCGTTTTTCCCGGCGTTACCAAATGGATCATCGATGACGTGGTTCGGCAGCATCATCCGGAAAAATTACTGCCGTTGGTCGCGCTCGCGTTCATTGCGTTCCTACTTCAGCACGGCTTCAACACGCTGAGAATTATCTTGAACAACACATTTGAGCAGCGGGTGATCTTCGATCTCCGAAGCGACTTGTATTCGCACATTCAATTGCTGCCACTCAAGTGGTTCGACAATCGCGCGACCGGCGACTTGATGACGCGCGTGATCGAAGACGTGAATTCGGTCGAGCGCGTGCTGATTGATGGGATTGAGCAGGGCGTGGTCGCGATCCTGCAAGTCGTGATCGTTCTCGGGGTGATGTTTTATTTCAACGCGAAGCTCGCATTGCTCGCGCTAATTCCGTTTCCGTTGCTCGTCGCCGGTGCACTTACTTACACCCTCACGGCGCATCGACGTTATCGGCTCCAACGTCGCGCGGCGTCGGCGATGAACGCACTCTTGCACGATAACCTTTCTGGCATCCGCCAAATCAAAAGTTTTGTACGCGAACGAGAGGAACACGAGCGGTTCAATCGCGTCAGTGATCAGTTGCGGCACGCGACGCTAGTCGTGATGCGGGTCTGGGCTATTTATTCGCCGTCGATGTCGATGTTGGAAGCGATCGGCGCCGTCATGGTGCTCGCGTTTGGAAGCTACGCCGTGCTCACCGGTAAGATGCAACTGGGCGATCTCGTGGCGTTTCTGATGTTGACCGCATTTCTCTACGATCCGATTAGCCGGCTTCATCAATTGAATCAGCTGATGCAGGCCGGGCGCGCGGCAGGGGAGCGCGTGTTCGAAATTCTCGATGAATCGACTGAGTCGGGCTGGAGCGACAATTACGTTCGAGTGCGCGTCGCCGGGGACATTCGCTACGAAAAAGTGAATTTCGGTTATGCCGAAGGATTGCCCGCATTGAGAAATGTTTCGTTGCACGCTCGCCCGGGTGAAACGTTTGCTCTTGTCGGCGCGACCGGTGCGGGCAAATCGACTCTAGCAAGCTTGCTGCCGCGCTTCTACGAATTGGGCGAGGGTGACGGAAAAATCTTTATCGATGGGAAAGAGATTCGCGAATTCGGAATTCGCGCGCTACGCGAAAACATTGGACTCGTGACACAGGAAAGTTTTTTGTTCAACGGTTCGATCCGCGAAAACCTTTTGATGGGAAAACCGACCGCGATCGACGCGGAGTTGTGGCGCGCGGTTGAAGCTGCCAATGCGCGCGAGTTTATCGAGCGGTTGCCGGGTAAATTGGAAAGCGTAGTCGGCGAGCGAGGCGTGAAACTGAGCGTCGGCGAAAAACAGCGGCTCTCAATCGCGCGAGCTCTTTTGAAGGATCCGCCGATTTTGATTTTGGACGAAGCAACCGCGAGCGTGGACACCGCGACTGAGCGCTTAATTCAAGAAGCGCTCGAACATTTGATGGCGAACCGGACATCGATTGTGATCGCGCACCGACTCTCGACAATTGTCCATGCCGATCAAATTCTCGTGCTTGATCACGGCCGAATCATTGAGCGCGGCACGCACGAGGAACTGATCGCACACGGCGGGAAATACGCGCGCTTGTGCGAGCAAAGCTTGCTTGAGGCACGCCGCGAGATCGTCGATGCCGAGGAAGAGTTGGAAGAAGCGCCGATCGAGTCGCGCGACGGGCAGATGTCGATCTAAGCAGTCCGTTGGTTCTGCTGTTTGAGCGCGTTGTATTTTTCCTGAGCTGTTCGCAACCTTGCTCAGCCTCGGTCAGCGCTGGCTGGAAACTTCGTCCATCAATCATTCGCCGGATGAAAATGGCGAGGCGGCCGCCGACGGAGGAATCAGCAGCGTTTGACCGGCCTGTAACTTCAGCGGGTTATCGATGTGGTTATATTTTTGCAACTCGCTTACGCTGACGTTGTGCATCCGCGCGATCGAGGTCAGCGTTTCCCCGCGGGCGACGACGTGGCTATTGCCGTTTAAAGCTTTCGATGGTTCAGGTGTCGCGCTGGATGCCGCTGTTGTGCTCGGTGTCGAACTGGATGGCGCGCCTTCCCCAATCATGACGCCCGGACGTTGATGAGATACTTCCAGCTGAAGTTTCAGGATTTGCTGCGACAACATGTCAATCTTGGCGTTCTGTTCGTCGATCTTCTTCTCGAGGGCTCGAAGTTCCGCCGTTTGCGCCGCGGCCGCGTCGGGCGACGGAGCGATTGTTTGAGCAAAAGCGCTCGAGCTCGCGACAACGACGAAAACAAGCGCGCCCAAAGCTCCTCCTGCCAGTGATTTCATCGAACCTCGATTCTGGCATCAGCTGGTTTCCCTGGCAAGCGGGCCAAGCGACGAGGAGGTTGGCTTGCCTTTGTACTATTTCTCCTTAAATTTTTTGCATGCCGGAGCGCGTACAAAAGCCGTTCGATCCCGTTCCGTGGGGTCCGAAGCAAGGGGATGAAGGGGGTCCGCGCTCGCCCGATATTTCGCGCCCGGACACTAAGGATTTACTCAAGAAAATGCGGAAGGTGGACCCCAACCAATCGAAGCGCTACCGCCAGCGCACCGGGCAATAATGGACGAGCCGCCTCTGGCGCTCGATCCGAATTTTTCGGGAGCGAGCGAAGATTTTCCTGCCGTTCTGCGCCGCAAAGGTTTGTTGCAAGTCGCGCCCGAACCGACCGTCGCGGCTGGTGGTCACCCATTTGTTCCGACAGAATCGACAACTATTCTCGCGTTTAAGTTTGCCGGCGGCGTTTTAGTCGCGGGCGACCGGCGCGCGACTGCGGGCAACACCGTTGTTTACGATCGCGCGGACAAGGTTTTGGAGATTGATCGACATTCAATTATGGCCATCGCCGGTGTGCCAGCGACGGCGTGGGAAATGGCGCGCGTTCTGGAACATTCATTTCAGTATTTTCGGCGCACCCAATTGCAGGAGATGAGCGTGGACGGGAAAGTGCGGGCTCTTTCCAAACTACTTCGCGACAATTTTGGTTTCGTCATGCAAGGCGTCGGCGTGGTCGTCCCCATCTTTGCGACTTACGATGGAAGTTCAAAACCGGAGGCGCGTCTTTATTTTTACGATGCGATGGGCGCGCAATTCGAAGTGACTGATTACGCCGCGACCGGTTCAGGTTCTCCGGCGGTGCGCGGCATTCTTTATTACGAGAACAACTGGGGCGCGAATAAGCTTCAGGAGTTGAATGAAGATGAGGCAATCGCGATCTCGTTGCGCGCTCTCGACACCGCAGCGGAAGCCGACACTTCGACTGGTGGGGTGGATCGAAGCGGCAAGATTTTTCCGCTAATCAAGATCGTTTCGCGCGACGGAATCACAACGTTGCCGGAGGAAAAAATCGCGGCTGTCTTTAAACAAAGAGTGGCATGATCGAAGAACCATATCGTTGGGTGGAAGCGATCGCGAACCGACGCGAGTACATCGAGACGCAACTTGCGCAAGGCAGTCCGATTGCCGCAGTTGGATATCGCGACGGAATTCTTTTCCTGACGCTTGGCCGCGGGCGCCAAAAGATTTTCGAGATTTATGATCGGATTGCGATGGGTGCGATTGGCCATCCTGGGGACATCGAGCGGCTGCGAATGGCCGCGATTGAACTGGCGAGCACAGAAGGCTTCACACGCTCCGCGGCCGATGTTTCGCTGCGACGGCTCGCGCATTATTCGCTGAGCCCAGTGATGAAGGCCGCCTTCGAACAGGTTTACGGTCCGCCGTACTTGGCGCGGCTTCTCTTCGCCGAGATCGGTTCAAGTCCAAAGGAGGACCTATTTTTGCGGGTCGATTACGACGGGGCGATCGCGGCTGACGGATTAACGGCGCAACCGCGGCAGCGCTTCGCAGTGTTGAGTGGAACGCGTCAGTCCGCCGAGCTGATGGAAAAGTTTTTCCAAAAAGAGCACGTCACCGACGCGCCGCTGCCAGACGCGGTTAACGTCGCGATGGACGCGTGGAGCATTGGCCGCATGGCAATGGGCGAAAACGGAGCGAAGGAATTGCCTGGGCGCGACGCGATTCGCAAATATCGAGATGAGCAATTGACCAGTGCCGCAATTGAAGCGGCTGTGCTCGAACGCGACGCAAAAAGCGCAATTCGCTACCGAAATCTTCCGGACGAACAATTGCGCTCGAATCTTCAAAAATAGCGATGTCTTGGCGAATGGGTGTCGGCGCGACCATGAAGAACATTGTCGCGGGGCTCGGGTTGGCAGTGATGGTCGCGTCGTTCGCTTGGTGGCAAATTCTCTCTATTCCGCGGCCGGCAACTTCCGTGCGCCGCAACGCTGCGCCTGCGCCATTCACTCTGGTGGTGCTCGATCCCGGCCACGGCGGCCAGGATTCTGGAGCAATGTGTGGCACGACCTTGGAAAAGGATCTCACGCTTGACATCGCGCAGCGCGTCGATCGATTGCTCCAAGCTCAAGGTCTCGCCACGTTGATGACGCGAGTGGGCGACAGTTATGTTTCGCTTCAAGATCGGGTCGCGGTTACGAACCGCGCGCGGGATTGCATCTTCGTCAGCATTCATTTCAACGAGGGGAAGAAAGTCGTCGGTGGGGTCGAGACCTATTATGCCGAGCATCAGGCGGCGCCCGCTCCGCGGCTGGTTTCATGGATTCCTTTTTTTCAGGGACCGGCAGCAGAATCGCCGACATTAGCCAGTCAAAGTCTGGCAAGATTCATTCAGGAGGCGATGGTGGCGCGAACGAAGGCGCCGGACCGCGGAACGAAAGCGGAGCAATTCTTTGTTATTGCAAACGTTGGTGCGCCGGCGGTGCTGGTGGAGGCAGGATTTCTGAGCAGCAAGGAAGAAATCGCGAAACTCGAGAATAACGATTATCGGGAGCAAATGGCGGCGGCGATTACTGAGGGCATTTTGCGTTATCGTGACGTATTGAAAGAACGCCAGCTGCCGCTCGCCGTGAGTGAGCCTGGGACTGAATAGCCCTGTGTTTTCGGCGTCAAAGCAACATCGCCATCCAATGAAACTTTCCATCGCAGTTCTAACGCTGATGTCGCTGATCGTTGTTTCTTCGCGAGCCGATGACCTAGTCCAGAATGTCCAGCAGGCGTTGAAGGACCAGGGTTTTTATTACGGCGACATTACCGGGAACAAAGATGCCGACACGACGGCGGCGATTCGGCGTTACCAAATTCGTAACGGCCTTCAGGTTACCGGCGATGTCAACGACGAGACATTGAAATCGCTCGCTGTCGATTCGTCCGGCACGCATGCGATTGTTAAAGCTCCGCCTACTGCGGCACCGGCAACGCCGGCCGCGCCGGATACTTCCGATCTGCGCGATCATCGGCGGGAGAGCAGTGCATCGACAAATCCGTTGACCGGGCAACCGTTTCCCGAGCAACCACAAAATAAACAACCAGCGGTGCGTCCCGATTATGGTGCGGTTCCGCCGCATCCGGCGGAAAGTTTTGCCGGCACGCCGTACGAGGCTGCAACGCCTCAAGTCCAGCGCAACGTAATCGTTTCAGCGCAAAACATTCTCGCGCGGCGAGGACTTTATCGAGGCATGATCGATGGGGTCGCTGGGCCAGAGCTGGAGTTTTCGTTGCGCGCTTATCAGTCGCGCGTGCGGCTGCCGGTGACTGGCCGGCTGGATTTGGAAACGCTGGCTGCGTTGAAACTGTTGCCGGGCGAGAATGCTCCAATTTACATGCCACACCGCCGCCCATCGCGCGAGCCGCCTGTCCGCGGCGAATGGATTCCCGAGCGTTGATTGCTTGGTTAGGTTTTGTCCTGATCGAAATGCAGCGCCTGTAATTCGGCGAAGACCGTGCCGACAAAAATCTGCGCTTCGATTCGCAGCGGAATCCGATTTTCATCGTCCGAGATCCAAATGGTCGCTCTTCGAAATTTTCGATGTGGTTCCAACTCAAGTTTCTTTCCGACCCGTTCAAGTTGAAGATCGATCTTGATCGAGTTGTAGCCCCCCGCGCGGACGGACACTCGTTCGTGTCCGAGAACAGTGACCGTCGTCAGATACGCAGACGTCGCGGGGTAGACGACAAGGCGGTAAACGCTGTGATTATTTAAAGGCTGGCTGCGCAAATAAAGCCACGCACTGTGAAGATCGAACAACCCAGGAAAATTGAATGGCACTGTTGACGTTTTGCTTGCTCCCGGACCTTCCGTGCGTGCGCGCGTAACCCCCGAGTTTGTGAAGGCGAGGTCGGTGATCAGTCTTTTCTTTCGGTAAGTTTCGGTCTGCTTGCTCTCGACTGGACGAAGTGTGTCGGCATCGACCAGGCCTCGATAGGTCGCGTCCATTTTCCACAACGCGCGGACAAATCCGATCGTCTTGCCGGCGGCCTCTAACTTAAAGCGGTTTTCCGAGGTTTTTATGAAGTGCATGTCGCCGGTTGCGGCAGTGATTCCGGACCAGCCGAAATGGTAAGTGGTTCGGACAGGTCGAAGCTCAGGAAAATTTCCAGGCGGATCTTTTGTCAGGGTCGATTCCCAGGCTGGTCCGGCGCTTGCCGTTACAATCAATCCAAAAACGAAACCGGCAGCGAGACGAACTGGATGTCGATCTTTCACGGTGTCGATCAAAATGGGAATTTATTCAGACCTCGCCCAGTACACAAAAAACACACGCGAGCCATTTTCCCGCGTGTGCTTTTGAAGTTACGAACCGAGTTAAGGCTTCTTTGGAGTAGCGGACGCGCTTGCTGCGCCTTCCTTGCTTGGGCCGGTAGTCGCCGAGCTGGGCCGGCCCGGCTTGTTCAAAACAGCGATCACGTCGTTGGTGAAATCAACGCTGTCACGCGAATACATCAGCACCGGAACGCCATTGAGGCTGTTGCCGGATTTATCGAAGACGAGGTCGAGGTTGCTCGTTTTGACTCTTTCCAAGACGACGTCGGTAATTTCCTTGACGATGCCCTCGCGCATGCGCAGCGCCTGCTCCTGAAGCTGACGTTCGCGAGTTTGGCGAAACTCGGTGATCTCGCGCTCCATGTTTTTGATATTCGAGATTTTGTCGTCGCGTTCCTTGGCTTTTTGAGCCTTGGCATCCGCGCTCAAGGCTGGAGCCTCAAGTTGCTTGTTGAGGGTGTTGATATCGTCTAGGGCTTTTTTGTAGGAATCGGCGCGTTCGTCGTATTCCTTTTTCGCCTGATTTTTGGCGTCGTTAATTTTCGCCTCGGCGTCCTTTGTCTTGTTGTATTCCCGGAAGGTCCGGTTCATGTCGACGGTCCCGATTTTGAAGCTTCCTTGCGCCCAGGCCACGACCGGCAGGACGAGCAGTGAAACCAGCGTCAGAGAGAGCAATTTCTTCATAAGAGGGCTAAATAAGTCGTCGGAAACTGTTCAGACCGCAAGTGCCAAAATTGGCTAAAATTGGTAGCCGACGCTGAAGTTAAGGTGGCCGTGCTTCGAATTCCCGGCTGTGTCAATCGGGAAGCCGTAATCTAGGCGTAACGGACCGATCGGAAGATCGAGCCGGACCCCGACACCGACGTCGGAGGCAAACGAGTCAAACGAGTGCCGTGGAGTGGCTAACGACGCCGGGAACGGTGTGCCGGGCATATGGAATCGATTCCAAAGTTGCGTTGCGATTGCGTTATTGCCCCGCGGTATCTCAATGGTGCCCGGAGTGAAATCCCATGCATCGGGATTGACAAAGCCGCAATCGTAGAAGACCGCCCCGCGCGCCTTTTCGATGATCGGGAAACTCGCTTCCACGGTCGTCCTGAACATGGACTGGCCACCGATCGGTTGGTTGTTTGAATCCTTGGGGCCCACGTCACGGAATCTGAATCCGCGCAGATTATTCGAGCCGCCTAGATAGAGGCGATCGTAGATCGGAACATTTGACACGTCTTCTGTGAATTGCTGAATGATTGGGCCGGGCAGTGGTTTGCCGTCAGGACCGTTCACGGTGCCGCTGGTCGCAATGGGCCTCGTGCTGGGTGTGTCCCACACGTCCACGGTCGCAACCTCAACATCCCCTAGCAAGATGATGTCTTTCCAAACGCGAACGTACTTCGTTGCTGAGAGGTCCCAGCCGTAGATCTGAACGTTCCCTCCGAGAAAACCTCCAGCCACGTACGGTGAGATCGAAATTCGTTCGCCTCTCCGCGTCAAAAATGGATTGTCGCGCCGGTCCCAAACCAAACTCGAACTGATCATGCTTTGAGTGGTCGTTCCGGCTTCCGCGCGAATCTCCGGCGAAACACCGGAAGAGAGATTGAAGATGTCGTAGTTTTGCAAACTGTATCCGAGCACGCCATACACCCACGAGAAAAGCGGTTTGCGCGCGTCAAGCGCAAAACCGTAATTTCGCTGGTCGTAGACCGAACTTAGATAGGACGCTTCTGAATAAAATAGGTTACCGCCGAGGGAAAGACGTCTGTCGAGGAAATACGGCTCGGTCAGTCCCAACGTAAAATCTTTTCGCTGGCTTCCAACCTGAGCTTTGGCGTGAAACTTTTGGCCCCCTCCGGTCAATCCGGGCCAATTCGTGATGTCAAAGTTGCCCTGAGTCACTTCGACAAAACCAATCAGACTGTCGATTGTGCTGTAACCGACGCCGAAATTAAGGGAACCGGTCCGCTTTTCTTCAACTTGGACTACCAGATCTTTGCGACCCTCGACACCGGTTTCTTCCGGATAGGCTTCGACTTTGGAAAAGTAACCAAGATTCTCGAGACGTTTCTTGCTCGTCTCAACGCGCACGGTATCGAACACGTCGCCGGGCTGCACCAGAATTTCGCGGCGGATGACTTTATCTTTGGTGCGCGTATTTCCGACAATGTTGATCCGCTCTATGAATGAACGATTGCCCTCTTCGATCTTGTAATGGACGTCAATCAATCCGGTACCGGCCGGCGTCCCTTGTGGCAGAATTACAAGATCGACATATCCGCCGTGGCCGTAGGCGTCGGCGATTGCTTTTGCATCATCATGCAGCTGTTTGGGCGAGTAAACCTCGCCTTCTTTCATTTTGATGATCTTACGAATCTTCTCTTCGGTTGTTTCCTTGTAACCGCTGAAGGAGAGTTTGTTGACGTGATATAGTGTGCCTTCTTTGATCGCAATCGTGATAACGAGTGGTCCACCCTTTTCACGTTCTCGTCCCGTCTCCGAGACCTCCACGTCGATATAACCGTGGTTTTGATAAAATTCTTTGATGCTATCGAGATCCTGCTGCAGTTGGATTTCATTCAGCCGCCCTGACTTGTCGATGAAGGCAATCATAGTCTTTCCGCGCGTCTTCATTTGCTTGCGCAAGATTTGCTCGCTGAAATGCTCGTTGCCTTGGAAATGGATTTTGCTTACCGCGCCCTTGACTCCCTCTTCCACGGTGTAAATGACGCGGGCGGTGCCGTGGCTCTCATCAATCGGCTCGACCTTGAAATCCACGGCCACGTCCGTGAAACCTTTACTCTGATAAGTGTCGACAATCTTTTGGCGCGCTTTCTGAAGATCGTCTTCGTTCACTGGCGCATTCAGTTTGACTGCGATCTCTTTGCGCAGCTTCTTTGCGCTCACTTTGTGCGCGCCGTCGATCACCAGTTCGCGCAGAATCTGGCGCGTTTGCACGGCAACAATCACTTTGACGCCGTCGGCTGCCGGTTGCGCGAAGATTCGCACGTTTTGAATCGCGCCCGTCTTGTACAGGTTGCGAATGTCGTCTTCGACTGTCGAGTCGGAGTACGGCTGACCGACTGCCGTCCGCATTTGCGCAAGAATCGCTTCCTTCGATACCGTCGCCGGGCCGGAATATTGGACATCGATTGCGCGCACGATTGGCGCTTCCGGCGGCGGGGGCGGGCCCTGCGCGTGCGTGATTGTTGGCGCAAAAATTGCCAACGCGGCCGCGAAAACTATCGCCACCGACCAGCCCCGCGCCGATCCCCGAAATTCTCTCATAACAAACAAGATGCCGAGTTCCGCGCGGCGTAAAAACTGGCGCGGGACAGGGCGCAAATAGAGGAGATGCAGGCCATCGTCAAGGCGGGATTTCTTCGAAGGTGGTGAGGCGCCCCCCATTGACAACGTTCAGGGCGATTCAGTCAAGAGTTCGTACGAATTATTTCGGCGGCGCGGTTCATATCCGGCATCGCGAATCAGAGACTCGATCGTTTCGGCGTTCAATCGAAACGTTGTTCCGGCCGCGCTCACCACATTTTCCTCCATCATCACTGAACCAAAGTCGTTCGCGCCATACTTTAGCGCCACCTGCCCGATTTCTGGACCCTGTGTTACCCACGAGCTTTGGATGTTATCGATGTTGTCCAAAAAAATCCGCGCCAGCGCCTGCATCCGCAAATACTCCGCTACGCCCGTCGGCTGCTTCACTTTGAGGACCGTGTGCTGCGGTTGAAACGTCCAGCAAATGAACGCGATGAATCCACCGCTCCGGTCCTGCTGATCCCGAATGCGCCGCAGATGTTCGATCCGCTCTTCCACCGTTTCGACGTGACCGAACATCATCGTCGCGCTCGATTTCAATCCGAGTTCGTGCGCGACCCGCATCACTTCCAGCCACTGGTCGCTGTTGATCTTCAGCGGCGAAATTCTTTTGCGGACGCGATCGACCAAGATTTCGCCGCCGCCGCCGGGAATCGAACCGAGCCCAGCCTTTTTGAATTCGGAAATCACGTCGCGCAAAGGCATCTGGAACGTTTCCGCGAAATGTTGAAATTCAGGCGGGCTGAATCCGTGAATATTGATGCGCGGGTACTTTTTCCGAATGTGCTGTAAAAGATCGATATACCATTCGAAGGGCAATTTCGGATGGTGTCCGCCTTGCATTAGAATTTGAACACCGCCGGCGGCGGAAAGTTCGTCGAGTTTTTGGTCGAGCTGTTCGCGTGAAAGCACGTAATGGTCTTCATCGCGCTCGGTCCGATAAAACGCGCAGAACTTGCAGTAAACGTTGCAAACGTTCGTATAATTAATGTTCCGGTCCGCGATGTAAGTCACGATCTCCCGTCCGCGCCCACCGTAAGCCTTCTCCTTCGCGAGATTTCGACGCGCATGTGCAAGCGCACCCAATTCTTCGAGGGGCAATCGATAAAGCTCCAGCGCCTCGTCGGGCGCAATGCGGCTGCCCTCGAGCACTTTGTCAGTGAGCGCGTCTCGATTGAGTGAGACCATCACTGCAAGTTTAGTCCAGCCGTGCCCTCCTTACGAGTTCTTTGCTAGAAGCTGATTCGACTCGAGAAATTTCAGCAGCGCGGCGTGGAACGCGCTCGGCCCCTCCATCATCACGAAATGGGAAATGTTCTCCCAGGAAGCGAACTCACGCTCGCGCTGACAAGCCGGAGCACAATCCAATTTTTCACGCGCCGAAGTTAAATGATCGATCTGGATTCCGCACGCGCGGAATCATGTTTACAATCCTTCAATGCAAGAATCGGTCGCGATCGTTGGCGCAGGCGTGTCCGGGCTGACCTGCGGCGTTCTTTTCGCCGAGCTTGGGTTTCCCGTAAAAATTCTTGCTGACCAGATCGGTACGCAAACAACCTCCGGCGCGGCAGCTGCGCTTTGGTTTCCTTATGACGCCGAGCCGGTCGATAAAGTGATTCCTTGGGCGCTCGCGACCTACAAAGTCCTCGTCGATCTAACTGATGATTCGCGTTCCGGTGTCTCGATGATCGAACTCCGCCAGTATTGCCGCACCGGTAAAATTCAAATTCCCGATTGGGCTTCCTCTTATGTCATGTCGAGCGCAGTCGAGACATCTTCGGATATTTCTGAATCTGTTTTCTCGAGCGGATTCACGCTCCGTGTCCCGCTCATGGACACGACCATTTATCTCGATTACCTCGCGAACCGGTTTGAAAGAGCCGGCGGCGGAATCAAAAATGGCGTTCATTTCGGTACACTGGAAGATGTCGATCTAAAATTCGATTTAGTGATCAACTGCGCCGGAATCGGCGCGCGCGAGCTAGCGCGTGATGCCAATCTTGAGCCGCATCGCGGTCAGGTTGCGATCGTTCCAAGGATCGACAATCTCAAATGCGCGATCGTCTGCGACGATGCGCCGCTTATGTACGCGATCCCCCGCACGAACGACTGCCTCTTCGGCGGCACGAATGACGTCAGCGACAATCTGAAACCTGATCCGCCAACGACGCTCGCAATTCTTTCCGAATGCAGCGGTATTTTGAAGATCGACAATCCGCGCGTTGTCCGAGAGCGCGTCGGCCTGCGTCCGTTTCGAAAATCAGGTGTGCGTCTTGAGACAGAAAAACTTCGCGATGGGCGAACCGTGATTCACAACTACGGCCACGGCGGCTCGGGTTTTACTCTCTCCTGGGGCTGCGCCCGAGAAGTGCTCGCCCTCGTGATGATCGACAAGTAGTCGGGACGACTAGCCGGAAGCGTCCGGCCTGATTTGCCGGTTGTTTATGTCAGCGCGATGCACTGGAACGAACTGACGACGTCGTCCGGGCCTTTGGCGGAGAAGAAACTTTCGTAATAACCCGGGCCGAGGTCCCAGTACGGGCCTTTATAATATTCGTCCCGGTAGAATCGCCACACACCGCTAACCACGATGACGCAGCTCATCCGGTCGTTCCAGAAATCGCCAATGTAATGAAAGCTGAGATTAGTTCGCGCGTACGCGCCTTTGAAACCGATGTGATCGTAAAGGACGAGCTCGGGGAGCCGGATAATCTCTTTTGAGGGCTCAACATTCACCTTGCCAGCGCCGCTCGCGTGGTAACTGAGCGGGCCGAGTTTCCATTTCATGTCGATTATAGCGCCGTTGTCCGGCGACAATTCAGTTTTCGATACTTGTCTCATAAGCTACGGAGGTTCGAGCTCAATTTGAACTTATCTAACAGGCGCTGTCGAGCATGGAGATTGTTGATACCCGAAAGCGGAAACCGGATACCGGAAAAGCTGAGCTAACAAACGATACTACCCAATATTCACCATCCGAAATCCGGTATTCCTTAAATCAGATGTTCTCGATTATCTGAGCGGAGCCGGATCGTTTTGTTCTGCAAATTGTGCAGAGTGCGGATCATCCGGACGGTCTTGCTCTTGGCCCGGATCAAAATGGAATGCGTAATTGCAGCGGTGCCTTTTGATTTTACCCCGCGCAAAAGCGCGCTGTCGCTGATTCCGGTTGCGCAGAAAATAATGTTCTCGCCTTGAGCGAGATCGTCGGCGGTGTAAACGCGGCCAAGATCCTTTTCCCAACCGTCGGCGATGAGTTGTGTTTTTTCCTTCTCATCGCGTGGCCACATTTTGGCCTGCATCTCACCGCCGAGGCATTTGATGCCGGCTGACGCGAGCACGGCTTCCGGTGAACCGCCGATTCCCATGTAAAGGTCGATCTCGCTCTCGGGCAGTGAGGGCGCCATGGCCGCGGCAATATCGCCGTCGCCGATCATGCGCAGCGATGCGCCGCACGCACGAATCTGCTCGACGATTTCTTTGTGTCGCGGGCGGTCAAGCATCATGACCGCGACGTCCTGGACGCGCTTGTCCGTCGCACGAGCGACGATTGCGAGCGTTTCAGCAATCGGCATGTCGATGTGGAGCGAATCACCGCGCTTTTGCATGTATTGAATGACCTTTGGGCCGTAAGCGAGCTTCGACATGTAAAACGACGGAATGTCGCGAAGCGCGACCTTAACTCCTTCTTCCGGACTCGCGGCTGCGATACAACTGATCGAATTCGGCGCGCCTTTGGAAATGTTCGTCGTCCCATCGATCGGATCGATCGCGATGTCGAATTGCGGCGCACCGGGCACCCAGGTCCCGAGTTGTTCGCCTTTAAAAATTCCGGGCGCTTCGTCTTTGATTCCTTCGCCGATCACAACTTCGCCGCAGATGTTCATGAGATCGAACATGCCGCGTATCGCGTCGCACGCGGCTGCATCGGCCGCCTCCTTATCGCCCCGGCCGAGCCAACGGAGCGAGTTGAGCGCGGCGGCTTCGGTCCCGCGCACGAAATCGAACTCAATGATGCGTTCGATGTCGTGGTAATTGATTTTTGGCAGACGATGCATTGCGGAGCGCTAATATTTCCCACAGTTCAGAAATTTTGAAAGTTTCGGCTTCGGATTCCGAGTGTTAGCCAGTTAATATCGCCCAATGAAATCGATAAAATCAGTCGCTGTGCCCGCTGCCGTGATTGTTTTCGTGCTCTGCGTTTACGCGTTCCTTCTGGGGAACAAGGTGTTCGACGGCAAGTTCGAGAACGAAGCGATCGCCTGGTACATTTTGGCCAAGGGAATTTTCTGTTCGGTCGCGCTCGTCGCCTTGAGCAGGATTCTGGACGGAATCATTGCCAAGCTCGGCGGCTGAGCGCCGGCTATTTCATTTCGGTCGATGCGCCAGCATGTACGTGTTGCGGCGGGCGAACACGCAAGAAGACCTGAAAGGCGTAGCCGGGTCCACCGCGGTAGTATCGGTCGAGTTCTTCCGGCCAAAAGTCTACGGTGAATTGACCGCCCAGTCCGATGTCAATGTTGTTGCGGCGTGAAAGATCGCGGACGTAACCGGTTGAGATTGCGTTGAGTGGAAAGATTTCGTCGAGATCGATCGGCGCGAGGACCAGTTCGCGACCTGATTTCTCGACGCGCTCCCAACGCGCGTAAACAGTGTCGCGCTCGCGCTGGTAATTCGTCTCGAGCAAGACCGATTCCGTTTTCCCTTCATGCGTGTCGTCGTTTTGTCCCCAGACGAATGTCGTCGCCCAGTTCGAATCCGGGCCGAGCACTCTATTATATATGAGCGACGCCGTCGTCCGGTGGCGGTTCACGTTTGGCTCGAGCGCTTCGGGACTCTCGATGTAAGCGTGCGAAACTTGAAGCGCGAGGTCGGGTGTAGGATTCCACGCAATCCGGCCGCTGAATGAATCGAACCGCGGCCGGTCGAAATCGTAACGGTTCTCGTTCGGCTCGCGGCCGGTGAAAATGCTCCCTTCGATCTTCACGTTGTGCCACTGAATACCAGCCGTCGCCACACCGAACGTGACGTGCGTCGAGTCCTGCCAGTGATGACCAATTGGCGCGTCGGGATCGTCCATTCCCGAAGGACGATGCATGAATGTCGGGGGACCGAGTGCCGGTTCGCCCGGGTAACCAAAATAAATGTAGCCACTAAGATCGTGGGTAAACTTTTGCGAGAGCGAAAAAGAGAGTTCGTCGAACAAATCGTGTGGATGTTGTCGATCGTGGAGTGGTTGGTCGAGCCACGATTCGCCGCTTTGCAAGAGAAGGGGATAGCCGCGCCCCTGCTCGGTCAAAGGATCGAGACTCATCATCGTGCGCAATCCGAGTTGGGTGCTTTCGCGGAATGGATGCGAGAACATCGCCATGATCCAGTTCGGCGCGTCGATTCGATCGTCGCCGCGCTCGCTACTCACGTTCGTGTAGCGCGGGAAAATTGCCCCGTGCAACATGAGCATGTCGTCATCATCGAACATGAACATGCGTCCGTAGATCGGCGAAGAATCCGGCAGCCAACTCGTTCCCGAACCCTCGCGACCCATCGGGTCTGCAACGTTTACCGACGAATGCATCTCCATCTCATGTTCATGCTCGCCATGTTTACGCATCGGTGTCGGATTTCCGTTCGCGTTGTGCATCGTGTGTTCTAACGTGCGCGTTGGGCGTTCAGCGTTGGGCGTTGAGCGTTTATTCTCTTTCAAAGGCACAAGCGTCACTCCGCATTTGGGACATTTACCGGGTTCTGCGCGCACGATCTCCGGATGCATCCGGCAGGTGTAAAGTTGTGCGTGTTGATGTGACAGCGATGCAGTTGGCGCTGCGGTTTGAGCGAAACTCACCCTCATCGTGCAAAGCGCAGCACTCGCGATTAAGATTACAATTCGTGTCTCCATGAATCTGTAGAGGCAGCCGTGCCGGCTGCCATTTTGACGTAGGCGAGACGCCTGCCGCCACAGGAAAAATCCGCGATCGCGGATCGCGATTAAGCCAGAAACGGTGGGGCGTGCACGCGCAGGCTCCCGATCAATTGAACAAATGACGTTGTGCCCGGTGGGCCGGTGTCGAGCGCTGCCGGGAAGAAAGAAACTTTCTGTGCCGCAAAAACCGCAAACTCAGCGAACCCAAGATCGACATGTGGAAGATCAGCAACTGACAGCGCGGGACTTTTGGCCGGCGCATTCGAAACGGCGTGGAGGATTTTGTAACATTCGGCGCCGGTAGGCTGCGGTTGATGTTTTGCCGGCTTGGAATGAAACGGACAACCCCTTTGCGCCGTTTCCGTTTTTGTTGCAAGCGCACGGAACGCGCAGTGATTGGAAGTCGCGATCCATGAACAGATCGCGAGCGCAACGATCAGGCAACGCGCAGTTGCTCTCACAATCGCTTCCAATCGCCGACTCCGCGCAAATCCTCAAATATTTTCTTTTGTTTCGGTTATCGGCGCCGCTCCCGCTGCGATTTCTTCGGGTGGTACAGAAATGCCAGTCGCCGGCGCGGCTAGGTGTGCGGCTCCTGATTCCTTGATCCGCGTCGACATCAACATTGCGGTGAAAAGCAGCGCCGCCCCGAGATAGTAAGGAGCTCCCGGGACGTGGAACGAATGCTTTGGGTCGATGAAAAATCCGAATATTCCGGAAAACAAAAATGGACCGATGATGAACGTGATCGAGCGCAAACTCCCGATGGCGCCTTGCAACTCGCCTTGTTCGCGCTCACTCACTCGATGCGTCATCATGCTTTGCGCGGCCGGCATCGAAATATTCCACATCGAAATAATCGGGATGGATGCAAGCAACCAAGCGCCGGTCCGGGCGAGTCCGGCAATGAGCATGCCGCTCGCTCCGAAAAATTGGCCGATGTAAAGCGTGCGGCGCTCGCCAAGGCGCTTCACCGCGTGCGGCGTTAAGCCTCCAGAAATCGTAGCGGTACACACGCCAACGATGGCGAGCGAAAGACCAACCATGCCGGAGCTCCAGTCATAGCGGTAAATCGCGTAGAGCGCCCAAACACTGAAAGCGTTGTGCGCGATATAGGCGAGAAACTGGATGGTGGCCAACCGCCACAGTTCGTGATGCGAACGGAGCAACACGAGCGAGCCAACCGGATTCGCACGGCCCAAAGTGAATTCCTTCCGTCGATCGTGCGGAAGCGATTCCGGCACGAAGAAATAACCCCAAAGCCAATTCGTTAGGCTGAACCCGGCCGCGACCCAAAAGGGAAGGCGTGGACTAACATCGCCCAGCGGTCCACCGATCGCTGGGCCAAGAATAAACCCGAGACCGAACGCAACTCCGATCATGCCATACGCACCGGCACGTTTTTCTTTGGGCGTCACATCCGCGATGTAAGCCATTGCGGTCGGAATACTTGAGGAGGTGAGTCCAGAAATAATGCGGCCGACAAACAACCAACCCATCGTTGGCGCAAGCGCCATCACCATATAGTCCAACCCGAGACCGAGGTTCGAGAGCAGTATGATCGGTCGCCGGCCAAAACGGTCCGACAAGACTCCAAGCAGCGGCGAAAAGAAAAACTGCATTCCGGCAAAAACGAGCGCGAAGCAGCCGTTCCAATAAGCTGCGCTCTCCATGTTCCCGCCCCGAAACTCAAGAATCAGTTTCGGCAACACCGGCGAGATCAGCCCGATCGCCAACATGTCGAGCATGACGGTGACGAGAATGAAAATGACGGCGGCCGGGCGGTTTTTCATGAGACGATCGAGACGTGCAGCATCGTCATCGACTATTTTCGTTTCTGGCGCAATTCAAGCTGCGATTTAATCGACATCCGGATTTCCGTTACAGCTATTGGAGCAACGCCAAATTTAAGACGGGCGATCGGATTTAGCTTGAAACAGATCGTGCTCGACGCGACTACACGATACGAATCGACAATGCCAAAGCCATGGACGATTCCGTTATCAAGAAGAGGAAATCGACGCGATGTTCAAGGCTATCGTCGGTTTTCAAGATCGATGTCGTGCGCGTGCAGGCGAAGTTCAAACCCGACCAGAACCGTTCGCGTGAAGATAAGGAGAAAATGCTGCGCAATTTGTAGGCCGCGCCCGATGAGGAGAGTCGCGCGCTCGCGAAATTTATTTTCGCGCACCGGGGAACGGAATTGACGCAGCTGCGTCCGATCGGTACAACAGGTCCGTAGGAGCGTTACGCCGTTGAGCAAATCCTACTTTCCAGCAGATCGTGCCGGTCGAACAGCTTGGTACGATAATTTTGCTAAAGAATTTCCCAAGGTCGGCAAGGATCTCGGATTCTCTGATGCTGAGATCACGAACGCGGTGAACGATGCGAAATACGCCGTTCACATTTTGAATACGCTGGGGCCTGACATCGACGCCGATCCCAGTCACGCCGGCAACGCGGTGTTGAGCGGACAATCTTCCGGCGATTATGTCGACCTTCCGGACGGTGGCAGCGCGCTGACTCCGGTCCGGCCGGGCATCGATACGCGCCGCCAGGCGCGTATCGAACGAATCAAGGCCAATCCGAAATTCACCGACGCCGTCGGGAAACAACTGGGGATCGAGAGCGGAAGATTCGAGGCCGACAGATACAAAGCCGAGCTCGGTCGCGCGCGGCAGACCGGAAACTTTGTGACGATCCCATTTCGTAGAGCGGGGGGCGGAGTTTCCGGAATTAATCTTTATCGCCAGGGCAAAGGCGACAAATCTCCGCAGAAGGTTGGCTTCTATTTTCGCACACCGGCAATCGACACCTCACCCGGCAAAGGCGACCTCAAGTACACCGCGCGCGCGGTTGTGAACGGAAAAGAGATCGGCGAACCCAGTGACGCAGTCAGTGTTTCCGTGACCTAACAGTCGCCCGGTGCGCCTGTTCGAAATGACGTCTCGGCTTTCGTTTCTGCTCTGCGCCATCGCGGTTGTGTTTTCTGGCTGCGGTGAACCGGAAAGGCCGAAGCCGGTCGCAGTCGTTCCTAAGCCCATGCCAGCTGGCGGTGATTTCGATGAGATCGGCAAAGTCAGTTTGTTCCAAGGCGAATCGTGCACCTCGCAGATCATGTTTGTCTTTCGCGGCGCAGGATCGCAATCGATCTCGATGGCTGCGCCGTATCGCGCCTCGAAAATTCTGACCGACGCAGTCCACAGTCATAAAACCGTTCATGTGACCGGAAAATGGCGGCGCGGCAAAGCGCCGGGATGCAATTACGTCGAAGCTACGCAAGTCGAAGTGCAGAGATCGTTTTGGTAAACCGCTTGAGCTTACCTGGCCAACGCGCGCGCTGCACTCTTGATTGGAGGTAAATATGCAATGGCTCATTAGTCCCGAGGCCTGGATTGGCCTGCTCACGCTCACGGCTCTCGAGATCGTTCTCGGCATCGACAACGTTATTTTTATTTCGATCGTCTCCAGCAAATTACCGTCTGCGCGACAGGATCTCGCGCGCCGCACCGGCCTCGCCCTCGCGATGATCACGCGGATTCTCCTGTTGCTTTCGCTGACGTGGATCATGGGACTGACCGAGCCGTTGATGTCAATCTTGCGATTCAATCTTACCGGCCGGGCGCTAATTCTGATGGCGGGTGGTCTGTTTCTTATCGCAAAAAGCACACGTGAGATTCATCTGCGGCTCGAGGAAGAGGATGAACATAGCGTCGCGCCCGTGCGGGTGTCTTTCGGCGGCGTCCTACTGCAAATTCTTTTGCTGGACGTTGTTTTCTCGCTCGATTCAGTCATCACGGCCGTCGGCATGGTCGATCAGATCGCGATCATGATCGCTGCCGTCATGCTGGCCGTGGCGGTGATGATGTTGTTCGCTGGAATAATCAGCCGTTTCGTCGAGCGCCACCCAACGTTGAAAATGCTCGCGCTCAGTTTTCTACTGCTCATCGGCGTCAACTTGATCGGCGACGGCCTTGGGTTTCACATTCCGAAAGGCTACACCTATTTCGCGATGGGATTTTCCGTTCTTGTCGAGATTCTGAACCTGAAAACCAGGAAGCGAATAATGCAGCCGGCGTCGCGTTAACGATGTCGATCTTAGTAGCGGTAATGCTCTGACTTGTACGGACCGTCGATCGGCAGGCCGAGATAATCCGCTTGTTTTTGCGAAAGCTTAGTCAACTTCACGCCGATTTTGTGAAGATGCAGGCGCGCGACTTCTTCGTCGAGTTTTTTCGACAAGACGTAAACCCCAACTTTGTAAGTGTCTCGGTTCTTCCAGAGGTCCATTTGCGCGAGAACCTGGTTGGAAAACGAATTCGACATGACGAAGCTCGGATGACCGGTCGCGTTGCCGAGATTCACCAACCGACCCTCCGAAAGCAGAAAAATTTCATGGTCATCCGGAAACGTGTACTTATCTACCTGCGGCTTGATATTGGTGCGCTTCACACCCTGAGCATTGTTTAGCGCATCGACCTGAATCTCATTGTCGAAGTGGCCAATGTTCGCCACGACCGCCTGATCTTTCATGCGTTGCATGTGCTCAAGCGTGACCACGTCTGTGTTGCCGGTCGCGCTGATGTAAATGTCGCCCCGGCCGAGCGTGTCTTCGACGGTCGTGACCTCGTAACCTTCCATCGCGGCTTGCAACGCGTTGATCGGATCGATTTCGGTGACTACAACACGGGCGCCCTGGCCGCGCAGTGACTGCGCGCAACCCTTGCCCACATCTCCATAACCGCACACAACTGCGACTTTGCCGGCGATCATGACGTCGAGCGCACGGTTCAGTCCATCGACCAGCGAATGCCGACAGCCATAGAGATTGTCGAATTTCGACTTGGTGACGGAATCGTTGACGTTGATGGCGGGAACAAGCAGCCGGTTTTCCTGCTGCATTTTGTAAAGGCGATGCACCCCGGTCGTAGTTTCCTCGGAAACGCCGCGCCAGTCCTTCGCGATCTCGTGCCACCGATACGGATTCTCGCGCTGAATCTCGAGCAACAGGTCTTTGATTACCTGTTCCTCTCTGTTCGCCGATCTCGTTTTCGCCCAATCGCTGCCTTCTTCGAACTCGTAACCTTTGTGCATCAACAACGTCGCATCGCCGCCGTCGTCGACGACGAGCTGTGGACCTTTTCCATCCGGATGCGAGATCGCCTGGTAAGTCGACCACCAATATTCTTCGAGCGATTCGCCTTTCCACGCGAACACTGCAACGCCTGCCTTCACGACTGCTGCTGCGGCGTGATCCTGCGTCGAAAAAATATTACATGACGCCCAGCGCACGCTCGCGCCAAGATCGACAAGTGTCTCGATTAACACCGCCGTCTGGATCGTCATGTGAAGCGATCCGGTGATGCGCGCGCCGGCAAGCGGCTTTTGCCGCGCATACTTCTCGCGGATCGCCATCAGTCCCGGCATTTCCTTTTCCGCGATCGAAATCTCTTTCCGACCCCAGTCCGCGAGACTGATGTCTTTAATCTTGAAATCCTGCTTCGTTTTCGTTTGGGTCGACGTGCTCATAAATTTATAAACTTATTTTGCCGCCTTTTTTAAAGCTGCGGCTTTGTTTGTTGCTTCCCAAGTGATGTCCGGATCATCAACTTTGCCGAAATGGCCGTAATTCGTGGTCTTTGAGTAGATTGGGCGGAGAAGATCGAGTTGCTCGATGATGTCGGCCGGTTTGAAGCTGAACGTGTTCAACACCGCGCGTTCGATTGCTTCTTCATCGACAGTATTCGTGCCGAACGTGTCGACGTGAACACTGAGCGGCTTGGGATGACCGATCGCGTAAGCAAATTGCACTTCACACTTTTTCGCCAGCCCCGACGCGACCACATTTTTCGCGACCCAGCGTCCCATGTAGGATGCACTGCGGTCGACTTTGCTCGGATCTTTTCCGGAAAACGCGCCGCCGCCGTGACGTCCCATTCCGCCGTAACTGTCGACAATAATCTTGCGACCGGTCAGACCCGTGTCGCCCTGGGGACCGCCGACTACAAAGTTCCCGGTTGGATTCACTAAAAATTGCGTGGCGGCGCCCAACATTTCCTTTGGCAAAACTTTTTTGATCACTTCTTCGATGACGAAACTGCGGATCTCGGAATGTTTTACGCCGCGCGTGTGTTGGGTTGAAACAACGACACAGGAAATCCCGATCGGTTTGCCGTCTTCGTAAATCGCTGATACTTGCGATTTCGCGTCCGGCCGAAGCCAGCCGACTTTCCCGCTTTTACGAATCCGGGTCAGCTCGCGACCGAGGCGATGCGCGAACATGATTGGTGCCGGCATGAGCTCCGGTGTTTCATCGCAGGCGTAGCCGAACATCAGGCCCTGGTCGCCGGCGCCTTGTTCAGCTGTTCCCTTTCCTTCCGCTGCACGCGCATCGACACCTTGCGCAATGTCGGGCGATTGTTCGGTGATGATGTTCTGAATCTGGATTTTATCGGCGTGAAATACATCGTCGTCGTTCACGTAGCCAATTTCGCGAACGGTATCGCGCACAATTTTGTTGATCAGTAGAACGCTGCTCAGCGTTTTGTCTTCCGGAAGATTCGGAATCGTGATCTCACCGCCCACAATCACGATATTACTCTTGGCATAAGTCTCACAAGCGACGCGACTGTGTCGATTTTGTCTGAGGCAGGCATCGAGGACCGCGTCCGAAATTGTGTCGCAGACTTTGTCGGGGTGACCTTCACCAACTGATTCGGAAGAAAAAACGTAGCGGCGTGACATGGGGAAGATTAAAAGCGTTTTAAGTAGAGGAAGAGGATCGAAACTGGCTGCGGCCAACATATTGACCGATCATGATATGTAGATATATCGTCTGGACGCGCGGATGACGTCAACCCTTAATTTATTGCGGCTTCTGGCTGATTCGACTCGGCTGCGACTCCTTCTTCTCCTCGAAGAGGAAGAGCTTTCCGTCGCCGAGCTGCAGCAAATCCTGAACATGGGTCAATCGCGTATTTCCAGCCATCTTGCGCAGTTGAAACGGGCTGGCGTAGTGGTGGATCGTCGTGCCGGAAAGAATGTTTACTACGGCGCCGCAAAATTCGTGGTGCGAAATGGCGCGCGGAACCGCGTCCACCAACTGATCGAAACACTGGCGCACGAAATTCCCGAGACTGCACGCGACCGAACGGCGTTGAAATTGACTTTGCGTAAGCGCCAGGACAAAGCGCGTGAATATTTCGATGAGCTGGCCGGAAAGTTCGGCCGCAGTTATGTCCCGGGCCGTTCGTGGCGAGCTCTCTCCCATGCGTTGATCTCGCTCGTTCCGAAACTGACGATTGTCGATCTTGGCGCCGGCGAGGGAACACTTTCGCAGCTGCTGGCGAAGAACGCGCGCAAAGTCATCGCGATCGATAATTCGCCGAAGATGGTGGAGTTCGGTTCCAAGCTGGCGACGAAACATGGCTTCAAGAATCTCGAATATCGATTGGGGGATTTGGAAGATCCGCCGGTTGCAAAAGGCAGTGTCGATCTTGTTCTATTGAGCCAGGCTTTGCATCATGCGATCAAGCCGGAGCGGGCGATTTCGTCCGCGCGCCGTATAATGAAAAAGAACGGCCGCATCGTCGTACTCGATTTGCTGAGTCATCGCTTCGACAAAGCGCGCGAGCTTTATGCGGACCGCTGGCTCGGTTTCAGCGAAGTGAAGCTGCACGAGCTGCTGGAGAACTGTGGGTTTCGCGAAATTGAGGTCAGTGTTGTTTCGCGGGAAAAGCAGAACCCCCAGTTTCAAACGATTTTCGCCACTGGCGTTAAGTGAACGGGGTGTTGAATTTGCCTGTCTAAGGGTTGTCCTTGAACGATAATCCATCTGTTTCAATGAGTGGCTTCTTCGAAGAAGTGAAGCGGCGAAAAGTTTATCGCGCTGCGGCTGCCTACGTCATCGCGGTTGGCGGTATCATCCAACTGGCGTCGGCCGCGTTTCCCGCTTGGGAATTGCCGAACTGGTCACTGCCTCTGGTCATAGTGCTGTTGTCGATCGGGTTTCCAATCGCGCTGATTCTCGCGTGGGGCTTGGATATTACCTCTCAGGGAATCATAGCGACCCCCGCAACAACGGCGCCTGGCTTCCATCGGAGGCGAAATGATGGAATCACTGCGGAGATTCTGAAGATCGATCCGGTTCGGAATCCAATTGGCAAAGGTCCGCGCTTTCAAGCTTTGATCGACAAGTACGGTGCGAAAGCTTAGCCCGTTCGCGCTGCTGCTGGTTTTTTTTGCGTGCGCTGTTCATGGGCAGTGGGCGCAAATTTCCAGTCAGTCCGAATCATCGCCAGTTCGCGGCCTGGAACATCGCTATATCGTCGTCGAAGATTCGAACAGCGGCGAGCGCGCATCGCTCGAGCTCGCAGTGTTTTCGACAAAATCGTGTCGCCTCCGGATCGTGGATCAGTCGTCCGACCCCCGATTGGATTTGGAGGATGTCATGGCTCGGGGAAATTTTCTTGCCGCAGTGAACGGCGGCTATTTCGATCCTGAATACAGGCCGATCGGCTTACTGATTGTCGATGGAACAATGATCACGCCGTTGCAAAAGGCCCGTTTGCTTAGTGGCGTGCTGAGCGCGTCCCCCAAAAAAGTTCAGATCTCTCGCGTGGCAGAGTTTTCGCTCAGCCAAAAACCGGATACCGCGGTAGAATCAGGACCGATGATTGTCGATCTCAGCAAGTCGGTTCGCGGATTGGAATCGACCAAAGCGGCGCGTCGCACCTTTGCCGCCCTCGGCGCAGGCGACAAAGCGGCCCTCGGTTTTTGTTCGGATGTTACATTGGCCGATTTGTCAAACATTCTTGCCATGGTCGCGATTCCCGATTTCAAGATTCAACGCGCGCTAAATCTGGATGGCGGTTCTTCAAGCGCGTTCTGGTTCAAGCGCGCGAACGGAAGCGCATTTTCGATCGCCGAGCAAAAACCGGTGCGCGATTTTGTGGTCGTTGTTGCGAAATAACAAAGATGCGGACGTTCGGCGGATTTAGATCGGGTGGGGGGTTCTTTTACGGCGAAATCCGTGGCGACGTCGTCGAAGTCTTGGCAAAGCCATATTGGATCGAGATCGAACCGACCGGCCAAAAGCGAAGGCTCGCGCAAGTGGATGTTGATGTTCCAGTCGCGCCGTCAAAGCTGATCGCAGTCGGCTTGAATTACGCCGATCACATCGTGGAGATGAAACGCACTCCGTTGGGAACGCCGCTGATTTGGTTCAAATCACCGAGCTCACTTTTGTCGCACAATGGCAACATTGCGATCGCATTTCCGGAACATCAAACTGATTACGAAACCGAGCTTGGCGTCGTGGTCGGGCATCCAGCCAAGAATGTTTCCGCCGAACGGGCGACCGATTTCATTTTTGGTTACACCATCGGTCTCGACATTAGCGACCGCGACTTGCAGAAGTCGGAGAAACAATTCGGTCGCTGCAAGTCTTTCGACACCTACACGCCTATCGGGCCATTCGTTTATACTGAGGTCGATGTTCGTGATCTGCAGTTGGAATTGCGCCAAAACGGCGAAGTGCGCCAGCAAGCGCGCACAAATCAGATGATCTACTCGGCCGGCGAGATTGTTTCTTTCGCGAGCCAATCGCTCACTTTGTTGCCGGGCGACGTAATTTTGACCGGCACGCCTTCGGGAGTGGGGCCGATTCGGGCCGGCGATGAATTAGAAGCGCGCATTGGTGATTGGCCGCCGCTGCGAAACCGCGTGGTCAACGGCCGCTGAAGACGCGGCGCGAATCCAACGTTCGCGCCATGAGTGTTGTCTTACATCCTGAGGCCCGGTGTGATGCGAAGTTTAAAATGAGGTTCGCCCATAGCCGTGCGTCCCTGAAGAAAAGTGAAAAGTTTTGCTCGACTCGCGTCCAACCGATTTGGAATAAAGGGGATGTGCCGAGCAGTTAAATTTAACCCTGCCGAAACTATGAAAACATTGCTTACTCTCTGTCTGAGCTTCATCGCGTTGAGTGCGTTTGCTCAATCACCGCCGCAGCGGCCCGGACAACAACCGCCACCGCCGCCGGGCGCACCGCCAGCAGCAGGCGCGCCAATGAGTCCTGCGCCAGGACAACCTGCTGCCGCGCAACCCGGCGCACCGATGCAGCAACCGGGCGCATCCGCACCCGGTCAACCGGCTGCTGGTATGCCGCCCGGACAACCGGGGGCGGCGCCAGCTGGCGCTCCTGCTGCGGGATCAAGCGTGGCCGCGACGTTGAGCCCTGCGCCGAGTGCTTCGGTCGCTCCATCCGCGCACTTGTACGAAACAAAAGTCACGGGCAACTACTTCATCGACAAGTTTAATCAGGGCGGTCCCGTGATGTGGCCAATTCTGCTCGTCTCGGTCGTGGCGCTGACTGTTGTTATCGAGCGAGTTTTCTGGTGGGGCGGCCGTTGGTTCCGGCGCGACCCGAAGCGGATCGAAAAGGTTTTCACGGCGATCGAGAACAACGATGTGTCAGAAGCATCGCGACTCTCACGCGATACGCGCGATCCGGTTTTGCGCATGATTTGGAACGGCTTGAACCATCAGCACGCGTCGTTGCAGGGCGCTTTGCAGGTGGCCGCCGGTATCGAGATTAAACGCGCCGGCCGCTTCCTCGTCGTGATGGATACTTTGGTGACGCTCGCGCCGTTGCTTGGATTGTTGGGAACGGTCACCGGGTTGATCAAAGCGTTCGGCGCGCTGGGCAACGAAGAAATCGCGGTCGTTGCGGTGACCGGCGGTATCGCGGAGGCGCTTATCGCAACAGCGTGCGGTCTCGGCATCGCGATCTTCTCGCTGATTCCGTTTAACTTTTTCACGTCGCGGGTGTCTAACTTGGAGTTCGAGTTGCAAACCGCGGCTACGAACCTTGAAGTTATGCTCGAAGCTCAAAAACCGGGACGCCGCGAAGAAGTGACGATTGCGCACACGCCGAGCACACCGAGTTCGGCTAAAGGCTCGTCGATCTAACTGTTTATGCGTGTCAGCTCACCAATCCCGCATCACAAAGCGCGGATCGAGATCATTCCGTTGATCGACATCATGTTCTTTCTGCTGGCGAGTTTCATGATGGTGAGCTTGAGCCAGGTCCATATGAAGGGCATGAAAGTGAACCTTCCCACCGGACAATCTGGCGAAACGCAGGCGAAGAACGAGTACATCAGCGTCTCGGTCGATGCGAACGGCAATCCATATTTCGACAAGACCGAGATGACCTATGACGCGCTCACCGCCAAATTGAAGGCAGTTCACGACGAGAATCCCGAAGCGAAAGTGTTCATTCGTGGCGACGCGGACACCGTTCACTTCAACATTATTCGCGTTCTCGATATCTTGAGATCGGTGGGCTTTTACAAAGTCGCGTTCGAGATTAAGAGCGAAGCGCTCAAAGGAGTTCCCGGACCCGGATCGCAATAGTGTATGGCCGGACCGCTTCTTTATAGACCGCCACCTCGCTGGCAATTTTGGACCGCTTTAGGCGGGGCGCTGGCCGTTCATGTCGGTGCCGTCGCGATCGCAGGAATTAAACACGAAGCGCCGGTGGTCGATCTGTCGCAGATTCCGACCGCCACGGTGGAAGCAATGCTGCAACCGGAAGATCAACCAACGCCGCCGCCGGAAGACATTCCAATTCAAGAACCGCCGCCGATTCCTGAAGTGGCTCCGGAGTTCCACGAAGAAAAACCGCCGCCGCCAAAAACGAATCGACCAGCTGGTCCGGTGAAAGCACCGCAAGGTGTCACTGGAACAATGTCGATTTCGGGCGCGAAGGCGGTCGCGATTTTTGCTCCAAAACCGGAGTACCCGTATGAAGCGCGAAGCCGGCACGTCACTGGTAGCGGTGTCGCTGTCCTTTCTGTGGACACGGCTAGCGGCAACGTCACTGAAGCGTCGATGGCCCAGAGCATCGGTAGCCCGATTTTGGATAACTCTACCGTCACCACATTCAGACGCTGGCGTTTTCAACCCGGGAAATGTGCACCTAGAGTGAAAGTCCCGATTACCTACACCATGACCGGAGCTTCTTATTGATTAAGTATGCAGGTCGCATCGCCCATTCCGAAAAAACACGCCCGGATTGAGATCATTCCCTTGATCGACATCATGTTCTTTCTGCTGGCGAGTTTCATGATGGTGAGCTTGAGCCAGACTCACATGAAAGGAATTAAGGTCGCTTTGCCTTCAGCTTCGATCCCGCCGCCTAACCAAGTAAAGGACTACGTCTCGGTTCGGGTCGGCGCAGGCAATGCGGTCAGTTTCGACGGACAATACGTTACGGACGATCAAATACTTCCGCGCTTGTTTCAGCTCCACGCGGCCAATCCGAACATTAAGATTTCGATCAGCGCTGAAGGAATGGCCAGACATGGCGATGTGATCACCGTGCTGGACAAAGTTCGTCGCGTCGGGATTCAGAAGGTCGGCTATCAGATTCGAGCAGCAACACCGGGTCCTGGCGGCGGGCCGGTTGCCCAGCCGCCTCCTTCGCATTAATTTTCAACTTGGCGGAGAGCTTCGCGCAGCGCAGCAACTGCTTTCGCCCGGTGGCTGATTTTATTTTTTAATTCGAGCTTCATTTCCGCAAACGTCTGCTCGAATCCGTTCGGCTGAAAAACCGGATCGTACCCAAAGCCGTTCGTTCCACGCGGCAGATCGAGAATCTCTCCTCCGACCTTGCCTTCAAATGCTCCGAGAAGTTTTCCGTTTTGCGCGAGCGCGATAACGCAGCGAAATCGTGCAGATCGATCGTTGCCTTGGACATTCCTGGCGCGCAATTCCCTAAGCAGCTTGTTGACGTTGTCGGCATCGCTCGCGTTTTCGCCAGCATAACGCGCCGAATAAGTTCCCGGCACGTCGCCGAGCGCATCGACTTCTAACCCAGAATCATCCGCAATCACGAGTAGATGACTGCCACGCGGGAGCTGAGCGGCGGCAGTTACATCTTTTGAAACGCTGGTCGCTTTCAAAATTGCGTTTTCATTGAACGTGCCTCCGGTCTCCAGAGGCATCGCGATTTCGGGAAAGCTAGTGAGATCCATCAGACCAAACTCTGTTCCCAGAAGCTCGCGAAATTCCTTCGTCTTATGCGGATTGCGACTCGCCAGCACCAAGTCCATTTGCTTTTCCTGCTTTCCTGCTTTCCTGATTCATAATCCAATGAGCAGCGAGCGGCGCCGCAAACCCTATCCGTTCGATCAGATTGAGTCGAAGTGGCAGAAAATCTGGGACAAGCGCCAGGTTTTTCATGCACCAAATCCGGGCGAGAAAGATTTCGAGGTAAAGAAACCGAAGTTCTACGTGCTCGATATGTTTCCATATCCGAGCGGCGCTGGTCTGCACGTCGGACATCCTGAGGGCTATACTGCAACTGATATCATCGCGCGCTACAAAAGAATGCGCGGTTTCAACGTTCTCCATCCGATGGGCTGGGACGCGTTCGGTTTGCCGGCCGAACAATATGCGATCAAGAGCGGCCAGCATCCGGCGATCACAACCCAGAAAAACGTCGCCAAGTTCAAATCGCAGCTTAAGCGCATCGGTTTTTCCTACGATTGGCAGCGCGAGATCAACACGACCGACCCACGTTACTTCAAATGGACGCAATGGATCTTTCTCCAGATCTACAATTCCTGGTTCAATCCCAAGACGAACAAGGCCGAGCCGATCAAAACTTATCGCGGCAAAAATCCGGACGAAGTTCGACTCGCTTACGTCGCTCACGTTCCTGTGAACTGGTGTCCGGAGCTCGGCACGGTTTTGGCAAACGAGGAAGTGCTCGACGGGAAGAGTGAAGTCGGCGGCTTTCCAGTTGTTCGGCGGCCAATGCGGCAATGGATGCTGCGCATCACCGCTTATGCAGAGCGATTGATCAGCGAACTCGAAGGGCTCGACTGGCCCGAAGGAATCAAATTGCTTCAACGCAACTGGATCGGTCGAAGCGACGGCGCAGAGATAGATTTTAGGATCGACAATCACGATGCGCGCATTCGCGTTTTCACGACACGACCCGACACGCTTTACGGCGCGACTTACATGGTGCTCGCGCCGGAACACTCACTGGTCGATCAAATCGTGACCGAAGAACAATGGGCCGAAGTGCGCGAATATCGCGAGCGCACCGCCCGCAAAAGCGATCTCGAACGCACAGAGCTCGCGAAAGAAAAAACCGGGGTCTTCACCGGCGCGTTCGCCATCAATCCGGCGACCGAAGAAAAGATTCCGATCTGGATCGCGGATTACGTTCTGCTCGGTTACGGCACCGGCGCGATTCAAGCCGTGCCGGCGCACGACGAGCGCGATCTCGAATTTGCGCGCAAGTTTGATCTAGCGATTCGTCAGGTTGTTCAGCCGCTTGGCGACGAAGATCCAATCGGATTCGTAGGCGACGGCGTGGCCGTTAATTCGCCGATTATTGACGGACTTCCGTCGCGGGAAGCGATTCGAAAAATTACGACTTGGTTGGAGGAACGCAGCCTGGGCAAGGCTGCGGTGAATTACAAACTTCGCGATTGGCTTTTCTCGCGGCAACGATATTGGGGCGAGCCGTTCCCAATTGTGTGGGAAGGCGGGGGGCATCGCGCGGTCGGGGAAGGCGAGCTGCCTGTCGTTCCACCGCCTTTGGAAGACTACAAGCCGACCGGCACCGGCGAACCGCCGCTCGCGAAAGCAAAGGATTGGGTTCGATACTCAAAAAAAGCAGTGCGGGAGCTGAACGTGATGCCGCAGTGGGCGGGTTCGTGTTGGTATTACCTGCGGTTTTGCGATCCGCAGAACGACAAACGGTTCGTCGGTGAAAATGCGGAAAAATATTGGATGAGCGGCCCAAAACCGGGTGGTGTCGATCTTTATGTTGGCGGGACCGAGCACGCAGTGTTGCATCTGCTTTATTCGCGATTCTGGCACAAAGTGCTTTTCGATCTCGGACACGTCTCGAAGCCAGAACCGTTTCAGCGCTTGGTGAATCAGGGAGTCATTCTCGGAGAAGACAGCCAGAAAATGTCGAAGTCCCGCGGGAACATCGTCAATCCCGACGACGTCATTGAGCAATACGGCGCGGACGCGTTTCGCTGTTATGAAATGTTCATGGGTCCTCTCGAGCAAATGAAACCCTGGAGCATGCGCGGCGTGGAAGGCGTTGCGCGATTTCTGGCGCGCGTCTGGCGTTTATTGATGACGGAAAATCAGGCGGGCGAGTGGGAATTGTCGCCCGCAGTGAAGGATGTAGATCTTACTAAGGCGCAGCAAAAGATTCTGCACGCCACCATCAAAAAGGTAACCGAGGACATCGAATCGCTGTCGTTTAACACCGCGATCTCGCAAATGATGATTTTTGTGAACGCGCTCACCAGCGCGAAGACGTTACCAATTTCGGCGATGCGCACCTTTCTGGTCCTCCTAAATCCATTCGCGGCCCATTTGAGCTCCGAGCTCTGGGAGCGCCTGAAGTTGAAGGGCGATGTCGCGGAGCAGACCTGGCCCAATTACGACGCGAAATTCTTGGCGGAAGATGAAGTCGAAATCGTGATTCAGGTGAACGGCAGAGTGCGCGACCGCGTGTCCACTTCGGCTCTGGCAACGAACGAACAGCATGAAGCCGCTGCTCTGAGTAGCGCCAAGATTAGCGAGCTCGTTAAGGGTAAGACGATTCGCAAGGTCGTGGTCGTTCCAAAAAAACTTGTGAACATCGTGCTCGAGTAGTTAAACAGGCGCTATGTGGAAGGAGTTCAAGGAATTCGCAGTTAAAAACAATGCGATCGATCTCGCCGTTGGCGTGATCATCGGCGCAGCGTTCGGGAAAATCGTTACCTCGGTCGTCGAAGACTTGCTGATGCCGCGGATCGGGCGAGTCGCCGGAAACATCGGACTTTAGCAACCTCTACATTCCGTTGTCGGACAAGATTACGGCTAGTTTGCCGCTGGCCGACGCCAAGAAATTAGGACCGGTTTTCGCTTACGGCAATTTCATTACGATCACGATCAACTTCATTATTGTCGCATTTTGCATCTTTCTTGTGGTCAAAGGGGTCAACAAGCTCAAGCAACCGGAGAGTGGTCCCCCGGTCGTGAAAGATTGTCCGGCGTGCACGATGTTGATTCCGATAAGGGCCACGCGTTGTCCGCATTGCACGACCGAACTTTCACGCCAGACAACGTGTTAGACTGGCTCGGAGGTCTGCTCCTAGAAAGGGGTGCAACCCCGCGGCCGATATCCACTCTGTCGAAAAATTTGCTTGCCTCGCGAGCCATCGATGCTATGTGAGGCCGCGGTGTTGTAAATGCGAGGAAGCCTTAACCTTGCAATAGCTTTTGCTGTTGCGTGTATTCTTGCCGGTTGCGCAGAACAATCGACCGTGCAGAAACCTCTGGCCGCTGTCGAAGCTGCAAACTCGCACCTCGGCCGCATATCGAACGTTCGCACGACCGCTTACACTCGCGCCGAAAAAGGCGGACCTCGAAATGCCCTCGGCACATATTTATCCGGGCGTCACATGATGAGTGCCGCTTCCGATTGGTCGGTCTTTCCTGTCGGAACGCGATTCCGGATCGTGAGCACCCGAGAGGAATACATTGTCGACGATTATGGGGCGGCACTCGTCGGCACGAACACGATCGACCTTTACAAGCCGACGAAGCTAGAGATGAAACGCTGGGGCGTTCGCAATGTTGATATCGACGTTTTGCAATGGGGCTCGGAAGAGAAGAGTCTTCAGGTTCTCGGACCGCGCGCTAAACACGCACAGGTTCAAAAGATGATCGTCGCGCTGCATAAGAAGGGTCGTTCCCCGGCTGCGCCCTTGGCTTCTAGCTCGACTCAATCTTCGGCGAGAACGGTGAATTCGCCACAGGCCTCGGCAAAAACGTTATCCAGTCGCACTTTGGATTGATTAACATCGTAGGCCGCCGATTTTCCCGAGAATGAAAATTCTCGTTGTCGGTGGCGGCGGCTATATCGG
>Ga0182037_10000085_pt1 | contig 39420 bp, 29 predicted proteins | sample sta12Cox44000082_FD_125974 | JGI IMG/M metagenome (GOLD analysis project Ga0182037, IMG submission 125974) | Lab enrichment of tropical soil microbial communities from Luquillo Experimental Forest, Puerto Rico - statoxic.12C.oxic.44.000.082 | ecosystem: Environmental > Terrestrial > Soil >... | reverse complement strand
GAGGATGCGGGCCCGAGAGCTTGCCACTTCCGGCCGATAGGACATCAATTCGAAGACTTTGGCGCGCCCTTCAGCCTTCCAGGCTTCGAGATCCTTCGGCTGGCGATGGAGGAAGGCAAGGCTCTGGCGGGTCTTCTGCTGCTGGCGTTTGATAAAGGGGTAGAGATTTCCGAGCGCCGATCCCTTCCAGCGCTTGGCTTCATCGGCCGCTGTTCCAACTTGCAAGAACGCAGGAGGCCTGGTGCATCCCCGGCCGACGAAGGTCGTGGCGCCCAGCCCCCGCAAGAGTTCACGTCGAGTAAGCCGCTGCCACAAAGCTTCACTCCTTTCTCGGACTCGTCTCCGCCTCGGCAAAGCGGCGCCCTGAGGTCCCGGAGGGCGGCAGAGCTGGCGGTTACGGTGCTGTTCTCCGCTAGTCGGGGAGTCCGAGCAGCTTGGTTAGTGTTCCGCCCATGATCATGTTGCGCGTGCGGTCGGGAATATCGCACGCATCAAAAAGGGCGCGGTATTGATTGGCGACGGACTCCACTCCGGACAAGTCCGAATCTGATCCGAACACGAGCTTTACAAATGCGCTGGGATCGTTGTCCGGCGTCTTTACGCTCCAGTTGAGTGCGGACCACCAGAAGATTTGCTGGAACTCCGCCAGTCGGCCGTGCATTTTTGTCAAAGTCGAGCCGCTGAGGTCGAAAAAGACGTTCGGGTTCCAGCGGGCGATTTCCGCAGCCCATTCGTACTCCGGATTGCCGCAATGCGCGCCGACCACGGTGATTTTCGGGAAGCGCCTTGCAATTTCCTCCAGGAAGATCGGTCGCATTCGGCCCGACGCGACATCCTCGGGCGCGTCGAAGTTCTTTCGCAGCACGATTCCGGTGTGAAAGAGGACCAGCCAGCCATAACGGTTCGCCAGCTCGTAAACCGGAAAGTAGGACTGGTCGTTGTACGGTTTTTTCACGAATTCCAGTTCACCCAGGCCCCGGAAGCCGATGGAGTGCAGCTCTTCCACCTGCCGTACGACATCCGGAGCGTCCATATCCACGAACCCGAAGGGGACGATTTGCCGGGGATGCTCCTTGGCCGCATCCGCAACAATCCGGCGATGGGCGAAAGGGGTCAGAAGACATGCCGTCAGGTTCATCCTGTCGGCCAGCCTCAACAGATCGTCGATAAATCCCGGTTTCTTCTCGTCGAAGTGCACATGCATGTCGACCATGCGGCCGGCTGGCTTGTCTGCGGCGGTCTCACCGGGAAAGAGGCCTGCGAACGGAGACAGTTTCGCAAAGTTCCGCGCGCGCGACATAACGGCCGTCTTACCCGCAGCGCCAAGAAATCCGCGACGTGACATTTTTCTCTCGATTTTGGCTCCCTCCTTGGCTCCCGCGCCGTGCGATACCTCTCGTTTCGTCGGGCACGAGTTCAATGACAGTCTATTCCTCGACAATGCCACGAAGAAAGTCAAGGCGCGACGGTCGGATTCTTGGTTTAACCAAGACGTCGGGTCCCTAGCATCGGGCCGAGGGATCGTTGTTTCGCCTCTACTCCAGCTGGGTACCGGGAAAGAGCGGCGAACGGCAGATCCGTTCGCCCGCGTTTTGAAGCTTTGTTTCCGGTGCCCGACAACAGGGCCGTCCATCAGAACCTAAGACAATGTTTTACTTCTAGCGCGTGCGGTGCCAGTCAGTTCGCGACTACCGTCATTTCTTTCATTTCTTTGACTCCCGCGAAGCGGATTGGCCTGCTTCCATGGTGGCCTTCACATTGAGATTTCTCATCAAACGAAGCAGCGAGTTGGGATGGATTCCCAGAGTCTTGGCGGCTTCAATGTAGCTGCCGTGGGCTTGTTGCAGCGCAACCACAATCGCTTGCCGTTTGGCGCCTTTTACCGAACTCAGATAGGTGGCCGACTCCTGTGGCGTGCCGGGGCTCGAATCCAGAACCGTTTCCGGAAGATCTTCCGGCAAGATGGTTTCGCCTTCGCCCAGCACAATGGCGCGCTCAATGGCATTCTCAAGTTCCCGCACATTACCGGGCCAATCGTAGCGAAGCAGACAAGCTTTCGCGTCGTCGGACAGGTCTTTCTTCTTCGTCTTGCACTTGCGGCTGACTTTGGCAAGAAAGTGCTCCGCGAGTTGCGGGATATCCTCCGGCCTGTCGCGCAGAGCGGGCATCGCGAGGGTGACCACATTCAGGCGGTAATACAAATCCTTTCGAAATTCGCCGCGCTCAACGGCCTGCGAGAGCTTTTTGTTGGTCGCGGCGATCAGCCGAATATCCAAGGCGATGGGTTTGGTGCCGCCCACACGTTCAAATTCCTTTTCCTGGAGTACGCGGAGCAACTTGGCTTGGAGTTCCGGTGCGAGCTCTCCAACCTCGTCCAGAAACAGGGTACCGCTCTCGGCGATTTCAATTTTCCCCTTCTTTTGCGCGGCAGCGCCGGTGAACGCGCCCTTCTCGTGCCCGAACAGCTCGCTCTCCAGCAGATTCTCCGCGATGGCGGCGCAATTGATGGCCACGAAAGCGTTTTCGTGGCGGCGGCTGTTGTGGTGGATGGCGCGCGCGACCAGTTCTTTGCCGGTTCCGCTTTCTCCTTCGATCAGGACGGTGGCATCGGAGGGCGCCACGCGGCGGACGAAGTCGAAGACTTCTTTCATTCGCTCGCTTACTCCCACCATGCTGTATTCGAGACTGACTTCGGCGCGAAGGGTCTGATTTTCGTTGCGCAAGCGTTCCCAGTGTTCGAGATTTTCCAACGCCAGCGCAGCGACGGAGCCGACAGCGCTCAGAACCTGGAGGTGGGTGTCGTTGAGTGGTGCTTCGGATGTTCCTCCTTCGACGTAAATCGCGCCGAGCACGATCTTGGCTATCACCATCGGGACACACAAGGCCGGCTTGGCACCGGACTCCGGCGACTGAATAAACGCAGCCCTGGCAACATACAGGCGGTTTAGCACTGTTTTGCTCACCGCCAGCGAGTAATGCGGCCCGTCCGAGCGGTCCCAGGCGGCGGAAGACTCAACTTCACCAGCCTTGTCGAAATGAAATACGGCTGCGCGCTCGGTCGGAAGCAAGTCGAAAAGAAATCCGAGCAGTTGCCATTGCAAGGATTCGCGGTCACGCATGCCGCCAATGGCAGTGGCAAGTTTCAACAGAGAGTGCAGGTAGTGGGTGTGATCCGGCGTGCCCGGAAGCTTGGAGAGAATCCAGTCCAGCCGCTCGGAAGCCTCCCGGCGCAGCGCTGACATGTCCAGTTCCGCCGTTTCGGCAATAAGCATCTGATCCGGACCTACCTCGAGCCCTTCCGCCTCGCCGAGGAACATCAGCACCGACGATCCCACCGACAAGTGGTCGCCATGGGCGAGTTCGCGCTCTTCCACAGGAATGCCGTTTACACGCGTGCCGTTCCGGCTTTGCAGGTCGTATACGGTGCAGGAGGCTCCCGCGCGCCGGACGACGCAGTGCTTTCTAGAGAGCGCGCCATCGCCCGCGTACAGTTGATTGCTGGTATCTCTTCCGATCGAAACTTCGCCCTCAGGCAAGGCGAACGACGCCCCCTGGAGCGGACCCGCGACTCCGATCAACCGCGGATTCATGTGTGTCTCTCTAGCCTGTTTACCACACTTTGCGCGAACCCGGTGCACCGCACACGCTTCACTAACCCGACGGCGAGTTCCCGCTAACCGTTCGGTTAGTGATAAACCAACGCATGGCCGCTTCAGGCTGTCTCGAGAGTGCTCACCAGCCGCTAACCCTCGTATTTCCAGCGGGTCGGGAAAGTCGCAACGTGGTTCAAGTTGCGCGGCGGGCTTGGCACTTCACCTGCATCTCATTCTGGCATCGGTGGTACTTGAAGTCGCCGACAAAATACCAGAACGACGAAAGCAGCAGTCGAACTAGCCCTCATCTGCGGCTGGCGCGGCCTTCTCTTCGCCGTTACTTCGGAGGAGGTTTTATGAAGTTGATGCGCTCTGCTCTTCTTGGTTTGGGATTGCTTCTCGCGGTTTCGGCAGCGCAGGCCCAAGAGGCTCGCGTGAAGGCCAACATCCCCTTTGATTTCGTGGTCGGAGACCAGGTAATGCCGGCGGGCGAATACATCGTAGCACCGGCCGGTTCACTGGGTCAGGCCATCTCGATTAGCTCGAACGGCAGTTCGGATCTTGCGCTCACAAGCGCTTGCGCGTCGTCCGGGCCTTCGAAGAGCACCAAGCTGGTGTTCCACGCACTGGCCGGCCGCTATTTCCTGTCGCAGGTCTGGGTTGAGGGATATTCCCAAGGCCGTCAGCTGCGCATGTCCAAGAGCGAAGTCCAACTCGCGAAGAATAGCGATGCGACCAAAGAACTCGTGCTCGCCGCGAACATCACTCGCTGAGCACTTCGGTTAAACACCCGCCCCACAACGGCACGGTCCGCTCATCGCTGAGTGGTCCGTGCCGTTTGCTTTTTCGGTCTTCCTAGCGCGTAGGGAGCTCTAGCCCGACAACCGACGGCCGAACAACGAGCGATAGCGGCGCAGCGAAATGCGAAAGTCTTCGGTTGAAACCGATGGAAGATTCCAGGCAACAGGAACTCCAGCCGAAAGCGAAAATCCTGACCTATGGAATTTTCGCAAAACGCCCGGCGCTATAAGGCAGAGGCATCGGAGGTGCAGCAGCCATGAGCCCGGCGCCCAAGACGCGGTTCAGCGACTGCCTAACCACAGGATGGCGTCCTCAAACAACCGGTTCTGCTCCTTGCTGGTGAAGATCTGGTCCCCGTGGCCCATATTCATGTAAAGCATGCGGTAGCGAGTGTTGGTCCACACCACGGGCAGGTCGCCGGCGGTAATGGTGTCCTTCAGTCCCAGGGGATAATTTGCGGGATCAAGCGTAAGCAGGACCTTCACGTCATTGTCGAGGCGCGGGCTGGGTTTCCAGATATACCACTCGTTGGCCGGAGCCGATAGCGTCCGCGCCAGATGCCTGGTTACCGGGTGGGTCTGGTCATCCACCGTCAGCAGTGCCGGAAGCGGCGGCCAATTGTTGCCGTGGAAGACCGCCCCTCCGAGGAAGCTGACGAACCAGGGCCAGCGGGTGTCCTCGTCGTTGTACGCCGAGACGTGAAAGCCGAGCCAGCCGCCTCCGCGCTCCATGTATTCCGCAAACGCCGTCCTCTGGCCTGGAGTTTTTGGGAAGTCATTCAGCCACACAATCAGCTCGAACCGCTTGAGCGTGCGGGGATTCAATTCCTCCCAGTCGGTCGTGGACTCCAACGAGAAATTGTCCCGCTCGGCCGCTTGCGACAGAAACCCGAGGGCTTGTCGGGCGAACATAATATGGTCGGGCTCGCCTTTGTCGGTGTAAAACGCCAGCACGCGAAACGACGGTTTGGACCGAGGCCCGCCGGCTGCTGGACCGAGTGTGAGGACGAACGCGATCGAAAGCAAAATCGGCCGTATCATGGCTGTTCGGCCCGACCGCAAAATGAGATCAAAGACTTCTCCCTATGACCGCCACCAACATACACCCATTGTCGACGAGGACGAGGATGCTTCGAGGACCGCTGGCAGCCATTTTCCTCGGCGGTCTGATCACCCCCGCCTCGCAAGTGGAAGCCCCTTCCACGGGCTTGCTCAACAGCACCAGGGCCGTGGCCATCAATTCGCGGACCGGGAAAGTATACGCGGTCGATTCTGCACGGAACGCGGTGGAGATTTTCGACCCCGTCAACCGGGCGACCGCGCGCGTCGCCGTCGGTGAGGCCCCGGTTGCGATCGCCGTGAACGAGCCGACCAATACCATCTATGTTGCGAATTCCGGAGGGGATACGGTCAGCGCCATTGATGGCCAGACCGACATTCTGACCACGGATATCAAGGTGGGACCGCGCCCGTACGTGGTGGCCGCCAATCCGGCCACCAACAGGATCTATGTCTCGAATACCTTTAGTCGCGTCATCACGGTGATCGACTCCCGGACGAACCTGACGACCAACGTTGAGGCCGGTTCTGCGGACGCGATCGCGGTGGACCAGAAGTTAGACCGGGTCTACCTGCTGGGCTACGAGGACACCCATCTGACCGTGCTCGATCAATCGGCGCGGGTGGTGGGCAAGGTGGCGGCGGGAATTCATCTCTGGGGGATCGCTGTGAACGGGAGCGCACACACGCTCTATCTAACGCGTTCCGGCAGTGGAGAGCTGCTGATCTTCGACGAAGCCTCGGCTGCGGCCACCACCCTGCCGGTCGGTGCCATGCCCTGCGCGGTGGCGGTGAATGAGGCAACCAACCGGGTCTACGTCGCGAATCACAGCGAGGACACGGTAACGGTCATCGACGCAGCGAAAGGAATACGGGTAGCCACCCTGAATGTGGGCAGCCGGCCGCAGGCGCTGGCCATCGATGCCGGGAGAAACCTGGTGTACGTTGCCAACACGCACGGCGACAGCGTGACCGTCATCGACGGTGCGCAGAACCGCGTGAGAGAAACGGTCAAGACCGGCAAGAACCCATACGCTCTCGCCGTGAGTTCAACCAGCGGGCAGCTCTTCGTCGCTGTCGAGGGCGACCGAGCACTCGAAGTATTCGATGTACAGCACGAGCCCCATTAGGTTATTTGCGGCAGGCAAAACGCTACGAACCATCCTTGGCGTCCGCACACTGCTTTCCCCAAGAAAAGCAACCCGCTCTAACCCTTGCTCTCTCTGGCAAATCTTCGCCTTTGCTTCGGAAGGCGGCAAAGCTTGAGCTCCTGGATCCGGTTATAGTTCGGGTGCGGTGGAAAACTGGTCTAACCTAGAGGCCGCGAACCAGGCCTCTCGGTTCTCGAATTTCTCCGGGGAGTGCGGTGGCAGGCGAATGAAGATGAACTTGCGCAGACGGATTTTGCTTTTGCGTGCGGTCACGCTGATGGTGCTGATGGAAATGGGACAGGCGGAGGGTACTGCAGCGCAAGCGCAAGGCGAGGGAAACGGACGGGCGCCGACCATCGAGGAGTACCAGCCGAAGTCAACCCTGGTCACCGCGGAACACAGACCCGAGCGAGCGAAGTATCCGTTTGTCGACATTCACAGCCACCACTGGAATCCGAGCGCAGAGCGGGTGGACGAGCTGGTAAAGGAGATGGACACCATCAATCTTCGCGTGTTGGTCAACTTGAGCGGCGGAACCGGCGAGTCCTTGAAGAAAACGCTGGCGGTGATGAAAGGGCGCTACCCGAACCGCTTCGTGGTGTTCGCAAATCTGAGTTACGACGATCTGAACACGCCGGGATATGGACGGCGGGCCGCCGCGCGCCTGGAGCAGGACGTGAGAAATGGCGCGCAGGGTCTGAAGATCTTCAAGAACTACGGAATGGACCTGAAATACGCGAACGGTGAAAGGGTGCGCGTGGACGATCCGGAATTTGACCCGGTCTGGGAAAAGTGCGCCGAAATGAAAATTCCCGTGCTGATCCACATCGCGGAGCCTGCGGCATTTTTTGACCCATGGGACTACCACAACGAGCGCTGGGAAGAGCTGCGGGAATTCCCGCAGCGGGCGAGACCGCCCTCGAAATATCCGCCTTTTGAAACCTTGGTCGCGGAGCGCAATAGACTGTTCGCCAAACATCCGCGCACCAACTTCATTGCAGCGCATCTGGCGTTTCATGGCAACGACCTGGAGCGGTTGGGCAAGCTGTTTGATTCCCACCCCAACGTGTATGTGGACATTGCCGCGGTGCTGGCCGAGCTCGGCCGACAACCCTATTCGGCGCACGATTTTCTGGTCAAATATCAGGATCGGGTGCTGATGGGCAAGGACATATACGACGTGAATGAGTATAAATGGTATTTTCGGGCACTCGAGACGCGCGACGAGTACTTCGAGTATTACCGCAAGCGGCACGCCTTCTGGAGGATTTATGGATTTCAGGTACCGGACGAAGTGCTAAAAAAGGTCTACTATCAGAACGCGCTGAAGCTGGTGCCAGGCCTGGCGCAACAGTGGGCCGCTGCCGGGCACTGACCCCGCCCGGGCCGCATTGGCGCTTTCAATAGGTGGCGCGTCCGCCGCTTAGATCGAACGTCGCTCCGGTGGTGAACGAGTTCTCTTCGCATGCGAGCCACGCGACCATGGCCGCGATTTCCTCCACCTGAACGAACCGCTTGCGCGGAATACGAGACAGCATGAACTCAATGTGCTGTTGTGTCATCTGCTCAAAGAGCCGCGTCCTGGCGGCTGCGGGGGTGATGCAATTGACGGCGATGTTGGTCTCTGCGGTCTCCTTTCCCAGCGATTTCGTCAAAGCGATCACGCCTGCCTTTGAGGCGCTGTAGGCGCTGGCGTTGGGATTGCCCTCCTTCCCTGCGATGGAGGCGACGTTCACGATCCTTCCGTAGCCTCGCTCGAGCATGTGCGGCAGCACTGCGCGGCAGCATAAAAAGACGCCGATGAGATTGATCTCCAGAACCTCTTTCCAGGCGTCGACCGGATATTCCCAGGTCGACCGGTTCGGCCCGGCAATGCCCGCATTCGCGACCAGAATATCCACTTTTGCGAAGGTTTTTAGACACGCCTCTACGCCGCGCTGAACGCCCGCATGGTCAGTCACGTCGATGGTGCTGGCGGCAACGCGATCCCCGGCCGCTAGCTCGCCGAGCGCAGCCCTGAGCGAAGTTTCATCCCGGTCCCAAAGGGACAAGGAAGCGCCCGAGGCCAGCAGCCTTTTTGCGATGGCAAAGCCGATGCCCTGCGCGGCTCCCGTTACAATGGCGTGCCGGTTCCCCAGATCGATGCGGTTCATATGGCTCCTCGGCAGGCCTCGCCGTGGATGATTTATAACCGCCCCGGCCAGACGACGCAATGCCTTGCCGAACCGCCTTGCGCCGTCGTTTTGCCGCAAGGAGCGCGGCAACCGCCCAAACGGCGCCTCGGTTGAGCGGGCATTTGCGCAGTGCTATTCTGCGGATATGGCGGATCCTGCCATCTCTCCGCCGGAGGCAGCCCCGTCTCTGGCGTCCGATCACTCCCGGCGTCAACTGGAAGCGCTGCTGGACGTCAGCGAAATCATCGCCCAGCATCGCGACCTGAAAACGCTTTTCCACGAACTGGCGCTGCGGTTGCATTCCGTCGTCGAGTCCGATTTTCTCACACTGGTACTGCACGACTCGGTAAAGAACGTGATGCGCCTGCATGTACTCGAAACGCGAGAGGAGATCGACAAGCCCCTCGGCATGGAGCATCCCGTGGACGGCAGCCCGTCCGGGTGGGTCTGGCAGACGCAGCAGCCCTTCATCGTGGAGGATGTGCTGACCGAAACGCGCTTCAAGGATTTTCTGCTACGGCTGCGCGATGAAGGCGTGCGCTCGTTCGCGGTCCTTCCGCTCACCACCGCCCAGCACCGGCTGGGAGCGATGGGTTTCGGGCGACTCCGGCCGCAAGCCATCCCGGACTCGGACGTTAGATTCATGCAGCGCGTCGCCGCGCAGGTTGCGGTCGCCGTCGACAACTCCCTGAACTATGAGTCATCGCAAGCCTATCAGCGGCAGCTGGCCGAACAGCGCGACCGCTTGCAGGTGCTGCTTGACATTAACAATGTGCTGGTCACGAGCCGTGAACTGAGCGAGCTCTTTCGCGGCATCGTGTCCGCGCTGAGCCGCGTGATTCACCACGACTACACCAGCCTGGCGCTGCTTGATCCGGCGACCAACCTGTTGCGGCTGCACGCCCTCGATTTTGACGGCGCCGACGCCTTGGCAGCGGGGAAGGAGATCACGGCCGCGCTAGATCAGTCGCCCGCCGGCCGGGCGATTCTGCTGTCGCGGCCGGTGGTGTTTCACGGGGCGGAACTCGACCAGTTTCCCGCCGAGCTGATTCGCATCCTGCAGCGAAAGGGAATCGTTTCCGTCTGCTGCGTTCCGCTGATCACCAAGGGCCGCCCGTTTGGCACCTTGAATCTGGCCAGCCGGCGCAACGACGCGTTTTCCGAAGCCGACGCCGACCTTTTGAATCGGGCCGCGGCGCAGGTGGCGATTGCCGTGGAAAACGCGCTGGCCTTCAAGGAAATCGATTCTCTAAAAGACAAACTGGCCGTCGAAAAGCTGTACCTGGAAGAGGAAATTCGCAGCGAGCTGAACTTTGAGGAAATCGTCGGCGAAAGTCCGGCCATCAAGCACGCGCTGGCCCAAGTGGAACTGGCGGCGCCGGCGAACACCACGGTATTGGTGCTGGGCGAAACGGGCACCGGAAAGGAATTGATCGCGCGCGCCATCCACAACCTGAGCTCGCGGCGCGAGCGCACGTTTGTGAAAGTGAACTGCGCGGCGATCCCGTCCGGCTTGCTGGAAAGCGAGCTTTTCGGCCACGAACGCGGCGCTTTTACCGGCGCCGTCGCGCAAAAGGTCGGCCGCTTTGAACTCGCCGACAAGGGCACGATTTTTCTGGACGAGGTGGGCGACATTCCGCTGGAGCTTCAACCGAAGCTGCTGCGCGTGCTGCAGGAACAGGAGTTCGAGCGCCTGGGCGCGACCCGCACGATCCGCGTCGACGTTCGCGTGGTCGCCGCGACCAACGCGGATCTCGGCCGCCTGGTTGCGGAACGCACGTTCCGCAGCGATCTTTACTACCGGTTGAACGTCTTCCCGATTCAGATTCCGGCGTTGCGGGACCGGCGCGATGATATTCCTCTGCTGGTGCGCTACTTCGTACAGAAATTCAGCCAGCGAATGAACAAAACCGTTTTGTACGTTCCGGCCGAGGCCATGGACGCGCTGGTTTCCTACGCATGGCCGGGAAACATTCGCGAGCTGGAAAATCTGATTGAGCGCGCGGTGCTGCTCTCGCCGGGCAAAGACTTGCGCGTCCCGCTCTCTGAGCTGCGCAGTGTGCAAGCGCCTTCGACCGAACAAGCCGCCCCGCCCGTTTCCCCGGAAGGCAACATTGCGACTTTGGAAGAGGCCGAACGGCAGCACATTTTGCGCGCGTTACGCAAAACGGAATGGCGGATCGCCGGGGCGCGCGGCGCCGCCAGCATTCTGGGAATGAAGCGCACCACTCTGCAGGCGCGCATGCGCAAGCTCGGCATCCGTCGGCCGATCTAGCCCGGCGGCTATTTCAGTCCGTCGTTCAGCAATTTCGCCAAACGCGCGCCAGCCAGCGCCACGCGCTGCTTCGCGAGCTTTCCCGCCGTCTTCTTGTACTCGAGCGTGAGCGTGTAGGGCCCGTCGCCGGGGCCGACCGGCGGCGCATACACCACCCGCTGCGCCTCGGCAAGCCCTTCCGCGACCCACTCTTTCTCGTCGGTTTTTGCGACCAGCGGGCCTTTGGGCTCGGGCAGTTTGCGCGCGCCTTTTAGCACGGTCTTCAAATCATTTTGCTCTCCCAGCAAGTCGTCCCAGAAAAAGTGCAGTTCGCACTTGGCGCAGTCAAGCCTGACCAGGTTCCCGCCGGCGTCGCCGTCCGGATCGGCCTGGCTCACTCGCGTCGCTGCATGCAGCGGCTGGTGGATGTCGCCGACCAGATGCAGCAGCCAAACCAGATCGTAGGATTTCAGCGGGTCGGGAGCGGACGATGCCAGCACGGTTCGAAACAGCGCGATGCGCTCCTGCGCATTGGGAGTGGGAATCGGTGGAAGCGCCGTGCCGTCGGTCGAAAACGGCGTATCAATGAAGTGCCAATATTTGTGCATGAGCCGATCGCCGTATCCGGTGTTGCGGCCGGGATCGCGGCTGGCGTCGGGGCGGTTGCCGCCTGGTGTTCCGTCCGGTTGGTAGCCGGGGTCGCGCTTGATCTCGTCGGCCCAGACCGTCGCCAGCATGAAAATCATCATGTTCTTCTCGTCGCCGCCTGCGCCGGGCATCTGCTTGTCGACTCGGGCCGACCAGTCGCTGTATTTCGGATGGAGCTTCAGCAGCGTGTTGACGCGATCTCGCGCCGCGGGCTTCAAACGCCGGTAAGCGACATAGCCGACGCTCATGTGACCGCGGTCGTTCCACGCCAAGGCCGGCCGAACGCCACAAGCGAGGGCCGAGGTCACGGCCAGCAGAACCGCGGCGAACCACTTCCGTTCTAGCTCCACGAATCCTCCCGAGCGGCGGCGCCTTGCTTGGACGAAAGAGGTGCAGTCCTTGGTTTCGTCGGCCGCCGTCTGCGTGTAAAATTATCGGTTCAACTCTACGCACAAGGTCCCGCCAACATGGCTAATGTGAGTACCAAGAAGGGCATCATCGGAATTCTGACCGGGGGCGGCGACGTGCCCGGCCTCAATCCCGCGATTCGCGGCGTTACCTACCGGGCTCTGCGCGAAGGTTACAAGGTTATCGGCTTTCGCCACGGCTGGGGCGGTCTGATTGATATTGTCCGGGACAAAGACTACGACAATTCGAATAACTATCAACTGTTGACCGAAGACGTGGTCAACCGCGCCAGCCGCACCGGCGGAACCTTCCTGCACTCTTCGCGCACCAATCCCGGCAAGACCGGCAAGGCCAGCGTGCCCGAACACCTGCGTGGGCAATTCAATCAGGAGAAAAACGATCTGACCGCGGAAGTACTGAAGAACCTCGAGTGGTTGGGCGTGGACTACCTGGTGCCGATCGGTGGCGACGACACGCTGAGCTACGGCGTGCGCTTGCACCAGGAGGGGTTCAACGTGGTCGCCATTCCCAAGACCATGGACAACGACGTGCCCGGCACGGACTACTGCATCGGCTTCAGCACCTGTGTCTCGCGCACCATTCAGCTGACAAACAGCATTCGCACCTCGGCCGGTTCGCACGAACGCTTTCTGATTCTGGAAGTCTTCGGGCGCTATGCCGGCTACACCGCGATGCTGCCGACGCTTGCCGGCGCGGCCGACCGCTGCGTGATTCCGGAGCACAAGTTCAATATTGACCGCCTGACCGAGCTGCTGGTGTCCGACCGCCTGAAGAATCCGAGCCGCTACTCCGTCGCGCTGGTTTCCGAAGGGGCCATGTTCGAAGGCGGCGAAATGGTGTTTGAAGGCGAGGCGACCGACGCCTACGGCCACAAGAAGCTCGGCGGGATCGGGGACTTGGTCGCGGAAGAAGTGAAAAACCGCTCGGCAAAATTCAACCAGGGCGGCAAGAAGATTGACGTCATCAGCCAGAAGCTCGGCTATCTGGTGCGCTCGGGTGAACCGGATGCCATCGATTCCATCGTTCCGATGGCCTACGGCAACTTGGCGCTGGACCTGATCTTGAACAAGACCTTCGGCCACCTGGTGGTGCTGCGTGAAGGGCGCTACAGCCACCTGCCCATCACCACCGTCACCGCCAGCAAAAAGTTCGTGGACGTCAGAGACCAGTATGACACGGAACGCCTGCGGCCGAACTACACCAGCTTCTCGAACAAGCCGCTTTTTCTGATGGGTTCGTAGCGGCTTGCGGGTTTGCCGGGGCGATTTCGCGGGCACCGCTGCCTTTTTGGTTGCAGCCCCTTTTCTTTCTTCGCCCACCCCGGCACAATGCCCTTAAGCCTCCCCGGCCTCATCGCGAAAGGTACTCAGGGCTTGCCCGGAATCCCTGAAACGCGCTTGCGCTCGAAGGTCTAAATCTGTTCGCAGAGGTCCTAACTCCTCCGCCCGCTGCCCCGCGCGCGGATTGGCGGTGCATTGATGGCACAGACGGCACAACATCTTCTTGGCCAGTTGGTTGACGGCCGATTTCCGCTGCGCAAACTGCTCGGCGTTTCTGAAAACTCCGCGGTGTTCCTGACCGATCTGCCCAATGAACGCCCGAGCGAGCCCGCGCCTGAAGCGGCGATCAAGTTGATACCGGAAGAACCGGAAACCGCCGGGCGGCATCTAGAGCGCTGGAAAACCGCGGCGGCGTTGACTCACCCCGGGCTGCTGCGCATTCTGCATTTCGGGCGTAGCGCGGTGGATGGTTCTCCGTGTTTGTTCGTCGTAATGGAGCTGGCCAGCGAAAACCTGGGCGAACTGCTGGCGCAGCGCGCGCTCAGCCCGGAGGAAGTTTCCGCAATGATGGCGCCGGTGCTGGCCACGCTCGACTTCCTGCATGAAAAAGGACTGGTGCACGGCGGCATAAAGCCTTGTAACATCCTGGCCAAACGCGACGTGATCAAATTGTCGGCGGACCGTGTTGTTCGGGCGGGCGAATCTTCCGCATCCTGGCCGCTGGCCGCGCCCTACGCTGCGCCCGAACGGGCGTTGTCGCCCGCTTCCGACGTGTGGTCGGTCGGCATCTCCCTCTATGAAGCGCTCACGCAGTATTTGCCGAGTCAGGATTCGAACGGGCATTATGTGCTGCCGCAGCTGCCGAATCCTTTTGCCGAAGTGATTCGAGGCGCGCTCGAGCCGGACATAAGCGCGCGGATGACGCTCGACGCGATTCGCGCTGCTCTCGACCCTTCCTACCTGCCCAAGCCCAAACCGGTCGCTGCGCCGACGCCCGAGGCTCTCGTCGACGCGATCGCCGCACCTCTTGCTCTGCCGCCGGAAACCGCAGTCGCGCGGCCGCCTCTGGCTGCAGCTGCCCAGGCATCGGCCGGACGGGTAATGTCGCGCGTATCGCCGGCCGCATTGCCAGCCGTAGATCCGCTCTCCGTGCCGCTTTCGCCCGTTTCTCCTGGCTTGGAGCGGCCCAAGGCGCCATCGCATATTCCGGTCTCCTCGCTGCCCAATGTAAATGTCACGATCGGCGCGCCGCGCCGAATTCCGAGCCGGCGTGCTTCGGGCGGATCGTTGAAGTACTTCCTGCTCGGCGCGGCCGGTACGCTGGTTCTCGCGGCGCTGATCGTTCCGCGCATGTTGCGCAACACGGCGGACGGTTCATCTTCGCCCTCGCCGGCCACCAGCTCTCAACCGGTGAGCGTGCCGCCTTCTGCGGCAAAGCCTTCCTCTGCTGCCGCGGCAGAGAAAAGCGCGGCTGCGGATTCGGCGCCGAGCAATGCGAATCCTCCGGTGACGCAATCTGTGTCCGGCAACGACCCATCCTCCACGCCGGCGGCCGCTGGGACGCCTGCGGCTGAGGAGCCCGGCTCGGGAACGGTTGAAGTGGTGCACCGGGTGGTTCCGGAAGTCTCGGCCAAGGCTCGCAGCACGATCCGCGGCACGGTTCGCATCAATGTGCGGGTTCAACTGAGTCCGGACGGCTCGGTTTCCTCGGCCGCGCTCGATTCACCGGCGAGCAGCCAGTTCTTTGCAAACATCGCGCTGAAGGCGGCCCGCGACTGGCGCTTTAGGCCTTCTTCGGAATCGTCCGCTTTGCTGCGCTTCGATTTCACGAACTCCGCGAGCAACGCGTACCTGGTTCCCTAGGCCCGGGCGGCCCTCTTTTCTGCTTCTGGTCTGCGAATCGCCGTAGACAAATACCCCTTCTCCTGTTTACGTTAATAGGTGGCCAGCCAGCCCTGTCTAGGGGTCTGCCGTCTAAGGAACGCAAATGAAACGCCTCGTCTTGGTAGTTTTCGTAGCTCTTGCTGTCTCCGCCTCACTGCCGGCCCAGCAGGCCTCTTTCCTCAACTTTGACCGCGCTGTGCAACCGTCATTCCTTGCTCGCAATTCCAGCGCCTCCGACGTTTCCTTGCTTCCCCTGGCAGCGCCGACCGCGACGCTTCCCGCTTCCTCTTTCTCGGCCGTTCCTTCGGCCGCGCTGCCGGATGCGCCGGCGGCGCCGCAGATGGGAGGAGGAGGGGATGTGGGGTACCGTTGGCACCTGGCTACGGGTTACGAGTACGTGCATTTCGAGTCTTCGGCGTTTTCCGCCAGTCTCAGCGGTATTCACACCGCGCTGGCCTACTCCCTCAGCGACTGGTTCGCGCTCGAGGGAAGCATCGTCGCCGCATTCGGAGGAGACGTTTTCGGCGGCGAAATGACAAAATTTGCGATGTTCACCGGCGGCGGGCGAATTTACTGGGACCGCGCGCCGCACCGGTGGTCGCCCTGGGCACACGTGCTGGTGGGCGGCGTTCATGTAAATCCACAGCTCGCCAGGGTGGGCAAGAATGGCTTCGCGCTGCAAACCGGCGGCGGAGTCGACTTTGCCTTTAATCCGCGGCTTTCCTTCCGCGGCGAGGCGGACTACGTGCACACGCAGCTTTATTCCGACACACAGCACAACTATCAGGCCGGCGTCGGCGTGGTTCTGCATTTCTGAACCCTTTGCGGGTAATCGAAGCCAGCGAAAATCCGTCGGACCGCGCGGCCAACGGCCGAGAGGTGAAGTTGCCCTTGCCCAGCCGCGCGCCGTTTTATGTTACCTTTCCGATTGCGCCGCCGCGCCCGCTCCATGCCACCAACCAGAGTGCAAATCTTTGGCCAGACCTACGCTATTTCGGGCGATCTGGACCCGTCCTACGTGCAAGAGCTCGCCGCCTACGTGGACGAGAAGATGCGCGCCATTGCCGACAGCACGACCACCATTGATACCCAGAAGGCGGCGGTACTGGCGGCCCTGGCCATTGCCGACGAGTTGCATGCGGGCCTCAGGGAGCGGGGCGAACAGGAAGAACTGCTGCGCGAGCAGGCCGAGCGCTGCCTGACCCTGGTCGAACGGGCCCTCAAGCAAACCGCCTGAGCGGCAACGAAAAAAGTCTTACCCACCTGTCGAAATCCGCGCCACCCCGAGCGTCATGGTATTGGAAGCAGGAAAAACGTCCCCCTGGGGGCAAGGAGGTCTGCTATGGAATACATGCTGATGCTGTACGTGGATGAAGCCGGTTGGCCAAAACTGAGCAAGGCCGAGCAGGAACAGGGCATGGCCGCCTACCGGGCTTATAGCGAGGCGCTCAGAAAGGCCGGCGTCTACAAGTCCGGCAGCCAGCTGGCGCCTAGTGCGGCGGCGAGGACGATTCGCCTGGCGCAAGGAAAACAGCAGGTGCTCGACGGGCCGTACGCGGATGCCAAGGAGCAGGTCGGCGGCTACTATCTGATTGAGACGCCGGATCTGGAAACGGCGATGTCGTGGGCGGCGCGCTGCCCGACGGTGGGACACGGGGTGGTCGAGGTTCGGCAACTGGTCAAGTGAGGGGCAGCGGATTTTCTTTTCCGCTGCGAGGATCGGCGGACGGGCGATAGAGGGGACGCCATGGAAGCGGGAGAGTCAGATGAAATACATCTTGCTGGACTACGTGAACGAATCGGGATGGCCCGAGCTGACACGCGAGGAGCAAGCGCACTGGCTTGGCGTTTACCGCGCGTATATGGAAGCGATGCAAAAAGCCGGCGTGCTGAAGTCGAGCGGCGGCTTGCAGCAGACGGCGACGGCGACGACGGTGAGGATCCGCAGCGAAAAGACCCAGGTGCTCGACGGGCCCTACGCCGATGCCAAGGAGCAGCTGGGCGGATTTCACATCATCGAGGTGCCGGATTTGGATGAAGCGCTGGCCTGGGCCGCCCGCTCGCCAACCGCGCTGCACGGTGTGGTGGAAGTGCGGCCGATGCACGAAGGAACGTTCTTGACCGAAGGCATCGAACGCTATCTCAAGCGGGAATAACAGCCAGAGGCGCCGACCCCTAGGGGTTGCCGGGGCAAGCAGGAAACCATTGCAATGAAGGGGGAAGAAAGTGGAGGGAGAGCCATGCGCAGATTGACGGTATTCAATGCGATGTCGCTCGACGGCTTCATCGCCGACAGCACGGGCGACATGAGCTGGGCACACCGGCAGGACCAGGAGTGGGATTCGTTCGTGAGAGGAAATGCGAATGGCGAGGGGGTGCTGGTGTTTGGCCGCAAGACCTACGACATGATGGCGGGATACTGGCCGACGCCCATGGCGGCCGAGAATGCGCCGGCGGTTCGAAAGCGCATGAACGAACTGCAGAAGATTGTGTTTTCGCAGACGATGGAGAAAGCTCTTTGGCAGAACACGACGCTGCTGAAGGGCCATTTAGAGGAAGAGGTGCAACGACTGAAGCAGCAGCCGGGACCGGACTTGGTGATCCTCGGCGGCGCGAGTATCGTGGCACAGCTTTCCGACGCCCGCTTGATTGATGAGTATCAGGTCGCGCTGGCCCCGATTCTTCTCGGCGGAGGCAGGTCCATGTTCGCCGCTATCCGGGAAAAGCTCGCGCTCAGGCTCGCCGGCACGCTCAGCTTCGGGAATGGAACCGTCTTTCTGACCTATCATCGGGCGTGAAGACTTGAGCGAAACCGCAAAACCCGCGAGTTCCGTCGGCGCTGAAGGGCTGGCGCAGCGCACCGTGGAGCAAGTCGCGCGGCGGAGCTACGGCAAGCTGGTGGCGTTTCTGGCGGCGAGAACGCATGACGTCGCGGCGGCCGAAGATGCACTGTCGGAAGCGTTCGCGTCGGCGCTGGCGGACTGGCCGGCAAATGGCTGCCCGGAAAATCCCGAGGGGTGGTTACTGACAGTGGCCAGGCGGAAAGGAATTGATGCGATGCGACGACGACATCGCGACGAGCAGGCCGGAGCGGAGGTGAAACTGATCACGGAAGGATTGGAGGCGGCTGCCGTAAGTCCCGAGATTCCGGACCAGCGGCTGGCGCTGCTTTTTGCTTGCGCGCATCCCGCTCTTGATCCGATGGTTCGCGCGCCGCTGATGCTGCAGGTGGTGCTGGGACTGAAGGCGGAGGCGATTGCTGCGGCGTTTCTGATTTCTCCGGCCACCATGGGACAACGGCTGGTGCGCGCGAAGAACAAGATTCGGCAGGCCGGCGTGCCGTTTCGCGTTCCGGAGCGCGCAGAACTGCGGGAGCGCCTGGATACGGTGCTGGACGCGATCTACGCGGCGTTTGCCGAAGGCTGGAGCGACGCGACCGGTGCGGATGCGGCGCGGCGGGACCTGGCAGCGGAAGCGATCTTTTTGTGCCGGGTGTTGGTTGAGTTGCTGCCCGATGAGCCGGAAGCGCTGGGTTTGCTGGCGCTGATGCTCTATGCGGAGGCGCGGAGCGGAGCGAGGCGGGGCCCGCAGGGAGAGTACATCCCGCTGGCCGAGCAGAGTACGGCGCGCTGGGATTCGCGCATGGTTAGAGAAGCCGAGGAGCTGTTGCGGCGGGCGAGCGGCTTCGGACAGATTGGGCGATTTCAACTGGAAGCAGCGCTGCAATCGGCGCACGTGCACCGTCGCCTGTCCGGGCAGAACAATTGGGCGGATGTGGTGCAGTTGTACGAAGCGTTGTTCGCGATCTCCCGCTCGCCGGTGGTGGCGATCAATCGCGCGGTCGCTATCGGCGAGCTGCGCGGCGCAAGCGCGGGATTGGAAGCGCTCGAAGGGGTGGCCGCCGACGCGCGGGTGAACCAATACCAGCCCTACTGGGCGGCTCGCGCGGATTTGCTGGCCAAGAGCAGCGCCAAAGGAGAAGCCGGGAAAGCCTATGAAGTGGCCATAGGACTCGAACGCGATCCGGCCGTGCGGCGTTTCCTAGAGAGCCGGCGCGCCGCGGTATCGAACTGTTAGCGGCACGCGGATCGATTTCCGGTGTTGCGCGGGTCTACTGGCTCCAGGTGGTGCGCTGGCGGACCCAGCGGTGTTTTCTGAGTTCTGTGTGGAGTTCGGAGGACAACGGGCCTTGCTCGCTGGCCTGAATGTTGGCTTCCACGTTCTTGCGCTTGCGCATGCCGGGGATGATGGTGGCGACGTCGTGATTGTTGAGAATGAATCGGAGCGCCATTTCGGCCATCGTGGAGCCGGCCGGGACCAGGGGTTTTAGCGCGTCGGCGTGTTCGACGCTCGAGCGGAGATTCTCAGGGACGAAATAGCTGCTGCGCCAATCGTTGGCCGGCCACCTGGATTCGAGCGTCAGCGTCCCGGTAAGCGAGCCTTCATCGAAGGGGACGCGAGCGATCACGCCGACGTTATGGGCGCGGCAAGCCGGGAAAAGTTCGTCTTCCGGATTCTGGTCGAAGATGTTGTAGATGACTTGAACCGCGTCGATGAGTCCGGACTTAACGGCGCGGATGCCATTCCACGGTTCCCAGCGATTCATGCTGATGCCTATAGCCTGCACCTTGCCGCTGGCGCGCAGCTGTTCGATGGTGCGGAGGACGCGCTCGTCATCGAGCCAGCCGTCTTCCCAGGTGTGGTACTGGATGAGGTCGAGGGTTTCCAGGCCGACGTTTCCGAGGCTTTTGTCCACGTATTCAAAGACGTATTCGGGCGGATAGGAGACGTCGACGGAGTATTCGGGCTGCGAAGGCCAGCGGCGATTTTTGGGCGGGACTTTGGTCGCGACATAGAGTTTCTTGCCGGTATTGGCGCGCAGGGCTTTGCCGAGCAATTCTTCGCTGTGCCCGTCGCCGTAGGCCCAGGCCGTGTCGAAGAAGTTGCAGCCGAGATCGATCGAGCGCGCAAGCGAGGCGAGCGATTCGGCGTCGTCGGAGCCGGTCCAGCCGCCCATGCCCCACATGCCGTAGCCGATTTCACTGACCTGCCAATTGGTACGGCCGAAAGTGCGATAGCGCAAAACGAGCCTCCTAAAGACCTCCTAAAAGGGAGGAACAGGCTAACACAGAGTCATCATCGGCAACGGGACCCGAGCCGGTGCATTGTCAAGCCGGTCGATCGGGGAGATCTTCTTTACCGGCCGCCAGCGAACGCGGATTTTCGCGGCCCGGGCGATAACTGATGCGGTGCAGCTGTACGGAGGGACAGGTCGCGGCGAAAAAGGCCGGTGATAGCATCGCAGAGTACGTTTGACAGCTCGGGAGAACTGCTCCATGCGTATGCCCAGCACGTTCGCTGCACTGATACTGACGGGCGTTGCCGCAACCTTCGCGCCTATGGCGGGGGCTCAGAAGGCCGCCGAAACCATGCGGCTGACGACGCATTCCGACCATGCGCGCGAGCTATTCGGACAAGCCGTATGGTTCAGCGGGAATTACAGGCTGGACGAATGCCTGAAGAGTTTGCGCACCGCGACCGCCGAAGATGCCAATTTCGCCTCGGGCTGGGCACTGCTTTCCTATTACGCCACCGATGCGCGAGAGTCGGCGGACGCATTGGCGCACGCGCAGAGCCTGACGGGAAGAATTTCGCCGAGTGAAATGCTCTTTGTGCGGTGGGTGACGGCGCTCAAGAAGAACGACCAGCTCTCGGCGATTTCGGATCTGAACGACCTGGTGCACAAAGAGTCGAACGATCAATATGTGCTGTACCTCGCGGGCCGCTGGTTTGTGGACCAACACGACGCGCAACGGGCCATTCCACTGTTTGAAAAGGTGCTGGAGATCGATCCGGGGTTTACGCCGGTGCTGAACCGCCTAGGCTATTCCTACGCGGCCATGGGCGACATGGCGCACGCCGAGGCGCTCATGCAACGGTACGTGGCGGCCATGCCGGCCGACCCCAATCCGGAAGATTCCTACGGAGACATTCTGTTCAAGGCCGGGCGCTACCAGGAGGCCAAGGAGCACTTCGAGCTGGCGCTAAAGAAGGAGCCGTCGTTTGGGCCGTCCCAGCATGAGCTGGGCGATGTGTTTGCCATGCTCGGAAACCAGGCCGCCGCGCGCGAAGCGTATGAGAAATCGGCGAAAGTGGCGGCCAATCCGCGCAGGAATCTGGAGTATCGCAGCTCGATCGCCCTGAGCTATGTGCGCGAGAACATGCTGGGATTTGCGGACCGTGAATATCAGCAATTGATCGGAGAAGCGCACGCCAGGAAGTTCACGGATCTGGAAGCGGGTTTCCACGAGGCCATGGCCATGTACTCTGCCGATGACCTGGCGGCACTGAAGCACCTGGATGCGGCGGAGAGCGCTTTGCGCGAGAACGCGGACCTGGCCGCGGTGACACGCGACGAGCACATGGCCGTAATCCGGCGCTGGCGCGGCGTGCGCTCGCTGCGGGCGGGCAATGCCCCGATGGCGGAAGTCTGCCTGCACGTGCTCGAAGAACGCTACGCGCGCACCGACAATGAATCCATCGCGGCGCAGATGCACGCGCTGCGCGGGGTGATCCTGATGGGACAGAAGAGATCGAGCGAAGCCATCGCGGAGCTGGAGCAGACCGGCGACGACGCGTTTTCTCTGGATCTGCTGGCTCGCGCCAAGCGCGAAGCCGGAGACGGCGCAGGCGCCGATGCCGCCATCCGGCAGCTGCTCGGAATCCACGCTTCCTCCATGGAATCGGTGCTGGTTGTGGAGCCGGCGCGGAGCAAGATTCCGGTCACGGCATGGAGAAACTAGCACTCACCTGGAATCAGGATGCGCCGGGATTGCTGCGCTCAGCCTTCTTTGAGCTTGAGCTTGCCTTCGGATTTCTGCTCTTCCAGGAATTTCTTCAACTCTTCAGCCGCGCCCAGCAGGCGAATCCACTGTTCGTAGTAAAGGGTGACCGGAAAACGGCCGAGGCCGTAGACACTGACGCCGCCTTTCTCTCCGACGCGAAAATCGAGCGAGCCGCTGCGTTTTTGGCCGGATTGCTTTTGCAGCGCGGCGAGTTGTGCTTTCAATTCTTCGTAGGTTGGTTCGGACATGGGCCATCCTCGCGGGGTTTCCAGGCTTCGACGATTATACGCAAGATGCGCTGGTGCTGGCCGCTTGACCTTATTTTCTGAGGATGTCGAGCAGGTTGCTGTAGTCGTCGGTCCACGGGCGCACCCGGCGCAGCTTGGCGAGCTGGCCCGAGACTCCCGGCAGTTGGCCGCGGGAAAGCAGCATCCACTCGGAGTCGCTCGAGATGCGCCCGTCGCCGGTCGCTTGGATCCAGGCGGCGCGAAGGCCGTAGTTTTCGGCGGCGGCCACCACCACCGGCCGGAGGTCGAGATAGGTGTTGGTGATATGCACGGCCAGAACCCCGTCGGGTTGGCGCAGGTGGCCCAGGTAGACGGCAAAGGCTTCCCGGGTGAGCAGGTGCACGGGGACCGCGTCGCCGCTGAAGGCATCGAGCACGAGCAGGTCGAAATCCTGCGAGATACCGCTCGCCGCTTCGCGTTCGAGCGAGAGGCGGCCGTCGCCCGGAGCGAGCTCGATCTCCGCCGGAGAATCCGACAAATAGGTGAAATACTCCGGATTCGAAGCGATAGCGATCACCTGCGGGTTGATTTCGTAGAAACGAATGGAATCCCCGGGGCGGCCATAGGCGGCTATGGTTCCGACGCCAAGTCCAACTGCCCCGATCCGGAGGCCCGCGCGATGCCCGGCACCCGATCCGGACGAGACCAGTTGAAATGCCCGTTCGAGGCCGCTGCCCGATGCATAGTAAGCGGTCGGCGTGCGCCTGAAGGCGGCGGACCGCAGTTGAAAGCCGTGCACAACGCGGCCATGAGCGAGGGTAAGGGCTGCGGTTTCACCGTCGCCTGCGCGCGGGAGGACCGCTAACGTGCCGTAAAAGTTGCGAACTCGCTCTAGCGCCGGTTTCGAGCCCGAGAACCCGGCTCCGCTGAGGGCTATGGCGGTAACCGCTAAGGCGGCCGCGGCGCAAACGGGCACCGCTTTCCGGCGCGCGGCTTCTGGCGCAGCTCGTTTGCGTTTCAAGAACACCAGGAGCAAGAGAATCGCCGCGATGAACAAGGAAAAGTGATCGGACATGCGCCGGGGCCCTCGGACGGCCAGAACGATTGCTTCCGGAAGCAAAGCGGCCGCGGCGAGAAAAAGAACCGGCACCGGCGCCGAACAGCGATAGACCCACGATTGGCGATCGAGCGCGAGAATCAGCAGGAGCAGGCCTGCCGCGCAGAACAGTCCAAGCTGGAATTCCCAAGTGCGCGTAAAAAGGCGCGGCGCCAGCAAACCGACGAAAATGCCGCCGAATGCGCCGCCCGCCGCGACTGCCAGGTAAAACGCGGTCAGATAACGAGGATCGGGCTTGGAGCGGGCAAGTTCGCCATGACAGGCCATGCACACGGAAAACAGCACTGCCAGGTAAATCGCGATTTGCGTCGCGATGCTGCCGATGGCCCCGTCGTAGAGAACAAAACACGCCAGGCAGAGAGCGAGCGGGAAAGCGACATGGAACCATGCGCGCGCGTACCAGCGCGGATGCTCGAAACAGAGAATGAAGGAAAGCAGATAAATAGCGAGAGGCAGGACCCACAGCAACGGGACGACCGCGATGTCCTGGCAAAGCTGGTTGGTGGCGGCGAGAAAAACGATCGAAGCCGTTGCGGCCAGCGCAAACCAAAGGGCAAGGCTGGCCGCAGTGGGCGGTTGCGGGATCCGGCCTGACTCGCCTGCGGTTGCATTTCGATTGGCCGAACCCCGTGATTGCCCTTCTCCGCGTGCGGCGAGAAAGGCGCAAGCGCAACCGGCAGCGGCGAACAGCAGGTAGCCCGCCGTCCAAAGCCGGCCTTGCATTTTGAGCCGTAGGTGCGGCTCGAACAGGATGGGAAACGCAAAGAGCGCCAGGAACGAAGCAAAATTCGAAATGGCGTAGAGGCGATAAGGCGATCCATTCGGTTCCGCCCGCCGGTACCACGCCTGCAGGAGCGGGCCGGTGGTGGAAAGCGTGAAATACGGCAAGCCGACCGCAATCGCGAGGATGGCGACGATGCGAAACACGGGATCTCCGCCTAGCGGCGGCTTCCAGTTCGCGGCCGGGGTGATTGCCGAATCCCAGGTTTTTGCCAGGTACCCCGTCAGGCAGATCGACAGCACCAGGATCGAGCCATGCGTCAGCGCTTGCGCCCAGGCGCGGAGCCGGGTGGTAACAAGGTGGGCGTAGACGTAGCCGGCGAGCAGCAGCACCTGAAAGAAGAGCATGCAGGCGGTCCAGACCGCCGGCGTGCCGCCGAACCAAGGCAAAAGGAATTTTCCGAGGATCAGCTGGGTCCAAAAGAGCAGGAAAGCGCTTAAGAAAATGGTGAAAGAAAACGGGGCGGCGGCAGGCGGAAATCGATGCTGCGCGGGCGCGTTCACCGTCGGCCATTATAGATTTTTGGCGGAGCAAGGGAAGCCCGGATGCGTGTTTACACCTGCAGGCGATCGGCGTCGCGGGCGACGACTTCATAGAGCACCGGGTTGACAAAGAAGCCGAGGACCAGGCGGGAGACCAGGCCCGCCACGACGACGATGGCGAACGGTTTCTGGGTGTCGCTGCCGACGCCGGTGGACACGGCGGCGGGAAGGAGGCCCAAGCAGGCGACAAGAGCGGTCATCATGATGGGCCGGAGGCGCAGGAGAGCAGCTTCGCGGGTGGCTTCTCGAATCGAGCGGCCTTCGAGGCGCAGCTTGTTGATGTAGCTGACGAGAATGACGGCGGTTTGCACGGAAACGCCAAGCAGGGCCAGCAAGCCGAGGAAACTCGATACGCTCAGCGGCGTGTGGGTAAGTTTGAGTGCGATGAGCGCGCCGACCGGTTCGGTGAGCAGCACGCCTAAAGCGATGGAAATCGGGAATTTCAGGTTTCCGTAGAGCGCGAACAGGATCATGAAAATCACGAACACGGCCAGGGGGCCGATGATGTAGAGCTGCGATTTGGCTTCCAGCAGTTCGCTGTACTCGCCGCCCCAGTCCAGTCGATAGCCCTCGGGCAGGCGGACGTTTTTGGCGACACCGGCCTGGCCGCGGCGAACGATGCCTTCAAGGTCGCGGCCCTCGACAGAAAACTGAATACCGATATAGCGCGAATTGTTTTCCCGGTAGATGAACGACGCTCCGGATGCCTGTTTGATGGTGGCGAGCTCGGACAGGGGAATGTGCTGGCCGGCCGGGGCCGGCACCAGCAGGTTGCCGATTTCGCGCGCGTTGGAGCGGTATTGTGGCTCCATGCGGACCATGAGGTTGAAAAGCTTTTCGCCCTGTATGACCTGCGTGGCGGCTTGTCCGCCGACGGCCGCCTGCACGACGGCTTCCAGATCGGCGACGTTGATTCCGTAGCGCGCAATCTTCTGCCTGTCGGCGTCAACGATCAGGCTGGGCTGGCCGAGTTCGCGAACCACGGTGAGTTCCTTGAAGCCATTGGTGTGCGCCAGAACGTTGCGGATTTCGACGGCTTTCCGTTCGAGCAGGTCCAGGTCGGGACCGAAGATTTTTACCGCCAGAGCGGATTTGAGTCCGGTCAAAGCTTCATCCACGGCGTCTTCGGCGGGTTGCGTGTAGTTGAAGATGACGCCGGGATAGGCTTCGAGCTTGTGCTGAATGTCCGCTTCGAGCTGGGCCTTGTTGTGGATGGCGGTTTGGCTCCAGGCTATGTCGTTATAGGGCTTGAGGCCGATGTAGAACTCGCAGTTGAAAAATCCGGTGGGGTCGGTTCCGTCATCCGGGCGGCCCAGCTCCGAGCCGACGACGGTGACCATGGGATATCGATTGAGGATGTTGCGAATCTCGGGAGCAAACTTCGCCGCGTCTTCGAAGGCAATGGTGTAGGGCATGGTCGCGCGAACCCACAACGCGCCTTCATCCAGATGAGGCAGGAATTCGCCGCCGATGTAGGGAATCAGCAGCAGGGTTGCCGCGAAGATGAGCAGCGTCACCATGATGGTGGTTTTGGGATGGTCGAGGCACCATTCCAGCCGGCCGGCGTAACCGTCGCGAATCCAGTTGAAAATGCGGTTTTCCTTTTCTTTCACGCCGCTGGAAAACCAGTAGGCGGCCAGGACGGGAACCAGCGTGAGCGTGATGAGCAGCGCGCCGACCAGCGCAAAGGCCATGGTGTCAGCCATGGGGTGGAAGAGCTTTCCGGCCGGACCTGAGAGAGCGTAGATGGGCAGATAACCGGCGATGATGACGGCGACGGAATAGAAAATGGGGCGATCGACGTCCTTGGCGGCGTGAAGCAGAACTTCGCTCAGCGAGTATTGCTGGCCGTGGCGCTCGCTGAGCTCGCGGTAGATGTTCTCCACCATCACGATGGTGCCGTCAATGATGATTCCGAAGTCGATGGCTCCGATGGAGAGCAGGTTCGCTGCTTCTCCCGTGAGATGGAGAAAGATGAATGCGAAAAGCAATGACAGGGGAATGGTGAGCGCGGTGATAACCGCGGCTCGTACGCTGACCAGAAAGAAGATCAGCACGATCAGAACCAAAATCATTCCGCGAAGCAGATTGCCTTCGACGGTGTCGGTGGTGACGCGGACCAGGTCGCTGCGGTCGTAGTAGGGACGGATGCGCACGTCGGGCGGCAGCATGGTGCGGTTGATTTCTTCGGTCTTTCGCTCGACGCCTTCCAGAACGTTTTGCGTCTGCTCGCCGCGACGCATCAGGATGACGCCTTCGACGGCGTCATCGTTGTCTTTCGTCTTGTCCTGGAAGCCGAAGATGCCGAGGCGGGGTGCGTGGCCGATTTCGACGCGGCCGATGTCCTTGATGCGTACCGGGGCGCCGTTGTTGCTGGCCACGACGATCTCGCCGATGTCGTCGGTGGACTTTACCAGGCCCAAACCGCGCACATAGTAGAACTGGCCGCCTTGCGTATAAAAGCCGCCGCCGGTGTTGGCGTTGTTGGCCTGCAAGGCGTTCAGCACCTGCACCACGGGCAGGTGGAAGTTATAGAGGCGCGCCGGATCGAGCAGAACGTGATACTCCATCGTCGGGCCGCCGAAGCCCGAATCGTCGGCGACGCCGGGAACGCTGCGGTAGGCGCGTTCGATGATCCAGTCTTCGATGGTGTGCAGCTCCTGCGGCGTGCGGTCCGGACTTTCGATCACGTAGCGATAGACCAAGCCGCTCGGACTGAAAAGCGGCGCCATACTGGGCGTGACGCCTTGCGGCAACGTGGTGTCGCTCAGGCGTTCGAACACCAGCTGACGCGCGAAGTAGGGATCGATGCCTTCATCAAAGGTGAGTTTCACGTCGGAAAGCCCATAGAGCGAAATCGAGCGCATCACGCGAAGATGCGGCGTTCCGTTCATGGCCAGTTCGAGCGGCAGGGTGGTCAGCCTTTCGACCTCCTCCGAGGCGTGGCCGGGCCACTGCGTGATGAGCTCGACCATGGGAGGGGAAAGGTCCGGGTAGGCGTCGACCGGCATCTGCTGGAATGACCAGACCCCGGCGATCACCATGAGCGCGGTGACCATGAGGACCAGAAAACGCTGGCGCAGGGCGAAATGTACGATGCGATGGATCATCGCCGGATATACCCCTAAGCTCCTCTACGGCTGCAGGGAATTCATGAACTGCAAAAACAGGCTGCCGTTGCCGGCGACGCGCTCGCCTTGAGCGAGCCCGCTTCTGATCTGCACGCGGCCGTTGTTGGAATCGCCAAGCGTCACCTGGCGGCGCGCAAACTCGCCGGCGGCGGTCTCGACGTAAACGAACGGCTCGTTTTCCGCGTCGCGAAGGACGGCGGCGTCGGGAACGGTGAGAACATTCTCTAAAGCGGCGGCGCGCACGACGGCCGTGACATACATGTCCTTTTTCAACTTGCGGCCGGGATTTTGCGCGACGATGCGGGCCTGCAGCGTGCGGGTTGTCGAATCCATGGCCGGCGCGATGTAGGAAATTTTGCCGTGGAACGTTTCCGGATAGGAATCGGTCGCAACCTCGACGTCCTGGCCCACACGAACGAAGGCCAAGTCGCTCTGGTAGACATTCACGAGCACCCATACCGAGCCGGTGTCGGAAATCGTGAAGCACTGCGTGCCGCCCGCTTGCAGCAGCTGGCCGGGACCAACCAGGCGTTCCACAATTTCGCCTGCGACCGGAGCGTTCACCGGGATTTCCGCGGTGGATTGAACCGGATTCTTGGCTACGGCTTCGGGATCTTTGAGGCCCAAAGCGCGCAAGGCGTCGGACGAGGACTCGAGATCGGCATGCGCCTGAGTGCGCGTCGACTCCGCTTGCTGCAGGTCGGCTTCGGCAATCGCGCCGTGCGCGAAAAGGTCCTGGGCGCGGGTATACATCTTGTCGGCGAGCGCAAAGGCGTCGCGGGCCTTGAGGTACGCGGAACGCGCGGCGGAGTAATCGGGGCTGGTGACGGTCAGCAGCGGCTCACCGCGGTGTACCACCTGGCCCGGTGCCACCAGGATTTCGTGCACCGGACCGCCGATTGCGGCGAAGACCGGCGTGGTGAGGAACGCGTTGTAGGCCACGGCGCCCGAGAGACGAAGCGTGCGGGGCAGATTTTCCCTGCGCACGGGAACGATTTCGATGTGTGCAGTCTGCTCCGGCGTGATGTGGAAGGTGCGCGCCGTGTCCGCCTTCTTTTCGCTTGCGGTGTAGGAGGTCATCTTCGATTCGGATTCACCGGGACCCGAGGAGCAGGCGGTGCAGGCAACGGCCAGCAGAGGCACGGCGAACGCCCGGACCCGCGATCTCGATGGGCAATAGCGTGTAAATGTCATGGCAGATTCCTTGTGCCGACGGCTTCGCGCAGCTGTTCAACCGCGACCATGTAGCCGGCTAAAGCCTGGCGATAAGCAAGCTGGTTGGCCCGATAGGTGCGTTCGGCGTCGAGGTAGTCGAGAAGGCTCGCGGCGCCGCGGCGATAGGCATATTCGCTGATGTCGCGCGACCGCTTGGCCTGGTCGACATAGCCGCCGCGATAGAGCTGGATGATCCGGTCGTTGGTCCGCAGATTTTCGTAGGCGTCGGTAACGTCGGTGGAAACCTGTTGCGAGGTTTCGCTCAATTGTTCCTGGGCTTGCGTGATGGCGTAGCGGGTGCGCGCGATTTCGCCTTGATTGCGATTGAACACGGCCAGCGGAATATTGAAGGCGAAGGTCGCGCTACTCGCTCCGGCGGTGTGGCTGTAGCTCACGGCGGCGGTGAGGTCCTGCTTGCCGTTGGCTTCGGCCAGCGCCAGCTGGCTGTGCGCAGCGGTCACGCCCTGCACGGCCGCGGCCAGATCGGGCCGCGACTGCGACGCCATGGTTTTCAGGTCGGGCAGGGTGGAACGAAGGGGCTGGTAGTCGAGGTCGCCCGAAACGTCGTAGTCGTCGGCCACCGATGCAAAGCCCAAAAATTGGCGGAGACCGGCAAGCGCCTGCACGCGGGCCAGCTTCGCCGCGGAGACGTCGGACTGGAACTGCAGCAACTGCAGCCTGATTTTGAGGAGGTCGCCTTCGCTCATGTCTCCGGCATGGAAACGGGTTTCGCTGATGTCGACCGTCTTTTGAAAGCTGTCGAGATCCTGCTCGGCAAACGAGAGCGTCGATTCGGCGAGCAGCACGTTTATGAACTGCTGCGCGACGTTAAAAACCAGCTGACGTTCGGAATCCGAGACCTGCGAGCGGACCACCGCCGTCGCGTCCCTGGCGGCTTGCAATCGATGCTGGCGTTTCTTGCCTCGTTCGAACAGATAGCTTACCCCGGCGTCGAACTGCGCGTTGTTGTCGATGTAGTCGGCGCTGAACTGATCGGGCTGGAAGATTGGAAGGAACTGCGCGTCCCAAGCCAGCACCGGATTCGGGCGAAGGTTGGCCGTGATCTCCTGCGCCTGGCTTTGCAATATCGTGGAGCGCAAGGCCAGCAGCGCGTGGTTGTGCTCGAGGGCCAGCCGAAGGGCTTCGTCTAACGTGACGCTCGAAGACGCAGAGGGTGATGATGAACCGCGAGCCGGCGGAAGCGGGGCCGAAGGCAAGCTCTGCTTTGCCGGCTCTTGCGCCGACAAACAGGCGCTCAGGGTTAGAAGGCCCGCGACAATCGCTACAAAGGTCCTCATGGCACGATACCTCATGCGCCGCTCGTGGACCGGCGCGTCGAAACGGAAGGAATAGTCGAGCGAATGAAGGAGAAATCTAGGTAGTCGGGGGCGCCCGCGGAGACGTGGAACGGGGAATCGCCTGTGCGGCAAAAACCAGGGAAGCCGATGGCTCCGCTCGACCCATCACGGGCAAGGAACAGAGAATCGGAAGCACCCAAACAATCGCGAAGCTCAATACGGAGCAGACCGGACACAGATGCGCGCCTGCCCGTCCCGCATCCAGGTCGGACAGAAAATGAATCTGTGCTCCCAAAAGAAGCATCAGGAGCATCAGGCCGATTAGGCGGCCATTTGCACGGTTTAGAGCCATGTGCTTGGTAAGACGCAGCTTAGGGGAGAATCGTTGCCGGGTCAAGAAGCAGGTGGCGGGCAAAGGCGAAGTCGTTACAGGCAAGCAACCCGGAGCCCGGTTGCAGGTTCCAATCCGGTCAAAGTCCATGTAACCTGGCAACAGGTATGAAAAAGAGCGGTTCCTTCCTATCCTCAGAGACGCTGCGGCGCTACGCCGCCGTGCTCCTCTGCCTGGGCGTAATCTACTTGGCCGCTGGCGGCAGCTTGCTGCACCGGCATTCCGGCGGACAGGAATCGGTTTGCCACGTTTGCCAGTCGCTGCACGCTCCGGCCCTCGGAACGGCTGGCGGCCCGCTGATCGCGGCGCCCGAAATAACGGGCTGGCACGAAGCGCGCCCGGTCCAAGCGGCCGCGCGCAATGAATTTTCCCTCCACCACGCCGGCCGCGCTCCTCCCGCGGTTTAGTTTTTCCTCGAAGTCCATTCACCGTCTTCGCCGTTCGCCCGGTCGCCAGCAGAGCCGCCGGCGCGCCGCCGCTTCCTCAAGAACGCGGCCTTGATTCACCCACACCACATCGGCCACGTGCCTTGGAGAGGATTTCATGTTGAAGGTTTACTTTCTGGCGATGGCATTGCCGTTTTTGATGCTAGCTCTCGGTTTGGGCCCCGGCGCCGGCCCGGTGGGCGCGCAGGCTTCGGGGATGATCGAAGGAACTGTTAAAGATCCCTCGGGCGGCGCCATTGCCGGAGCAAGCGTGCAGATTTTGAATCCGGTCAGCAGGTACGACAGGACAACGACGACGGACACGGAAGGCAAGTTCCGGTTTGCCAATGTTCCGTTCAACCCTTACCACCTCACGGTCAAAGCGGCAGGTTTTGCGGATTTCTCGCAAGATACCGAAGTGCGCTCGCTGGTAACACTTTCTCTGAATGTGGCAATGTCGCTGGCGGGATCGAATACCACCGTAACCGTGGAAGGCGAAGGGAACGACCTGGTGGAAACCGCGTCCACCTTCCACACCGATGTGGACAAGAACCTGATTGACCGTTTACCGGTCGAAAGCGCCTCGTCTTCATTTACGGCGATTACTACCATGGTGTCACCGGGAGTCGCGGCCGATTCCAACGGCTTGATGCACGGGCTAGGCGATCACGCATCGAACTCGATCTCGCTCGACGGACAGCCCATCACCGATCAGTTCAGCAAGGCCTTTTCGAATCAGCTTCCTTCCGACGCGATTCAGTCCATGGAAATCATTTCCGGCGCGCCGCCGGCCGAGTACGGTGACAAAACCAGCCTGGTGATCAAGGCGACCACGCGGTCGGGCCTTGGAGTATCGAGACCCACCGGAAGCATCAGCGCAAGCTATGGCAGCTTTGGCACGTCGACCGCCGGTTTTGATGTGGCGTTTGGCGGCAGCAAGTGGGGGAACTTTGTCGCAGTCCACGGTCTACAATCCGGACGTTTTCTGGACCCGCCCGAATTCAGCGTCATGCACGCGAAGGGCAACCAAGAAAGCTTCTTTGACCGCGTGGATTTGCAGACCTCGGACCAGGACACGCTGCACCTGAATCTCTCCTACACCCGCTCATGGTTCGAGACGCCGAACTCTTTCGACGCGCAGAACGCCACGGCCTGGAACGGCCTGGTCGTCGACAACAACGGCCTTGGCCCCGACGGCTTGCCGGTGGGGCCGCAGGATCAGCGCTCGAAAATCGGCAGCTTCGATATCGCTCCGAGCTGGACCCGGGTCGTCGGCGCCAACGCGGTTCTTACGGCAGGAGCTTTCCTTCGGCAGGATCAATACAACTATTACCCGAGCGGCAATCCATTCGCCGACTTCACTCCCGCTCTGCAGAGCGAGAGCGTCGCGCAAGACCGGCGCCTTACCAACGCCGGCGTCAGAGCCGATTTCTCCTACGTGAAAGGCATTCACAGCGTCAAGGTCGGAATCGCCTACGACCACACTTTCCTCACGGAAAACGACCACTTTGCCATCGTCGATCCCACGTTTCTCGGTTCGCTCACCGACAGCAATGGAGATCCGTGCGTCGATAGCTCCGGCAAGCCCATCGCGGCGCCCTGCAGCACGCTGGCGCCGCTCGACTTGACGGCCGGCGGGAGCTACGCCTTCTTGCGAGGGCACACGGACGTGAAGGAACTGGCCCTCTTTGCGCAGGATACGATCAGCTGGAAGAACTGGTCGTTCAACCTGGGAATCCGCGGCGACGTCTACAGCGGGATTACGCACGCAACACAGGCCGAGCCCCGCCTGGGCATCGCCTACAACATCAAGCCAACCAACACCGTGCTACGGGTTTCCTATGCGCGGACTTTGGAGACGCCGTTTAACGAAAATCTGGTGCTGGCCAGCACCGGATGCAACGATGTCGTGGTCAACGCGCTGATGTCTTCGCTGCAGGGCTATCCGTGCAACACCGATCCGCTGGCTCCCGGATGGAGAAATGAATTTCACGCCGGGCTGCAGCAAGCGTTTGGCAAGCACCTGGTGGTCGATGCCGAATACATCTGGAAGTACACGCACGGCGCGTACGATTTCAGCGTGCTCGGCAGCACGCCGATCACGTTTCCGATCGAATGGCAGCGCTCCAAGATTCCGGGCTACGCGATTCGCGCCAGCGTGCCGGATTTTCACGGGTTCACCGCACTGGTGGTGATGTCGAGAGTGGCGGCCAGGTTCTTCCAGCCGCAACTGAGCGGTATCGGCACCACGCCGGCAGGCCAAGGTGGCGACGGTGTCTTCCGCATCGACCACGACGAAAAGTTCAACCAGACCACCCACTTGCAGTATCAGCCGTGGAAGCGCGGCCCGTGGGTCGGCTTCAACTGGAGATATGACAGCGGGCTCGTTGCCGGTGCCGTACCGTTCGGCGACGGCGTAAATCCCGTGGACGTTTCCGGGCTCACTCCCGACCAGCAGTTCCAGGCCGGTCTGTTCTGCGGCAGCGTGCATGCCACGCCCACCCGTCCCATCAGCCCCACCGGATTTTGCGATGCGTCTCTGTTTGGTTCGACGCTGGTCCGCATTCCGGCGCCTGGGACGGAGGACGACGACAAGAATCCGCCGCGCATCGCGCCACGCCATCTGTTCGACCTGGCGGTAGGCCATGACAATCTGTTTCACGGCGACCGCTATCGCTGGAGCCTGCGACTCGTAGCCATCAATATCAGCAACGAGAAAGCGCTCTACAACTTCCTTTCAACCTTCAGCGGAACCCACTACGTAACACCCCGCGCCTACAGCGCGGAACTTGGCTTTCACTTCTGACCCCCAGAGGCAGCCCGCGCGGGTCTGGACGCGGGCTGCCTAAGACTGTCTAGCGCGGCCCCATAGTGCTCGCAACTTCCATCGTTTCTTAGGGTTGCTACCTTTAACGAGCCGGGCCGCATCCAAGCAGTCCTTGCGACCCCATCGTTCGCCTGTTCACTGGCTAGACAAGCCTCTCAGGAAGAGGAATGGAGGCAAACGCCTGCGCGGGCGATAATGAGAAGTTATCGCTCGCAGACAAAAGACCGACATGCCCTTGAAGATCACGCCTATTTCGGAGAAGAAAGCGCCGGTGCGCCATAGGTGGTTTCGCCCGCTGGCCGTGCTGTGCCTTGGGTTGTTGGCTGCGGGCTCGGCCTGGGGACAAAGCGGCCGGGGCAATCAGGGACTTGCCTCCATCCATGGGACGCTGACCACCGCTCCAGACAACGCGCTGGCAGCCATCACGGTGAAGCTCAGTCCGGGCGAGGCTGGCGCCCTCCCGGTCGCGGCCGACACGGACGATTCCGGCCGTTATGAATTTGAAAATTTGAAGCCCGGCGCCTACACGGTTTCCGTCGGCCTGACAGGCTTCAAGCTTTTTGCAAAAGCCGTCCAGGTCGAAGCCGGCCAGTCGCTCGAGCTCAATATCCAGGTCGAGATCGAGGCTGTCGCGGAAAAGGTGGAAGTCAAAGAAGAGACGCAGGCGATCGCCACCGAAGCGGTGACCGCTGCGGCTGAAACGGTTACGCAAGAGCAGCTGGCCGCTCTGCCCACCACGCAAGCAAAGGTCAGAGAAGTCTTGCCGGTCAGCCCCGGTGTGATCAAAACACAGGACGGCAAGCTCACCTTCAAAGGCGCGGACGAAAACCAGAGCTTGATGCTCGTGAACTCGGCGCGCACTTCGGATCCCGTGACCGGGAGTTTCGCGGTTCCGGTGCCGCCCGATGCGGTGGAGTCGTTCGCGGTGTACAAGACGCCGTACAACGCCGGCCTCGGCAGTTTTTCCGGCGGTCTGACGGCGGTTGAAACGAAACCACCCGCCGCCGAATGGAACTATCGGTTGCGCAGCATCGTGCCGTCGGTACTCGGGAAAAACGGCTCCATGGTCGGCCTCTCCGAAGCGCAGCCGGGTGTCGATTTTGGCGGGCCGCTGGTCGGAAACAAACTGCTTTTCTCCGAGGTCTTTCAGTACGAGATGAAGAAGCGGACGGTGCGCGGGCTGCCCTGGCCGAACGACATCAGCAAGAAGCAAGGCTTCAACTCGTTCACCACCCTCGAGGCCATTCTGTCTCCGAAACAGGTCGTGACCCTGACCGTCAATGCGTTCCCGCTGCGGGAGCAGCACGCCGACATCAACGCGCTGGTTCCCCAGCCCGCTTCGAACGACTTGAACCAGAGCGGTATGGCCGTGACGCTTTCCGACAAATACCAGTTGAACTCCGGTGCCATCCTGGGCGTGGTTTCTCAATACACGCGCTTTGACGGCAACGCGCACGGGCAGGGCCCGGACGACATGTTGGTCACGCCCGAAGGCTGGGATGGAAACTTCTTTAATCGCTGGTCGCGGCGCGGCAAGGAATTTCAGATACTCCCTAGCTACCAGCTGGAGGAAAAGCGCTGGTTGGGACGCCATGAAATTCATGTTGGAGTCGATTTCGACCATCGCTCCTATGCGGGCACTACGGCTTCGCATGCGATCGAGCTGCTGCGCGCCGACGGTTCGCTCGCGGAAGAGATTGCCTTTGACAGCGCGCGGCCTCAGAGCGCATCGGACACGGCGGTTTCCGAGTTTGTGCAAGACCACTGGGTGCTCGATGCACATTGGGCGGTGGACTTGGGTACGCGGCTTTCCAGCGAGAGCGATGGCTGGTCCGCCGCGGTCGCGCCTCGGGCCGGCGTCGCATTTTCGCCGGGAAGCAAGACGGTCCTTCGCGCGGGCATAGGCTTGTTCTACAGCTTGCTGCCGCTTCTCGCAGCGGATTTTGACGCCAACCCGACCCGCGTGGTGAGCCAGTTTGACACCACGGGCCTGCCCATCGGTTTGCCCGTGAGCTACACCTACGCCTATGTCGGCGGCGTTGATCCGCTCACCGGCGCGGCGCTCCCGCAAGGGCCCGGCACTTCACCGCGCAACCTTACATGGAACCTCGGCGGCGAACGCCAGCTGGGCAAGAAGGCGCTGCTGCGGCTCGGCTACCTTGACAGCCATTCGACCTACGTTTTCGTCGCCCATCCCTTCACCGCCGCTCCCGGCCAGACGTCGTTTCTTGGCCTGTCCAACAACGGCAGTTCGCGCTACCGGGAATGGGAGAGCACAGTCCATTTCACGGTTCACGAAAATAACGAAGTCAACGCTTCGTATATCTGGAGCCGGACGCGCGGCGACCTAAACAACCTTTCCGCGGTCTTAATACCGTTCGCGCAGCCGGTGATCCGGCCCAACGTTTACGGCATCCTGCCCTCCGATATTCCCAACCGCGTGGTGGGCTGGGCCATTTTTTCTCTGCCGAAAAAATTCAAGTTCAGCCCGCTGGCGGACTGGCACAGCGGTTATCCCTATTCCAACGTGGACGTTCTGCAGAACTACGTCGGCACGCCCAATGGAGCGCGCTTCGCCAACTTCTTCTCGCTGGATGTGAAGTTCTACCGCGTGTTCCGTCTGCCGTTCTTGAGCGCAGGCTCCAAGGTGCATCACATCCGGCTCGGCTTTTATTCGTTGAACGTGACCAATCATGGAAATTTCAACGCCGTGTATAACAACGTGACGGCGCCGAATTTCGGGCAGTTCGCGGGATTCATGGACCGCCGCGACGGCGCCATGATCGACTTTGTGGATTAGGCTGGCGCGCTGGCGCTGCTCCTTGGTCCAACCGAGCTCGCTTGGAAGGCTTGAGAAGCCGCGGGCTGTAGCTGCTAAAATAGCAGCGGAGCGGTGCTTCGAAGCAGGTGAGAGTGCGAAAGCCGTTTGAACCGTAACGAATCTCTGGGGTGCTGCGGACAGACAGCCTGTGTGCACGGCCTGTCCCGCTGGCGCGCCGTTCCGGGTTTGTGCCACAAACCGGGCGGCGCTCGAGCGGGGCAGGAAAGCCTAAGGGTTGGCGCGTGGTGCCCACCTAATTCAGAGGTTCACGGCCTAGCTCTCCACGGCCAAGCAGTCCGCTCCTTTTTCTTGGTTGTGACCCGTGAGCGCCAAGCTTCAGGGCATACCGCGCAACCGGTTCGGGCCGTTTTTTTTGTAAGCTGAAAACCTATAACTTAGAACCGCCTTCATGCGCGTACTGTTCATCGGAGACATCGTCGGATCCCCGGGCCGGGAGATCGTCCGCGAACGCCTGTCGGACTTGGTGTCGCAAAAACGCGTCGATCTGGTCATCGCCAACGGCGAGAACTCCGCGTCCGGGTTTGGAATCACGCCTAAAATCGTGGAAGAGCTCCTGAAGAGCGGCGTCGAGGTGATCAGCGGCGGCAATCACAGCTGGGATCGCCGCGAGATCATGGAGTTCATGCCGTACGAACCGCGGCTGCTGCGCCCGGCAAACTTTCCCGATGGAAATCCCGGCGGCGGGATGTATGTGGGTACGGCCAGGAACGGCGTGAAGTATGCGGTCATCAATCTGCAGGGCCGCGTATTCCTGCCGGCCATCGACGACCCTTTCCGGAAGGCCGACGAGCTGCTGGCCGGTCTTTTCGCGGATGTGGCGATGGTTCTGGTCGACATGCACGCGGAAACCACCAGCGAAAAAATCGCACTCGGCTGGTATCTGGACGGCCGCGCGACGGCCGTGGTCGGAACCCATACGCACGTCGCCACCGCCGACGAGCGGGTCTTGCCGCAAGGCACGGCTTACATTACCGACGTAGGGATGACCGGGCCGCATGCCGGCGTGATCGGCATGGACCGCGCCGGAATTGTGAAGAAATTCCTGGACGGTCTCCCGGCTCGCTTCGAGGTCGCCCAGGGCGATGTGCAGATGAATGCGGTCTTGATCGAAACCGATGACGAAGGGCCCAGAAATTCCGCCGGGCGCTTGAAAGCCAGCCGCATTGAGCGGCTTCGCTTGCGCGTCGACTGAGGCGCGCGCGAGAGCGGGTTGCGCTGCGCTTGAAGCAACCTAATGATCTAACTGGCAGTCTTATCAGACGAATAGCATTCAGAAGAGGGGTGACCCGGCCTTGAGAATCGTCCTGGTGTCGTGTCTCAGCCTGGCATTGGGGGCCTCGGCCGCCGCCCAAGTCGACGCCGACATGGTTGCGAAACGGCGTCTTTTCGCTCCGGTCGGACCCGGATTAAAACAGATTCGCGAGGGCGCGGACGGAAAGATCTACGTTCTCGCTTCGCCTTCGCCGGGGCTCGTCGTTTACTCCAGGGAAGCGCGGCGCTTGATGACGATGCGGGAAGCTGCGGCGTTGCCCGAGGCGGCCTTGGCCGAAGCCAAGGCTTCGGGCGAAGTGCTGGTTCAGTACGGGGAGGACTGCGACGTCGATCCCGACGGCACCATCTATGTCGCCGACCGGGCCTCGAATTCCGTCCAGGTATACTCGAGCGACGGCAAGCATTTGCGCTCGGTCAGCGTGAATGGGCCGTTGGCGGTCGCGGCGCTGCCCGAAGGGGAAGTGGCGGTCGCCACCCTGCGCCAGCCCGCCTTGGTGACCGTTTTCGACCGGAATAGCCGCCTGGTTCGCGAGTTCGGCAGCTCCGAACAGCTTACCGAGCGAGCAGATCTCAATCGCTACCTCAACATCGGCAACCTGGCAACCGATGCGCAGGGCCATCTCTATTACGGATTTGCATATTTTCCGGAGCCGACGGTGCGCCAGTTCGATCGCTTCGGTTATGCCGCCGGAGACCTGCGCTATCAGTCGCTCGACGTGTTGCAGGTGGCCACGGCGGTGCGCCACGAGATCGAAAAGCAGGAGCGGCGCGGCGATCCGCCGCGCTTCAAGCAGGTGATGACCGCCATGGGCGTAGACAAATCGACCGGCGAGGTGTGGATCGCCATGGGCAGCACTTTGTTGCGTTTCGACAAGGAGGGCAACCGCCGCTCCATGTATCGCCTCTACACGCCTCAGAACGCGCGGCTTGAAGCGAACGCCATCGTGGTAGAAAAAGACCGCTTGATCATCGGCGGCGATCCCGCGGGCGTGTTCGAATTCGAGCGTCTCGACAAAAAATAGGGCGCGGCAACCAGCGTGTAACAGAAAATCGCTAGGCAATTTTTTCTCTGCCGCCGGACTTTTCCACAGTGCGAACTCCGCGACACCACGGCAAATGTTTCGGGAATGTTTCGCCAATCGCCATTCGCTTTCCAATTTTCTTCCATGATTCGTTGCACTTGCGTGAAGGAAAGTCTTTACGCTCGCGAATTTTGTACTTGTGGAAAAACTGTG
>Ga0182037_10000084_pt1 | contig 39436 bp, 32 predicted proteins | sample sta12Cox44000082_FD_125974 | JGI IMG/M metagenome (GOLD analysis project Ga0182037, IMG submission 125974) | Lab enrichment of tropical soil microbial communities from Luquillo Experimental Forest, Puerto Rico - statoxic.12C.oxic.44.000.082 | ecosystem: Environmental > Terrestrial > Soil >... | reverse complement strand
GGTTAAGCCCTCCGTTTTTCCTTTGCAAGAGGTTTTTCCGATCTTGCCTGTGGATAGGTGTGCATGACTGTGCAAAAGTGGGGCGAGCGCAACGGGCCACCAGGTCAGCGATTGCAGCAAAACATGCATCAGCTGCTCGCGGGCCCGCCACGAACATCACAGGATCGTTAGAGAAGACTGCTCGGCGGAGGACAGGCATGCTCATGACTCGCGCGAGCTTTAGCGCATGGCTTGAGAAGTATGGCCGGGCATGGGAAACCGGGGATGCCCAGGCTGCGGCGGAGCTTTACACCGAGGATGGAACCTACCAAGTCACGCCGTTTGTCGAGCCGATGCGCGGGCGAGCGGCTATTCTGGATTATTGGACCCATGTTGCGCAAACCGAGAAGCAAGTCCAATTCAGCTACGAAATCCTGGCGGTGACGTCCGGGCAAGGCATTGCCCGATGGCGGGCTTCGTTCGTAATCGTACCTCCCGGGCTCAAGACCAAGCTAGATGGAATCTTCGTCATCGCCCTCGATGACAAAGGAAAATGCGCCTGGCTGCGCGAGTGGTGGCATAAGCAACAGACGGAGTGAGGACTCCTCACACTTTTTTCCTGCCAGAGCGAAAGATTTCTCCCGGGAGGGCCTTGAGGAAGCCGTGTCCCCAAATGCCGATGAGCAGCGCTGCGCCAAAAAGCAGAATCGCATCAAGGCTGGCGCGGCCCTGGCGCGTCCAATATACCGTGTCCTTCAGGTTGAGCCAGAGCGCAAATTCGTCCAGTGTAAGAGCGGCTCCGACTCCGTAAAGCAGCGACATCAGGCGGCTCGCGAGCAGAGAGGAGGACCTTTCCCCCGTCCCGACCTCGATTAACCAGCAAAACCCGACGATCAGCAGCAACAAAATCCCCCAAACCAGGTGATGAACGTGGGTGCCGCGGATGTAGATGTAATGGAATGGGGCAATCCCCCGCGCCGCGGCATAAGCCGCGCCCCGCGCCAGGGCTAAAGTCAGGAAGAAGCCGACCGCAGCAAGGAATAGGCGGCGCTTGGGGCGATCACGGACGTGCCGGTGAAACAACTCGCCCATTCGCGGATGCCATAGAAACAAAAGGACTAAGCCCACCAGAAGGACAGCCAAACCAAAAAGCCCAGTCCATGCGAGCATGAAGGCGTCCCCCGATCTTTAAGAGTAATCGAAATTCTGCCTTGGAGCGCTGCCGGATTAACAGATTGAGCACAGGGGGACCTTCGGGCTATTTTCTGGCCTGGTCGGCTCCCTTAATTTGTGAGGAAGGGGACAAGCTTATGAATACCAAGTTGTGCGCGCTCGTGGGCTGTTTATTGCTTGCCGGTGTCTGTGCGGCGAAAGACCACGAGGACTATCAAAAGGGAACATTGCTGCGGATGGATTCGGCGCCTTGCGGCATGCAGGAAAAGGGCGGGAAGTCCGTGACGGGCGAGCTTCTGGGGACTGATTCACAGAGCAAAAAGACCCAGGAAGTGCTCTGCCAGGAATACGTGCTGCAAGGCGAGAAGGTCGTTTATCGCATCCGCCCGAAAGATGACAAGCATCCCGCGCTGCTGCCCATCGGCGAAACCGCGCAATTTCGGCTGCACAAGGACAAGTTTATGCTGAAAGTGACTGAAGGCGATGACAAGGAGCGCGAGTACATCGTCGTCTCCATGACTCCGCGGGAAGATCACCGTGAGTCGGTGGCGAGCAAGAACTAAGAATTCTGGAAGTGGAAAAGACGGCGCTGCGCGAGGGTGCGGGCGCCGATCTTATTTGGGCGCTACCAACTAAGGCGATGGCCGGGTTGAATAGGTCCCCTTCCTCGAGGAATGACAGGGCGTTCATCACAAAAACAGGATCGGCACACGGCCGAATTCGTGAATGGATTGCGGCTTCGGGCGGCTAGGGAGTGTGAGCGGCAACGACTCCCAAGTCAGCGATGTTGTCACCCTTTTTCAAGGAAGGCACTGCGTTGACGTGGAGCACGACTCCGGAAACCGGAGCGCGCGGCTCGGCGATGACTTTTCCGAAATAGTCGGTGATCGTGCCGAGTTTCATTCCTGCAGAAACGTACGTGCCTCGCTTGACGAGCGGATACCAGATTCCAGGACCTTCGGCGAGAACGTCCGTCAGCCTTTCAATCCAAACCGGATTTTCGATGAATCGCGGCTCGCCCGGCAGCATTTTAAGGGCGCGCATAGTGCTCAGCGTACCGTCCACGAGAAGATTGACATCGTCGGTCTCGACCGTTCCGGCGTGGCCCGCCTCGACTACGATGGATGGCTTGCCCCGGACCGTGGCCGTGTTGTCCAGATAGCGCGTGGCGTTCGGATCGGTGGGCCGCTCACTCCAGATAATGATGTGGTCGAGGCCGAAGGCGAGAACCATTTCCTTGGAGACATGGTCTTGCTCGGAGCGTCCCGTTGGCCCCCAATACGCGTACGGCCGCAGACTCTCGTCGAGATCGCCGCCGTGGTAGTCGATGAGGTAGTCACAACGGTCGACGATTTCCTTGGTGATGAGATAAGACGCGCGCTCGGTCTGCGTGCCATCGGCTTTGCCGGGATAAAAGCGGTTCATGCTTTTGTTATCGATGGGATTGACGTGCGGAACTTTTTGCTCAAACGAAGCGATGTTGACAAGCGGAACGAGAATGACCGTTCCCGTGAGCTCGGCGGGATTGAGTCTTGCGATGAGTTTTTCAATAGCAATGATGGACACGTATTCTGTACCATGCGCTCCCGAAACGAGCGCGAGCACTTTGCCGGGTTTCGCCCCGTTTGCGACCGCCACCGGAATATTCGTGGCCGCATCCACGCCCGCGGGCACTTCAAGATAGCCCGTGGTTTTTTGTCCACGTGCGGCCGAGGCGGTACCGACGATAAAAGTCTGCTGGGCGCTCGCGGGAAGCGCCGCTAGGAGAAGAGCTGCAAACGGAACGGCGGATTTGTAAAACATCTGACCCTCCCAGCGAGGTGAACTGCTATCGGTCGCACTTATGGGCACGTAAGCGATCCTGTTGACGTCCAGAAAAGGATCCGTCCCGGGCGGAACTGTCTATCACGCAAAAATGCCATCGGCATTTGTTTCATTCCCGGAGCAATTTCCATCCCGGCCCACCGGCCTCCTGGCAACGATGCGTGTAACTTCTGATTCCTGCCCATCGTTCAACAGCGTATGGGCTTTGAGAGCACAGCAATCCAATCGCATGGTGGCGCTCTCCTGCCCCTTCTTTTCTTCAACAACTGCGCCTCGATGGGAGTCTGAACCTCGAAGTAGTCGACCGAACTGATTCGGATGCTCATGCGATTCAGTCGGCGGGCTTGGACGCTGTCGCCGGCTGCTCAGGTGGGCGCGCAGGAGCGGAGTCCCCTTTGACGTAGTGGTTGTACCAGGCCATAAAGCGCTCCATACGGTCCTTGATATGCGTTGGCATAGTGAAACCGTGATATTCGCCCGGGTACACGACGAGTTCGGTCGTGCGCCCCAGCGTCTTCATGGCTTCGTACATCTGCTCACTGCCCAGAATCGGCACGTTCCAATCGATGTCACCGCCCATGAATAACGTGGGAGTGGTGATGCTGGCGACACGATAGAATGGTGAAATTCTGTCCCATACGGCTTTGTTGTCCCAAGGATGGCCGAGTTCGATATCGTAATCGCGCTGGTAGTGGTCGTGACCGTAGAAGCTGGCGATAAGGGCAACGCCCGCGCCGGAGATGGCGGCTTTGAAGCGCTGGGTCTGAGCAATAATGAAATCCGTCGAGATGCCGCCATAGGACCAGCCACCCACGCCGAGCCTGTCGGGGTCGGCAATGCCTTGGGCCACGGCGTAGTCCACCATTGCCACGTCATCCTGATAGTCCCTGTTGCCCCAGTCGGCATAAATCGCGGCGCAGAATTTCTGGCCGTAGCCGGAAGAGCCGCGCGGATTCGGGAGCAGAACCGCGTAGCCGTTGGCGGCATACAGTTGCGCGAGATGGTAGAAGGCGGCAGCGTATTGGCCCACCGGTCCCCCGTGGGGATTCAGCAATGTCGGGACTTTCTTTCCCGGCGTGTAATCAAGAGGCTTGTACAAGTATCCGGCGACGTTGGTGCCGTCCTTGCTTTTGAAGTGTACGTAGTCTGCGTGCGCGAGACGCAGTTCGGCGAACAGGGCGTCATTGGTTTTTGTGAGACGCGTTGGCTCACCAGCGCCGTTCGAGAGGTAAAAAATTTCATCGGGACGATCGATGGTACTGATTTGCGCAGCAATGGAATCGTCTTTGCTAAGGGAATATGTCCCGACTACCAGCCGGCCGCCTATGGGACGCGTGATTTCCCCACCGCCGACAGGGATGCGGCACAGATTCTGCATCCCGTCGTCTTCCGCCGTGAAGAAGATGTACTTGCTGTCACTCGAAAAGCGCAGGCGGCGAATGCTGCGGTCAAAGGCACGCGTAAGGACATTTGGTTGGCCCCCGGTGGCAGGAACGACCGCCAAATGGCGGGTGTTGTAATAGAAAAGATGCGGCTCGAGTTCGGTGACATAGGCAATCCATTTGCCGTCAGGGGACCAGGCGGGTGCTGAGTCAGGACCGGGATCCGGCGTGAGCTGGGTGAGGCGCGCGCCCTTATCGGCATTGTCGGCGGCAACGACCCAGATGTGAGACTTGTAGTTCGCGTCGGCGTCCGATGTGCGGTTGCTGCTAAAGGCGAGTGACCTGCCGTCCGGCGACCAGGCAGGCTCGCTGTCATCGAAATCGCCGGAAGTGATTTGCGCCGTAGTTTTTGCAGACACATTGAACACGTAGAGATGCGCGCGGCGGCGATCCAGGTAGCCCACGGTGTCACGCTTGAATTGCAGTCGGTCGATGACCAACGGGGGCGGAGTCCTCGGTCTGGGCGGTGTCGCCGGAGCCGGCTTTTCCCTGTTCTTGGCGGCTTCGATATCTTCAGGCTTGGGATCGCGCAGGACGAGCACGAGTCGTGTGCTGTCGGGAGACCACTCGAAATCATCGACGCCTTGGACGGTGTCGGTCAGGCGAATGGCTTCACCGCCACGGCGGTCGAGCAGCCACACTTGTGACTTGCCGCCGTCGCGCGCCGAGAGAAACGATAAATACTTTCCATCAGGACTCCAGCTCGGATGACCAGAGGAGACGCCTTCCGCCGTCATCGAAATCGCCTCGCCGCCGTGCGTTGCAATCATCCACAAGCGCTGCTCGTTCTTGTCCTCTTTGAGTATTCTCGTCCGCACCGCGTAAACAATCCATTGGCCGTCCGGGCTGATCTCTGGCTGCGACACATCCCGAATCTGGAAAAAGTCGTCAATGGTGATCCCGCGCGGCGTCTTCTGAGCAGATTCCTGAGCCAGGGCCGGCGCTGGAATTGCGAGCAGGAAAAGAATGGCGCTGGAGAGCCGATTCTTCATTTAGGTCGCTCCTCAAAAAAAGAGGGTGTTTCGAAACGGGAGCGAGTTTAGCAGAGGAATCCCCGCTTGGCGCAGGAAATCAGGGCAACGGGGGCAGCGGGATGGACGAAGGGCCTTGGTTCTACTCTCCCGATTGCGCGGCGGAAACCGGCCGAGCGGGAGCGGCGTCGCCTTTGACGTAGTGGTTGTACCAGGCAAGGTAACGCTCGAGTCGGTCCTTGATGTGCGAAGGCGCCTTGAATTCGTGGTATTCGCCCGGGTAGACGACAAGCTCGGTGGCGCGGCCCAGCCGTTTGAGCGCCTGGTACATCTGCTCACTGCCGAGGATCGGAACGTTCCAGTCGATATCCCCGCCCATGAACAGCGTCGGCGTGGCGATGTTGCTTACGCGATAGAACGGCGAGACCTTTTCCCAGACGGCCTTATTCTCCCAGGGGTGGCCGAGTTCGGTTTCATAATCGCGCTGGTACTCGTCGTGGCCATATGAGCTCGCGAAGAAGGCGCTGCCTGCGCCCGAAATGGCCGCTTTGAAGCGGTTGGTCTGCGCAATGATGAAGTCGGTCGAGATACCTCCATAGGACCAGCCACCGACGGCAAGTTTTGCCGGGTCCGCAATTCCCTGCTCAATAGCATAGTCCACCATCGCCATATCGTCTTGGAAGTCCTTATTGCCCCACTCGGCCCAAATGGCCTGCGCGAACTTCTGCCCATAGCCGCTAGACCCGCGCGGGTTCGGGAAAAGGACGACATAGCCGTTGGCGGCGTAAAGCTGCGGCAGATGGTCAAATTCGGCGTAATAGGACCACACCGGCCCGCCGTGGGGCCGAAGAATCGTGGGGTACCTCCTGCCGGCGACATAGTCGAGCGGCTTGTACAAATAACCAGCGACGGTGGTCCCGTCCTTGCTTTTGAAATGCACATATTCCCCTCGGGAAAGCTTTAGCTGGTTCATCAGGGCGTCGTTCATGTGAGTGATTTGCGTGAGCTTGCCGCCGATGACGGAGAAAATCTCGTCAGGGTGGTCGAGCGTGGAGATTTGTGCGGCGATGTTCCCGGTGGAACCGTTGCCGATGGAATAGCCGTTGACCGTTAGGCGCCCGCCGATGGGAGGACGGTCCCCGCGCTGGCCGTCGCCAAAGGCGATGGCGCCCGTGGTGGTGTCCACTGTGTATAGTTGGAGAGCCCCATCGTCGTCCGCGATGAAAAAGATTCTTCCGTCGGAGGAAAAATGCGGTTCATCCGCGTTGCGGTCGAGCTTGAGAGTGAGGACTTTGGCGGAGCCGCCCCTTGCGGGCGAGAAGGCCACGTGACGCGTGGCGTAGTCAAACAGGTGCGGATCAAGTTGTGTGACATAGGTGATCCACTTGGCGTCCGGCGACCAACTGGGAGCGGTGTCCGCACCGGGGTTGGTGGTGATCTGCGTGAGACGAGCTTCCTTCTCCTGGGTGTCGGCGCCCACGACCCAAATGTTGATGTCATAAGTTGCGTCCGGGTCCGGCTGGGAGCGGTTGCTGCTGAAGGCGATGGACCTGCCATCGGGAGACCAAGCAGGCTCGGAATCGTCGAAGTCGCCAGTGGTGATCTGTCTCAGCGTTTTTGCCGCTAAGTCGAATACATACAGGTGGGTACGGCGCCGGTCAAGATAGCCGATCTCATCCGTTTTGAACTGCAAGCGGTCGATCACCCAAGGTTTTTGCACCTTGCGCTTTTCTTGGCTGACGGCGGCCCGGCCTTTCCTCGCTTTGGCCGTCTCAAGGTCTTCGGCGCTGGGGTCGCGGAGAACCAAAACAAGGTGGCGGCTGTCGGGAGACCAGGCGAAATCTTCGACGTCCTGGGGCGTGTCGGTGAGGCGTTCGGCTTCACCTGCCCGCCGCGGCAACAGCCAAACCTGTGTCTTGCCCTCGTCTCGAGCGGAGAGAAAGGCAATGGATCTCCCATCGGGGCTCCAGCGCGCGTGGGACGAAGAGGCACCGGCCGCCGTGAGAGGGACGGCTTCGCCGCCCGCTGTGGGAACCATCCAGATGCGATCTTCGTTTTTGTCGTCTTTGAGCAGGTGAGACTCGACCGTATAAGTAACGAACCGCCCGTCGGGGCTCAGATCGGGGTCGCTGACCGCACGGATTTGAAAATAGTCGTCAATGGTGACAGCGCGAAGGGTTCGACGGGGCTGCTGAGCTAGAACAAGGAAAGCAGGTACCAGAACCAGACAGAGTGCGGAGAAAGCAGCACGGGAGGGCAGCCTCATTCGAGCGCTCCTTTAGGAATGGATGAAACGCGACAGCAAAGGCAAGCGAGCAGTCTAGCACGCAGTGCCAGCCGGCAGGCGGATGGCCCGCGGGAGCGACGAGAGCAAGTTCTTGGCGCGCGCTTCAAAAAATCTCGGTCGCATGCATTTTTCTCTTGCATGCGGAGAGGACTCCTGTATTCTGCAGCTGCGAACCCGCTTCAGCCTGGCGACGAGAGCGATGTTCGATAAGGAGGACGAGAGTAAGAATTGAGTTCGCTTCCGGCCGAGTTCCCTTCCCGCTTAGTCCCAACAACAAAAAGGTCCATCGCCAAACTCACGCTCTGGCCTCTCGTGGCAGCGACATTCTTTATGGTGTCTGGCGGTACCTATGGCACCGAAGAAATCATTCATGGCGCGGGGTATGGCCGCGGGATCCTAATTCTGCTGTTTCTACCCGTGTTCTGGAGCCTGCCAACGGCGTTCATGATCGGGGAGCTGTCGAGCGCGTTGCCGGCGGAGGGCGGCTACTATGCATGGGTGCGGCGCGGCCTGGGAAACTTCTGGGGATTTCAGGAAGCTTGGTTGTCCCTGGCGGCAAGCATTTTTGACATGGCGATTTACCCAACTCTGTTTGTGTTTTATCTACGGCAGATGTCGCCGTGGTTTGGCGTCGGCAATCACGGAATCTATGCGGGTCTCGCGGTGGTGGCGACCTGCGCGGCGTTGAACCTCGCCGGGATTCGCGTGGTGGGCCTGACATCTCTGTGGCTGTTTTTCCTGCTGTCGTTGCCGTTTGCGCTGGTTGTCGTTCTGGCACCTTTCAAAATGGGCACCTTCGCAGATCCCCACCGAGCACCCGCGATGACCGGGCTCGGCTTAGTCGGCGGCGTGCTGGTGGCGATGTGGAATTACATGGGTTGGGACAACGCGTCGACCATCGCGCAGGAAGTGGAGCGGCCGCAGCGAACCTATCCCCGGGCGATGATCGCTGCGGTCATTCTTGTTGCGCTGAGCTATGTGCTGCCTTTTGCAGCCGTGTATCTGACCGGCGCCCCGTCTTCCCTTTTCGCGGAAGATGGCTCGTGGGCCAGCGTGGCGGGAGCACTTGGCGGAACCGTCGCAGGATTCGCCTGGCTGCGATTCCTGGTCGTGCTCGGCGGAATGATGAGTGGGTTCGGAATGTTCAATGCGCTGGTGATGAGCTACTCGCGTTTGCCCTTGGCAATGGCTCGGGATGGCATGCTCCCGAAAGCGTTCGCCAAAACAAGCAAACGGACGAACGCGCCGTGGCTCGCGGTCGTAGTTTGCGCAGCGTGCTGGGCATTGTGCCTCGGGCTGGGATTCAGGCGGCTCATCACGCTGGACATCATGCTTTATGGCGCAAGTCTTATGCTGGAGTTCGTGACGCTGGTGGCGCTGCGCATCAAGGAACCGGAACTCAAGCGTGGGTTTCGTGTCCCTGGTGGTCTGACTGGTGCGATCCTGACCGGTGTGTTTCCTTTGCTGCTGCTCCTGCTTGCGGTGGTAGAGAGCGACCACGAAACCCTCCTGGGGATGAACGGACTTGTGTTCGGGGCGCTGATCATTTCTGCGGGGTTCATGGTTTACTTCGTCAGCGGCAAACTGCATGTCCTGCGCGCCAAACCCGTGCTTCCGCCGGAGAACATCGAAGAACTGGCATAGGCTCACCCCGGCCTGGATCTGATGCGCCCTTCAAACGATTTGCCAAAGATGAGCTCCCACCTATCGGAGTTAGCTTCCGCCGCAAGTTAGTTTGCAAAAGCAATTTGCAACGCTGACGCTGCCCGCAACCCGGAACTCGAGACTTGCGAGAGCCGTGTTCTTTTGCCCTGGTGAGATATACTCGACACTCGTTCGAAACGCTAAATTACTTTTGGAGACGACTTTGAAACTGCGCGCCGTTGTTCCTGCCTTTGTGTACCTGCTGCTCGCTGGAGCGTCCGTGCGACTGGTGGCTGGGGCGGACACACCGAAACAGGTCGACCAAAAACTGTTTCAAGAACTGCGTTGGCGGTTGATCGGGCCATTTCGCGGAGGACGCGTGCTGGCGGTGACCGGTGTGCGCGGCCAACCCGACACTTATTATTTCGGCGCGGTTGGCGGCGGCGTGTGGAAGACCAACGACGCGGGACGAACTTGGAAGCCGATTTTTGACTCGCAGCCGGTTGCCTCGATTGGAGCGATTGCTGTTGCACCCTCGGATGCGAACGTAATTTACGTGGGATCAGGCGAGGCCGACATGCGGTCGTCCATTTCGGTAGGAAATGGGATGTACAAGTCGACCGACGCGGGAAACACGTGGAAGCAGATTGGATTGAGCGAAACGCGACAAATCGGAAGGATCCTGGTGGATCCCCACGATGCAAACCGCGTTTTTGTGGCGGCACTGGGGCACGCTTACGGGCCGAACCCGGATCGCGGCGTTTTTCGCTCGAAAGATGGAGGCATTCACTGGCAGAAAGTGCTGTTTCACGACGAAAACACCGGCGCAATTGACCTGGCGTTCGATCCGGGCAATACGAAGACGATTTACGCCGCGCTGTGGCAGACGCGCCGGCCCCCATGGAGCATTTACCCACCCTCGAACGGCCCAGGAAGCGGGTTGTATCGTTCGAATGACGGCGGAGATCACTGGCAAATGGTGAACGGACAAGGATTGCCCTCGGATGGACTTGGGCGGATGGGAATTGCGTTTGCGCCCAGCAATCCCAAGCGGATTTATCTCATTGTGGACGCCAAACAGGGGGGGCTATATCGCTCGGACGATGGCGGACAGATGTGGCAACAAGTTTCAAAAGAGCACCGGATTTGGGGGAGGGGCTGGTACTTCAACGAAGTTACCGTGGATCCGAAAAACTCGGACATCGTGTATGTGCCGAACACTTCGATCTATCGTTCTGTGGACGGGGGAAAGAGCTTCGCCGTGTTCAAAGGCGATCCAACCGGACCGGACTATCACGAACTTTGGATTGATCCAGATTCCGCAAAGCGCATGGTTCTGAGTTGCGACCAAGGGGCAGTCGTGACGCATAACGGAGGCGAGACGTGGAGCTCGTGGCTCAACCAGGCGACGGGGCAGTTTTATCACGTCGCGACGGACAACCAGTTTCCTTATTGGGTGTACGGTGCGCAGCAGGATAGCGGGCCCGCGGCCACGGCAAGCGCCAGCAAGTACCGTTTTCTGAACTTTCATGATTGGCGGCCGCTCGAGGCGGGCGATGAAAACGGATATATCGCACCCGATCCGCTAAATCCAGGAGTGATCTTCGGCGGATTCGTGGCGCGTCAGGATCTGAGCAACGAACAGATCCAAGAGATGCCGCCGACGGTTGCGCAAAAAGGCTCGTTCCGGCGGACGTGGACGCTCCCGCTGGTGTTTTCGCCGCTCAATGCGCACGCCCTTTACTTCGGGTCGCAGATTCTGTTTCGCACGGAGGACGGGGGAAGCTCTTGGCAAGCCATCAGTCCTGATTTGACGCGCGAAGATCCCGGCGTGCCGGCAAACTTGGATCCGGCAACGGCAGCGGACGCTCCGAAAGAAAAACGGCGCGGCGTGATTTACACCATTGGACCGTCGTACGTGAAGGAGGGAGAGATTTGGGCGGGAACCGACGACGGGCAGATTCAGCTAACGCAGGACGAAGGAAAAAACTGGCAGAACGTCACGCCGAAAGAATTGACGCCCTGGAGCAAAGTGACGCACATCGAAGCCTCACGTTCCGACCCAGGAACCGCCTACGCGGCGGTGGATCGGCACCGGTTGGAAGACTATCAGCCGTACCTCTACCGCACGCGGGACTTCGGGAAGAGCTGGCAGCGCATTTCGAACGGGATCCCAGATGGCAGCTTTTTGAATTGCGTGCGGGAGGACGCCTATCGCAAAGGGTTGCTGTACGCGTGCACCGAGAGGGGCGTGTACGTTTCGTTCGATGACGGCGACCACTGGCAATCGCTCCAACTCAATTTGCCGATGACCTCGGTGCGCGACCTGATGGTGCATGAAAATGATTTGCTGATTGCGACGTTTGGGCGCTCGTTCTGGGTTCTGGACAACGTGACGCCGCTGCGGCAGCTCGATACACGCGTAGCTGGTGCCGATGTATGGCTGTTCCAGCCGGCGGCGGCGTATCGCGTGCGATCGGGAAGCGACCAGAGCACACCGATCCCTGACGATGAGCCGATGGCCGCGAATGCGTCGAATGGCGCGGTGCTGGATTACTACTTGAAGGAACAATCTGTTGCGCCAATTCAATTGCAGATTTTCAACAGTGACGGGAGGCTTGTGCGGCGGTTCTCGAGCGACGACGCGGCAGTGAAGGTGAATCCGAACGATTTGCCGTTCCCCCCTTCCTGGGTCCGTGAACCGCAAAGGCTTTCCGCCGAGGCGGGAATGCACCGCTTCGTGTGGGATCTGCGGTTTCCGCCAGCAAAAGGCGTGCGCGCCTCGTTTCGGCGGCCTTCCGGAGCGCTCGCCTTGCCGGGAAAGTACACCGTGCAACTGACCGCGCACGGCAAAAACACGACGCAAACGCTGACCGTCAAAATGGATCCGCGCGTGAAGACGACGCCCGAAGAACTGACCCGGCAGTTTGCGCTGGCTTCAAAGCTTTCCGCGCGGGAGGGCGAGGTTTCTTTGGCGCTACAGCAGGTTGCCGAGCTGCGAAGACAGATCGAAGCGCGCCGGAAGGAAGCGAGCGACAAGGCCGATGTCCTCAAGGCCCTGGAGGAGCTGAATCGGAAGTTGGAGGCCATGGTTCCGCCGGAAGGCGAGGGCGGGTTCGGGTTGTTCGGGCTGGCGCTGCCGGGCAAAGAAGCGGAGCCGCTGCCGAAAGTCGCATCGGCCCTCACCGGGTTGATGACCATCGTGGAAAGCGCTGACGCGGCGCCCACGGAAGATGCCGAGACGGCGAGCGCGAAATGGGACAAGGCCGCGGAAGAAACGCTGGCAGTGTGGGCGGATTTTCAAAACAAAGCTTTGGCAAACACAAATACGTTGCTCGAGAAGGCAAATCTGAAGCCGGTGGCCACGACGGAAACGGCCGGAACGCATCCTTAGCGCAAACCCGTTTGCGATCGGCGGTGCGCGCGCCCTCAAACCCGCAAGACGAATGCAACCTGACCTAGTTAAGTTAGTTAGCGGCACGGCGTCGAGCACGCTGTTCCCTCGAACGACAGGTGGCTCCGTGAGGCGGATTTGATATGCTGCTCGATGTGGAAAACTCGAGACGGTTAAGATTCCTCGCGGCTGTCGGAATAGGCTCGCTCGTGGTTGGCGGCGCGGTGATGGCGTTCGCACTCGAAACTTTCCCGCAAACGCAACAAGCGCCGCCCGGCGCTGCCACATTGCCGCCCGCTTCCGCGGCGACAGCGGGACAAAGCGGAACACAAGCACCGGCTGGTTCTGCGCCGGGCTCGCAACCCGCGCCGAGCGGCTTGAACATTGTTGTGCTGGATCCGGCACACGGCGGAACAGACCCCGGCGCGCGCGGAACCGGAGGCATCCAGGAAAGTGAGATTACGCTGGAATTCGCAACGGGGGTGCGGCGAGCGCTCGAGCAGCAGGGATTTCAAGTCGTCGGGACCCGGCAGGGAAACGAAAACCCATCGTTTGATGACCGCTCGGCGATGGCCAACGCGCAGCGCGGGGCGGTGTTCATTACGCTGCACATTGCCTCAACGGGGATACCCGGAACGGTGCGCGTCTATGTCAATTCGGACCTGCCGCCCCTCACGGCGGCGAATGGGTTCATACCTTGGGATCTTGCGCAGGCCCCGTTTCTTGGACTGAGTAGGAAGCTCGGAGACCTGGTACAGGGAATGCTTACGCACCAATTCAAGGGCTCGCCGGATATAGCGCAAACCGCAGCCATTCGGCAGCTTCGGACGACGGCCGCGCCGGCCATTGCCGTGGAAGTCTCAAGCGTGGTTGTGAACGACCGAGCGGACCTCGACCATATGGTGCCGGGAGTTGCAGGTGCCATCGCGCGTGGGGTCGCGGCGTTCAAGCCGGTGTACGCGATCGCGGCGCCGAGCGGAGCAATGCCGTGACGGAACCGGCAACAGCACCGGCGAGGGGGCGCTGGAAATTCTGGCTGACCACGCTGCTGGTATTTGCGGTGATTGGCGCGGCGATTTTTGTTCCGATTCTTCGGAAACGGATGAAGCGAGCGGCGCAATTGCAGCAGCAAAGCGAAGAACAGGCCCGCCGGGAGCTGATACAGCCGGTTCCGATGAACCCGAGCGATCCTCGCGTGAAGGCCGAGCTTTTCTGGCTTTCCGATGCGGATAGTTCGATGCTGGCGCCAGTGGTCGTGGAACTGCCGCTTTCGAGCGATCCGGTGTTGCGTTCCAAACAGGTGCTGAACACACTGCTAGCCGGCCCGGTGGATGTTGAGCTACGCACGCTGCCGCCGGACGCCGTGCTGCTGGCATTTTATATTTTGCCGGACGGCACGGCGATCGCGGATTTTTCCGAAGCCCTGGCAACCTCGATTCCATCGGGAATTCAGAGCGAACAATTGGCGGTGGATTCCTTGACACATACGCTCGAAGCGAATGTGCCGCAGCTGAAAAGGCTGAAAATCCTCATTCATGGGCAGGAAGTGGAGACCCTGGCGGGCCACGTCGACCTGACGGGAACGTTTGCTGTGAATGCCGACGCGGGCCCTTCCCCGGCAAATCCCGCAACGGGCCCGGCCGTGGGCAAGACGGGCGCCTTCCTTGTCCCGCCGTTGACACTGAGCTTCTCGACCGTCAAACTGGCCGAGCGGTGAGGAAATTTCCGACAGCGGAGAACACGTGAGAGAGCCAGGACAAGGAGCAGTGAGAAGCGACGGCCGAGCCGCGGACCAGATGCGCCCGCTCAAGATCACGCCGGATTTCATCTCGACGGCCGAAGGCAGCGTGCTGATTGAGCTGGGAAATACGCGCGTGATTTGCACTGCCACGGTGGATGACGGTGTGCCGCCCTTCTTGAAGGGGAGCGGCAAAGGCTGGGTAACCAGCGAATACGGCATGCTGCCCCGCGCGACCGAAGAGCGCATGCCTCGTGAAGCGACGCGGGGAAAGCAGTCGGGGCGAACCTTGGAGATTCAGCGATTGATTGGCCGCTCCTTGCGTGCGGTGACAGACCAGGAAGCGCTGGGCGAGCGCACCGTGTGGCTGGATTGTGACGTGATTCAGGCTGATGGCGGAACGCGTACTGCGTCCATCACCGGAGCTTTCGTGGCGTTGGCGCTGGCGTTCGAACGCCTCTTGGCTGCGGGCATCTTGAAAAGTTCGCCGCTGATCGATTCGGTTGCAGCCACGAGCGTCGGGATTGTGGACGACCGTGTCTTGCTGGATCTTGCGTACGAGGAAGACTCGCGCGCCGAGGTGGACATGAACGTGGTCACGACCGGCAGCGGGCACTTCGTGGAAATCCAGGCGACCGCCGAGGGCCGGGCGTTTACGGGGAGCGAAATGCAGGATCTGCTCGCTCTTGCGGCCGCGGGAATCCGCCGGCTCACCGATGAACAACGTGCCGTCCTGCCCCTGAAATTCAGTGCGCGTGCCCGTTAAGTTGTTTCTCGCTTCTTCGAACCCTGGAAAGTTGAAAGAGTACCGCATTTTGGCAGAAGCTAGCGGTCCGTCCTCGCTACGCGTCGATCTTGCCTTGGTGCCTGAATTTGCTTCTCTTCCTGCGTTTGAAGAAAAGGCCCCAACGTTCGCAGAGAATGCGGCTGGCAAGGCGCTGCATTATTCGCGAATGCAGGACGGGCCGATTCTTGCCGATGATTCCGGGCTGGTCGTGCCCGCTCTCGGCGGTGCACCGGGCGTTCTTTCGGCAAGATACGCGGGTGTGGACGCCACGAATTCTCAGCGCATCGAAAAGCTTTTGAAAGAGATGCGCGATCTCACAGGCGAAAAACGCGCTGCGCATTTCGTCTGTGCCATTGCGCTGGCGCGACAAGGCGGAGCTTTAGCGGTGGTCACCGACCGCGCAGATGGAGAAATTCTGCGGGAGACACGGGGCGCGGGAGGGTTCGGATACGACCCGGTGTTTTACTTCAATCCCCTCGAGAAAACTTTCGCGGAACTATCGGAGGAAGAGAAAAACCGGTATAGCCATCGCGGAAAGGCCTTTGCGAAGTTGTTCGTGGCACTTTCCTCCATGCTATAGTCTTGGCTCCTATGGCGACAAAGTCGAGGAAAAAGAAATCGGCGAACAAAAAATCCCCGCTGGTGAAAGGGAAGCCCGCGAGGGAAGCGGCCAAAGCGCGGAAGCAAGGCCGACCCGCCGGCACCGATCCGAAGCGCGTGGCCGCCATTCTTGCAAAACTGGATGAAGCGTATCCCAACGCTACGTGTGAGCTGAATCACAAAAACGCATTTCAACTGTTGATTGCCACGATTCTTTCAGCGCAATGCACCGACGTGCGTGTGAATCAAGTCACCGAGACCCTGTTCGGGAAATATCCCGATGCCAAGGCGTTCGCGTATGCCACGCCGAGCGAGCTGGAGCAGGAAATTCGCCCCACCGGTTTTTTCCGCAATAAGACCAAGTCCATAATGGGCGCAAGCAAGGGGATCTTGCAAAACTTTGGCGGAGAAGTGCCGCGAACGATGGAAGCAATTCTTACACTGCCGGGCGTAGCGCGAAAAACGGCAAACGTCGTGTTGGGAACCGCTTATGGGATCCCCAGCGGCATAGTCGTGGACACCCACGTCCAGCGAATCGCCAAGCGCTTAGACCTGACGCGAAACGAGGATCCGACGAAGATCGAGCAGGACTTGATGCAAATTATTCCGAAGGACAAATGGATCCTCTTTTCTCACCAGATCATTTGGCACGGGCGCAGGATTTGTCAGGCGCGCAAGCCAAAGTGCATGGAATGCAACTTGGAATCGCTCTGCTACGCAAAGGACAAAACCCTCTGAAATCCAGATGAGGAAGGAGCGGCTGATCGGAGCAACCTCCTGTCATTTATAGCATGAGCAAAACGAAGGTGGCCGCGAAGGCATTTTCGAGCCTAGCCAAAGAAATCTACATCGCCGGGTTCGCGCTTCTTTGCTCGCCTTGTATCTCAGGCGGTGCGGCGGCGGCGCCGCCCGGATCCGGCTTCTTCCCGTATTCGCGGCGTTAAGACGGAATTGGTCAGTTATTCGTTCCGGATTTTCACGGCATCCAGCATCCCGCAGAACTACGCTTGAAAGGCACTCTGCTATTCGGCGCGTACTTCGTCACCACCCAGGTTCGAGGCTTTGGTGGACGGGATTGCTCGAATGGACGCCGGAACATCTGGCCAGCGAGAGAAATGGGCTCCGCGAGGCAGGACGCCGCCAGAATCCATTCTGCATTTGTTTCGCGAACCTTGGCAAGCGGGCGGATGACAGGCCTCGAGACTCATCCTTAGTTCGGCTTGCTTGGAGTAGTCTGGCGCTGGCCGCTAGGTTGGGGATTCGGCTTTGTCCCCTGCGGGGGGCGCGCGGGCTGGTTCAGGATTTCGTTGAAATTCGGCATCGCCCCGGAATGCACGTCCGGATTCGCGTGCGGATTTTGACCGGGATCGGGATGCTGAATCATGCCTCCCAACGATTGCGTTTTCAGCACCACCCAAGCGCCCTCGCGTTTCTCGAGATTGTAGGCCACGTGCATGCCGGCGCCCGGCGCGCCATTCTTGGGTCGAAACTCCACTTCCGCGTGAGCCTGGTTTCCGTTGACAGAAACGCTCCGCATATCCATGTCCATAGCGCTCATATTCAACGTACCGATGGAAGTCAAATGCTGCAGAATGCCGGCGCGGATCGCGTCTTTGTCATTCGCTTGCTTTTGGCACGCAGCAATGCCGATGAGCAGGGCAAAAATTCCTACGGCCGGAGCCAGGTGCTTCATTCGGGATCCTCTCTAAACGATGAATTGCGTTTCCTTTCAGGCCTTGCGCAACCCATTCGGCACCAGCGGCAAATCGTTCAGACGGATACCCGTGGCATCGAACAGTGCATTGCCGACGGCTGGCGCCACCGCCATGATCGGCGTCTCTCCCGCTCCTGCCGACGGGATGTCCTTCCGGTCGAGGAGAACCGCCTCAACCACCGGCACATCACGGAAGCGCGGCACACGATAGGTGGCAAAGTGCGGGTTCTTAATCCGTCCATTCACAAATTCGATTGCCTCGAAGAGCGCTCCGCCCAGACCTTGGATGATTGCACCCACCACTTGATTGCGCAGGCCATCGGGATTGACGATCGCGCCGCATTCGAAGGCTTCGACGACACGGACAACGCGCACGTCACCCGAAGCCCGGTCCACAGCAACTTCGGCGCACGCTGCGACCTGGCTCCCCTTCTCGGCGCCGCAAGCAAGGCCGAATCCTTGCCCGTCCTGCGTCTTCTTGCGCGGCCAGCCGAACGATTTCGTTGCCGCTTCCAGCACGGCCCGCATTCGTGCATCGGAGAGATTCCTTAAACGAAATTCGACGGGATCCAATTTGGCCGCGCGCGCCAGGGCATCCATGTGCGTTTCTCGCGCAAAATGGTTTGCCGTCGCGGCCAGACCGCGATAAGAACCGCTGCGCAAAACCAGCGGTACCTGATGGTATTGCGTCAGTTGATTCGCCACATCGTAGGGCGTTTCGATCCCCGACATGCCGGAATGGTAGTTGTGAAATTCCCAAGCCGTCAGCTTGCCGTCGGCCGCGATGCCGCCTTTGACTTCGATCACGCCCGCGGGGCGGAAGTACGCCCAGGTGAACTCCTCTTCGCGTGTCCAGACAACTTTTACGGGCTTTCCCGCCGCCCGCGCCAATCGTGCGGCTTCGATAGCCGCGTCGCTGGTATGCTTCCCCCCGTAGGCCGCCCCCGTGTCGGGAACGATGACCCGAACGTCGCTCTCCGGCATGTGAAAAACGCTCGCCAGTTCGTCGCGATTCGCAAACGGCCGCTGCGTTCCGGTCCATACCGTCAGCTTGCCATCGGCAAATTGCGCAACCGCTGCACGCGGCTCGAGCGGAGCGTGCGCGATATACGCCACGTTGTAGGTCGCCTCGAGTCGATGTGCCGCCGCGGCGAGCCCTGCGGCTACGGAACCCTTCTCCCTTTGGAACCGCTCGTTTGACGAGGGCTCCGCGCTGTTCTTGAGGTACGAGAAGATTTCCTTGCTCGAAACCTGCGGCACTTCTTTCCATTGTGTGCGAATGCCGTCGAGCGCTTGTCGCGCTTCGTGCGCGCTCGGCGCGGCAACGCCGACGAAATCGCCATCTCGAACGACCACAACGCCGCTTATGGCTTTTGCGGCGCTGTCATCGTAGGAAGCGAGCGTCGCGCCAAACGACGGCGGCCGCAGAACTTTTCCGTAAAGCATTCCTTCGAGCCGGATATCGCTCGCATACTTATGAGTTCCGGTGACAAACGCGCGGCCATCCACCTTCGGAAGCGGCTTCCCCGCAATCTTCCATTCCGTCGCGGGTGTGACGGGATCCTCCGCGGGGAGATTCTGCGCGAGCGCCTTGCCGCGGGCGAGTTCCGCATACGTCAGTGAACGTTTGGAAACCGGATCGGTCACCTTTGCATCCGCAGCGACTAACCCTTCCGGCGCAACATTCCACTCCTTGGCCGCCACTCCGATGAGCAGATTGCGCGCTGCTTCGGCCACGCGGCGGAATTGTGGCGTCATCGTCGGGGTCGTTCGGCTGCCAAACGTGCCGGCGTCAAACGGCGTCAACGCCGTGTCCCCCATCACCAAACCCACGCTTGCGAAAGGCACGCGCAACTCGTCCGCGATGGTTTGCGAAATGGACGTTCGAATGTTCTGCCCCATTTCCGCCTTGCCGGTAAACCCGGTCACCGTTCCATCTTCCCCAACATGAAGCCAGGATGTGATTTCCTTTGACAGTTCCTCGTTGTGGAACGACGGCGAGCCAGGAGCGGTCTCTTGCGCCGCGAGCGCATCCTTGGCCACCGTGAACACAGCGATCCCCGCACCCAAAACCTTGAAGAACTCGCGACGCGCCAGTTCAAATGGATGGATGGGCAGCGCATTGAATTCGTAACGCTCCGGTTCGGCGACGATTCTTTTTCTTGCGGTGTTCATCGCGCACGCTCCCCGATCATCTTTGCGGCGTGCTCGACTGCCTCGATGACCCGTGCGTGCGTTCCGCACCGGCAGACATTGCCTTGGAGAAACCGAACAATCTCTGCTTGACTCGGATTGGCATTCGTCTCGAGCAAACCGACCGAACTCATGACCATTCCGGAAGTGCAATACGCGCACTGAAACGCGCCCGCGTCGAGAAACGCTTGCTGCACGGGATGCAGCTTCCCGTCTTTCTCCAACCCTTCGATCGTGGTGACGGGTTTGGCCGCCGCTGCGCTCAAAGGAACTTGGCAGGAACGCCTGGGCGCTCCCGCCAGCAACACCGTGCAAGCGCCGCACTGCCCTTCTCCGCAGCCATATTTGGTACCCGCGAGGCCGAGTTCGTCGCGCAGGACAAACAAAAGTGGCGTGTCCGGAGGGTAGCTGACGGCGTAACGTTTGCCGTTAACTTCGATTTCCATCGACTTGGCCATGAGCCCTCCTCAACAACAAATTTTCCGCCCGATCAAGATTTGTGGCAAGTGTCGCATGCCGTTTTGGCGTGATTCATTTCGTGGCAGTTCAGGCAGGCGTACATGGTCGTCACGCTGGTGACCTCCGACATTTGTTCCATCCCGCGCACCTGGCCGTGGCAAGTCTCGCAATGCAATCCGGCTTGAAGATGCGGCCCGTGACTCCACGCCACTCCCGGCAACACCGTGTACACGCGGACCCAGGGAACCGCCCGCTTCGACTTCGCGTAACCTGTAAGCTTCTGAATCGAGGGTTTGTCTTTCGCGACGGTGGCGTGACATTGCATACACCGGCCGGTATCGGGAAACGTCATCAGCTTACCGGGCTCGGGATTCGTATGGCACGTCTTGCAGTCCAAACCAAGCGCCAAGTGTTTCTTATGGCTGTATGGAATCGGCTGCACCGGCGCCGGATGCTCGCTCGAATTGTCTGGCACCACGCTCTTTGCCGCGAGCGGCGGTGTTACTTGTTCTCCGGCCAAGCTTCGAACGGAGATGACCAGCGCCGCCAGAATCATTCCAGGAATCGTCCAACGGACCGGCCTTCTCGCCTTCATCGTGCTTCACCTCGCGTCGGGACCTTTCTTCTTTCGCCTGCGCGGCTACGCTTTCTTGTTCACGACTTCCTCGATGCTGGTCCCGAAATCCTTGAGGATGACCGCGGCCGCGTTGCGTCCAGGCCCTCCGGTGACCGACCCGCCAGGATGCGTCGTAGCTCCGGTTTGATACAAACCGGGAATCGGCATGCGATGCTGCGCCCATCCGGGCATTGGCCGCATCGGTCCAACTTGCGACGCGCACTGCGCGCCAGCGTGCGCGCTGCCGTGCCAGAAGTGCGGGTTCATGCGCTCCAAGTCGAGCGGGCTTTCGATGAAGCGCGCAAGGATCTTGTCGTCCGTCAAATTCGGCGCGTACCGCCGCAGGGACTGGAGGTAAGCGTCGGAAACCTCTTTCTTGATGGCGTCCCAATGTTCCGGGCCTTTTTTCAACTCGTACGGCTGCCACCCGACCACTTTGACGGTGTGCATTCCTGCGGGCGCGCGCGTTGGGTCCGCCACCGTGCAGCTTATAACCTGCATCGGGGGATCCTCGAGATTCACCACGCCACGCGCATCATCGTAGGCAAATCGCAGGGCCCGTTCCGAGGAAACCAAAATGCCTGCCTCGATCGGCGCAAGCGTGCCTCCTTCAACGGCGAACTTTGGCGGCTCGCTTGTGGCGTAGTGCGTCACGAACATGGGGTTTTCTGCCTGCCAGGTAGCCACGCCGTCAATGAAGTCCGCTCCCCACAGTTCGCGCGGAGCCATGTCCACCAAGTGCTTGATGTGGACGGTCGAGACCACCACTTTTTCCGCGCGATAGGAACTCCCATCGCTGCACTCCACCCCAACGCACCGGCCATTCTCCACGATCAATCGTTTCACCCATTTGTTGGTCAGCAGCACTCCTCCGTGCGCCTCGATGAGCCGCGCCAGCGCCTGGGTCAAAACTCCCGATCCGCCTTTCGGAATGGGGCGCCCGGAATGCTGCTGGCGCGCTGCGCCGTACGCCAGCCGTCCCGTCATCGGCGCCTCCGGCGGCTCGGCCGCCAGATGGGCCATGAACAGCAAGAACGTTCGAGAGTGCTCGTCCTCAAATGTGTCGCGAATGATTTCCCACGCGGACATGGCCATCCGCCGCTGCCATAATTTGCCGCGCGGTAATTGTCCTAACTGATCGTTCAGCGGCTTGCCGAAGCCAATCGGCGTAAAACTAGCACCCATCACGATCGGTTTGATGGAGTCAAACTCCTCGAGCATTTGTCGATAAGCCGCCGCATCTTTCTTCGAGAATTTACCGAACTCGTCCGAGGTTCGATCCACGTCGCGCCACTGCGTCAGGTAACTGCCATCGGCAAAAGGAACATGAAAGATCGGATCGGGATCGATGTACTCGAGCCCGTAGTCCCGCAATCGGAGTTCATCGTTTTTGATCATCGGATTGTCGAGAAGAAATGCGTGAGACGTGGAACAAACGTCGTCTTTGAAGCCCCTTAGCGTCAATTCCGCGGTCTTGACGCCGCCTCCAACGATCGGCCGCCCTTCAAGCAACAAACAGCGATGGCCCGCCTTCGCCAAGTAGGCAGCCGTGATCATGCTGTTGTGGCCCGCGCCGGCCACGACAATGTCAAAGCGATCTTCTTTGGGCCCTTGCGCGCCCAAGGAAAGCGGCGCGGCCAGGGGCGCCAGTGCCGTCGTCTTCACGAATTCGCGCCGGCTCACTTTGCTCATGAAACACTCCCCTCAAAACAGGCTTTGACGATGGATTTCATTTTCTCTGAAGCCCGGGCTGGCGAATAAGAACCGCGACAAGTACGCCGTCGCGCCGACCGCTAAAGCAACTTCATTGGTTCGCGAATCGCTTCCGCCAGATCGCTTAGGAACTCCGCCGCGCGCGCGCCATCCACCACGCGATGGTCGCTCGAAAGCGTTATCGTCATCATCGGCCGCACCGCAGGCTTGCCTTGGAGGGCCACCACTCGCTCGGAAATCGCTCCGACGGCGAGGACTGCGGCTTGTGGCGCGGTGATAATCGCGCTAAAGGCGTCCACCTTGTACATTCCCAGATTGCTCAGCGTGAAGGTCCCACCGGTGATGTCCGCGGGGCGCAGCCTTCCGGCTCTCGCCCGTTCCGTCAACTCGCGCCGCTCGGTCGAAATTTCTTCGATCTCGAGCGTGTCCGCTTTGTGAACCACCACGCCGACGACCCCATCCTTCACCGCCACAGCGACGCTCACGTTGATGTCTCGATTCGAACGGATGCCCTCCCCGGTCCAGCTCGCGTTCATTCGCGGATGTCTTGCGAGCGCCCGCGCAACTAGCGCAATAAGCAAATCCGTAATCGTTCGAACCGTACCCTGCGACTTTCCCGCCTTATCGCTCACATCCTTTTGCGCCTCAAGCAATTTGCTTGCGTCAACCTCGCGGACCAAAAAGAAGTGCGGCACGGTTGTCCAGCTCTCGGTGGTGCGTTCGGCGGTGAGCCGCGCCACTTGGCCGGGCCTCTCGAGTCCCGGCGCCGCGGCTCGTGTCATGGAAGCAGGAACTACCGCCTTGGAATCCGCAAACTTCTGTACGTCCTCGGCGGTAATCGCGCCATCGGGCCCCGTGCCAGGCACGATCGCAAAGTCCACTCCCAATTCTTTCGCGAGACGCCGCGCTTTCGGGGAAATCTGCGGAGGCGCATTGGCGACTGTCGTCTTCGCCGCAGCCGCAGCCTGGACCGCCGCTCGAGTTTGCTGCGGCACGCCGCCGATCGAGCGCGCCGCCGGTCGAGCTGCAGCAACCTTTACCGGCGGCTGTTCTCCCGGCGCCACCAGCCACGCAATGGTTTCCCCCACGGGAATCACCGCGCCCACATCCGCAGTAATACCTGCCAGCATCCCGTCTCCCGGCGCTTCCACTTCCACCACCGCTTTGTCGGTTTCAATCTCGAGCAACGGTTCGCCTTTGCGCACACTCTCGCCTTCTTTTTTTCGCCACGCCAGCAGTTTGCCGGTTTCCTGCGCCATCTCGAGCGCCGGCATCACCACGCTGATTGCCATAATTGCTCTCTTGAGCCGACCTCAGTCCGTCGCCGCTACTCCCTCCGCTTTGGCGCTCGATTCCACCATTTCTTTCACGCGCCGGCTTGGCGGCTGTTCGTTTTCGCGCGTGGTCGAGAGCGGCCCGTTTACGGTGTAGTAGTGAGCTCCCGCCACCATCAATTCTTCCGCCGGGAATCGCGTGATCACTTCATGGCCCGTGGTCGTCACCACGATTTCTTCTTCAATGCGGGCTGCGCTCCATCCGTCGGTCGAGGGCCAGAACGTTTCCAGCGCAAACACCATCCCCGGCTTGATCTCGTGCGCATGCTCGAGCGAAACCAGCCGACTGATCACCGGCTTCTCCCAAATCGCCAGCCCGACGCCGTGCCCGAATTGCAGCGCGAACGCCGCCTCCTCATCCGGAAATCCGAACTCTTCCGCTTTCGGCCACACGGAAGCGATCTCCGCCGTGGTTCTTCCCGGCCGCACCAACTCGATCGCCGCATCAAGATATTCCCGGCACCGTTTGTAGGCATCGCGCATCGCATGCGACGCATAGCCAATCGTGAAGCACCGGTAGTAGCAGGTGCGGTATCCCATGTAGGAATGCAAAATGTCGTAGTACACCGGGTCACCGGGCCGTAGCACGCGGTCGGAAAACACGTGCGGATGCGGGCTGCACCGTTCGCCCGAAATCGCGTTCACCGCCTCGACAAATTCCGACCCCAGGTCGTACAACACTTTGCTCACGAGCCCCACCGCCTGGTTCTCGCTTATTCCCGGCTTCATCGAGCGGTACAACTCGTCGTACGCCGCGTCCACCATCATCGCCGAATGGTTCAGTAGTGAAATCTCGTCTTCGGTCTTGATCACCCGCGCATCGCTCATCAGCTGCTGCCCGTCCACAACCTTGATGCCTTCCTTCTCGAGTGCAAACAAAATCGGCGGCTCGACCACGTCGATTCCCAGCGGCTCTTTGTCGAGCCCGCGCTTCTCCAGTTCCACTTTGATTTTCCGCGCCACATTCTCTGCGCGACCCATCTCCGGCGACATCGCGCCGCGCAGCAGCGGAATTCCGGCACGCGAACGCTCACCGAGCCACGGACAATTCTGCTGGTGATGTCGCGCCGCGCTCCCGAAGTCCCACAAAATCGGTTCGTCATTCTGCGGCAGCAAAGTGAACCGGCTGATCTTGTCCTGCGCCCATGTTCCAATGTGCGTTGCCGTGATATACCGCACGTTGTTCATGTCAAAACACAGCAGCGCACCCATCTCCGATTTCCCGAGCAGCGCCTTCGCGCGCGCCAGGCGCTCGCGCCGCAGCCGGTCAAAATCAATGCGGTTCTCCCAATCCACGGCCATCGGCCCATACGTTTTCAGCGCCATATCACACCTCCTCTAGCGCGCTCACCGTTTGCCGCACATCGCCCGCGCCGCCTCGAAAACGGTCTGCTCGGTCGGCACGGTCACATCCTCTAGCGGCGGCGAAAATGGAATCGGCACGTGCATCGCGCCCATGCGCTTCACCGGCGCGTCCAGGCTATAGAACGCGCCTTCCGCAATCACCGACGCAATCTCCCCCGCCACGCCGTACCGCCCGTAACCTTCATCCACGACGATGGCCCGTGAAGTTTTCTTTGCTGACTCTACCAGGGTCCTCTCATCGAGCGGCCAGGTCGTCCGCGGATCAACTACTTCTGCACTGATTCCAGCCTTCTCGAGCATTTCCGCCGCCCCTAGCGCCACTTGCACCATGCTGCTTGTGGCCACAATCGTGATGTCTTCGCCTTCGCGCTTCACGTCTGCGACGCCGAATGGAATCGTGTACTCCCCTTCCGGTACCGGCCCTTTCATCTTGTACATCATCTTGTCTTCAAAAAAGACCACGGGATTTTCGTCGCGGATCGCGGTCTTCAGTAGCCCCTTCGCGTCATACGGAGTCGAAGGCATGGCCACTTTCAGTCCCGGCACGTGGCTTAACCACGCGTGCAGCGACTGCGAGTGCTGCGCCGCCGAACGCCTTGTTGCTCCCAGCGTCGTTCGCACTACCAGCGGCACCTTCCAGGTTCCCCCGGACATGTAGTGCACTTTCGCGGCCTGGTTCACGAGTTGGTCCATCGTCAGCGTCAGAAAGTCGCCGAACATGATGTCCACCACGGGCCGCAGTCCGGTCATCGCCGCACCGACTCCCAGCCCCGTAAATCCCGCCTCCGAAATCGGCGTGTCGAGCACGCGTTCCCGGCCAAATTCCTCGACTAACCCCGAAAGAACTTTGAACGGTGTTCCCGCTTCCGCCACATCCTCGCCGAAAATGCACACGCGCCTGTCGCGGCGCATCTCTTCCGCCAGCGCCTCGCGCACCGCTTGCGCAAAGGTCAAGTCGCGTGCGGCCACCTCAGGCATACACGTCCTCGCCCGCCTCTTCCGGCTTGGGGTACGGCGCAGCAATAGCAAACTCAACTGCCGCTTGCATCTCCGCTCGCACGTTCCTCCCGATCTCTTCGAGTGCCACTCGCTCCGCCACTTTTTGCTGGACCATCCACTCGGCGAAGTTCTTGATCGGGTCGCGTTTCGTCCTCCACTCCTGCTCTTCCTGTTTCGAGCGGTAATACTCGCGGTTGATGTCGCCTACATGGTGCCCGTGATAGCGATAGGTGTTGCAAACCAAAAACGCAGGCCCCGCACCCTGGCGCGCACGTTCGACAAGCCGTTGCGCTGCGGCGTAAACCGCGCGCACATCCTGCCCGTCCAGGCCTTCCGCATGCACACCAAAGGCGGCGCCGCGCGCGAGCATGTCTCCGGCTGTTGTCTCTGAATAATGCGTGTATTCGTTATAAAGATTGTTCTCGCAAACGTAGACGATCGGCAGTTTCCACAGCGCCGCCAGATTCATCACTTCATACAAAACGCCCTGTCCCAGTGCTCCCTCGCCAAAAAAGCACACCGTCACTTGCCCCGTGCCCAGCCGCTTCGATGAGAGCGCTGCGCCGGTCGCAATTCCCGCGCTACCCCCCACAATGGCGTTCGCCCCCAAATTCCCTGTCGCCGGATCGGCAATGTGCATCGACCCGCCCTTGCCCCGGCAATAACCCGCTTCTTTTCCCAGCAGTTCGGCAAACATGCGGTCGGGCGAAGCGCCCTTTGCCAGGCAGTGCCCGTGACCGCGGTGCGTGCTGGTGATGTAGTCGGTCTGCCGCAGCGCTTCGCAAATCCCTACTGCCACCGCTTCTTCCCCAATATACAAATGCGCCAGTCCCGGCATGAGCGCGCGGGTATAAAGCTCGTTCACCTGCTCTTCAAACTCGCGGATCATCACCATGCGCCGATAGATGCGCGTCCACTGCTCCGCTTTGACGCCTGCAATCACCCTGCTTTGATCCGTGGCAATGGTCATTGGGAAACCCCAGCCATCTTCGCCAAAACCTCGAACACCACCGCGAAATCCTTGTCCGCCACTCCCATGCCTCGCGCCGCCGTCAAAAATTCATTTGTCGCCGCTGTGGTCGGCATGGGCACCTCCAACTGCCGCCCCAGTTCGAGCGCCAGCAGCATGTCTTTCTGCATCATGTTGACGTTGAACCACGCCTCTTCCGGCATTTTCAGCACAAACGGCCCGCGGTACTGGACCATCGGCGACGCGATCACGCTGTGCGTCAGCACATCCACGGCGGTCTCTCTCTTGATCCCGCTCTTTTCCGCAAGCAGGACGCCTTCGCAAAACGCCAGCATCTGCACCGCCAGGCTCAAATTCACGCCAATCTTCATTACCAGCGCTTGCCCGTTCTCTCCGACATGCGTGACCTTCGGCCCGATGTCCAGCAGCAGCGGCTTCACTTTCTCGAACGTTTCCTTGCGCCCGCCCGCCATCACCGAAAGCTTGCCTTCCTGCAAAGTGATCACGCTCCCGGAAACCGGCGAGTCCACCAGGTCGCCGCCTTTTCCCCGCACCTTCTCGGCAATCTCCCGGCTGAATGCCGGACTGACCGTGCTCAGATCCACAAGAATTTTGCCTGGCTTCACTCCCGCGAGCATTCCTTCGGGTCCGTTCATCACCGCCGCCAACGCCGCCGAGTTGGTCACCATGGAAAGCGTGATGTCGCTCGCGCTCACCACTTCCCCTGGCGTATTTGCCCACTTCATTCCTTTCTTGATGAGCCATTCCGCTTTCGCACGCGTCCGGTTATACCCCGTTACGGTGTGGCCCTTGCCGAGCAGCCGGTTCACCATCTCGCTGCCCATCACTCCCAAGCCCACAAATCCCAGATTCGCCATGAAGCTCTCTCTCCCGCCCAATCGCTCGCTATTACCTATGCGCGCGTCAACCGCCTCGCGCCCTCCTGGAATCTTCTCGCACCTGTCGCATGTGTGCCTTCATCGCTTCTCGCGCTCCCGCCGCATCGCGGTGTTCCACCGCATCCAGAATCTTCTTGTGGTGATACTGCCCTCGCTCCGGCCCGCCTTCCACTTGAAAAATTCCCATTCTCTGCTCGCGCAGCAAGCCCACAATCGAATCGATCAGCGACAAAATGATGGGATTGGCAGCCGCCTCAGCCAGCGCCAAATGAAAATCGAGGTCCGCCTCGATGAACGCGTCCGGATCCTTTTTCGCGCCTTCCATCACTTCAAACGACTCCCGCATGGCGGCAAGATCCTCGGCATCGGCGCGCTCCGCCGCCAGTGCCGCGATTTCCGGCTCCATCATTTCCCGGACTTCCGTCAAATAGCGCGAACCTTCCGCCTGCCCGGCCTTCACCATGCGATCGAGCGACAGCCGGATCGGGTGGGAACTGGTCTCCATGATGAAAGTCCCGCGCCCCGGATAAGCCTCCACTAACCCTTTCTCCCGCAGGGCTTTGACCGCTTCGCGAACCGCCGTGCGGCTCACGCCAAATTGTTGGGCCAGTTCGCGTTCCGGAGGCAGCCTGTCGCCGGTTTTGAGCGCGCCTTTTTGGATGGATTCCTCTACTTGTTGGACAATCTGCTCGTACAGACGGGAGGAGCGCACCACCTTGTACATCATGAGCTCTCCGGAAATCGGGGCTGAACGAGCTCGCTAACGTGTGGTACTACCGCTGGACCATGCGAAATCACTGATTTTGCGAAACTTAGCATCGGTGATCGCCCTCAATTGGTCGGATTGTCGGACCAATCTACCAAACCCTCCCTCCCCTTTGCAATTCCTTCCCTACTCAATCCAGACCGTCTTGATGTTCGTAAACTCGCGGATCCCATGAACTCCCAATTCCCTTCCGTGCCCCGACCACTTCACCCCGCCGAACGGCAGCCGCGGATCGGAGGCGACCATCCGGTTGATGAACACCATCCCCGCTTCAAGCTCGTTGATGAATCGCTCGCGTTCGCGTTCATCGTTTGTCCACGCGCTCGCGCCCAATCCAAACCGGCTGTCATTGGCAATTCGAATGGCGTCGTCGAAGTCCTTCGCCCGGAACACGCTCCCGACCGGGCCGAATAGCTCTTCCTTCTGTGCCGGCGAGCCTTCTGGAATCTGGGTCAACACCGTTGGGGCATAAAAATTCCCGGGCCGATCGAGCGGTTTGCCACCTGTCAGCACTTTTGCGCCTGCTTTCACGGTGGCTTGCACGTCGCGATCGAGGTCTTCGAGCCCCTCGGCCGAGGACAGCGGGCCCAATTCGGTAGCTTCGTCAAACGGGTCCCCTACCCTCAGCGCCGCCATCTTCTCGGCAAACATTTTTTCAAACTTGTTTGCAATCCCCTCGGCCACAATGAATCGCTTGGCCGCGATGCACGATTGCCCGTTGTTGAAAATTCGCGCTTTCACCGCTGTGGTGGTTGCTGCCTCGAGATTTGCGCTGGGCATCACGATAAAGGGATCGCTGCCCCCGAGTTCCAACACCACTTTCTTGATTCTCTTGGCGGCCCCAACGCCCACCTCCACGCCGGCGCCTTCGCTTCCGGTCAACGTGGCCGCGGCGACACGCGGATCTCCCAGCACGCGGTCCACTTTTTGCGAGCTGATCAGCAGGGTCTGAAACACGCCGCCGGGAAAGCCCGCTTTGTGAAAAATCTCTTCAATCATTAGCGCCGATTGCGGCACGATCGAAGCGTGCTTCAAGAGGCCCACGTTACCAGCCATCAGCGCCGGCGCAGCAAACCGCAGCACCTGCCAGAACGGAAAATTCCACGGCATTACGGCCAGCACCGGGCCGAGCGGCAAATAGCGAATGAAGCTGCGTTTTGCCGTGGTCTCCACCACTTCATCCGCCAGGAATCGCTCCGCATTTTCCGCGTAATACCGGCAAACCCACGCGCACTTCGCGGCTTCATCCACTGCCGAGCGGAAGGTCTTCCCCATTTCCGTGGTCATCACCCGCGCATAATTCTCTTTTTCTTCTTCGAGGATCCGAGCGGCGTCGAGCATCAGCCGCGCGCGCTCGGCAAACGGCGTCTTGCGGTAACTCAAAAATGTGTCCGCCGCTCTCTGGAGTTTCACTTCGAGCTGGCCGTCCGACAGCGACTCGAACGTCTTCACGACCTCGCCTGTCGCGGGATTCACCGTTTGAATGGCCATTTCTTCCGTTCCTCCAGGGTCAGCCTCGGTCGGATGACCGCGTCGCTACGCTCGTGCTGGAATTCATTCCGGATGGAGATGACCCTCGACCATCATCCTTGTGCTTGGTCCAACCACTATACCCCATTCTACATCCGGCAAAAATGGCGAGCTCTCGTTTTCCCTTGACACTCTTTGCTGCCGAGTGGTACAGCGGTCATACCTTTTTGGCTGACCGTCGCTTCTTGGCCAGCCTTCGATTTTTAGGAGTCTCGCCAAAATGCGCACTCGCCATGGCCCGAGTAAGCTGCGCCTGAAAATCTTGAAGGGGGGCGGCCACCTTACGCCGAACGAAGGCCCATCTCTGCCCACGCGCCGTCAGTTCCTCCGCGCCGCCGCCGGCGCGGGCCTAGCCTTGGTGGGCTCTCCCCTTACCGTCTGGGGCGACCATCACGGCCACCCTACTCCCAACAGCATCACTTACCTCGACCGCCGCATGTACATTCACAACATGGAGCTTCTCGCGCATTTCGCTCCCGGGCAACATCGTGGCGGCAAAATGCAGATGATGTCGGCTGGGAGCCGCCGTTACCTGTTCCAACAAGGCGACGTCATCGACGTCAGCGACGTTCGAAAGCCCGTCCTGTTTAACCAAGGCGGCTTCCAAGGTAACCAGGTCCAGGTCGCTTACAACAAAAATCTAAAAAAGTGGATTCTCATGACCGGTGCGCAAACGCCCATAACCGATTCCACGCCCGAAGCGCCCATGGGCAAGTATGACGATCCGCACCTCGACGACAAGCGCAAAAACTACAAGGGCCTTCGCGGCGTCCGCTTTTACGACGCTAGCGATCCCGCGAAAATCATCAAGATCTCCGAATTCAGCACCGGCGCGACCGGCCAGGGCACGCATCGCAATTACTATGACGGCGGAAAATACGCCTATCTCGACACCGCGCCCGACGAGACTTTTATTCACCAGCCTTCTTACTTTCGCGAACTCGTCAACGGCAACATGATTGTCGATGTCGCCGATCCCGGCAGCCCCAAAGAAGTCTCGATGTGGTGGGTGCCCGGCTCGCGCAAGGGCGAGGAAGCCGAATACGACAAATGGATGTGGTCAAAGCTCGTTCCGCCGAAAGTCGTTGCCGATCAAACTCCGTTCGCGGGGCTCCACGGTCCCGTCTACGTCCCGAAAAAATGGGAAGACGGAGGCCGTCGCGGCTACGGCGCGTTTGGCTCGAACGGTTTCGTCATTCTCGATCTTTCCGATCCGGCGCATCAAAAAGAAATCGGCCGTTTCGAGCCGCCTCCGCAATATTCTGGGATGGGCATCGCTTTCCACACGATTTACTGCGGGATACTTGAACGCGGCTTCGTCATTTCAAACGGCGAAACCACCAACTCTGACTGCAACCAAATCTACTTACCGAACTGGATCATCGATATTCGCGACGAGCAGCATCCGGTCCCGGTTGCCCAGCTTCCCCGCCCCGTCCCGCCGCCCGAAGCCCCCTATCGCGATTTTTGTTTCAAGCGTGGCCGCTTCGGCGCGCACAATCCGCCGCATCTCAAAGCGCCGGGAAGGCCGCGCCAGGAATTCATCGCCTATTCGTACTTCATTGCCGGGTTGCGCTGCTATGACATCGGCGATCTTACCAAGCCCGAAGAAATCGCATATTTCATCCCGCCGCAGGGAGGCGACTTGAAACAATTCGGCAGCTACGACCGCACCGTGGACAACGTCTTTGTCGAATGGGACCGCAACGTGATCTGGTGCGCCGCGGACACTGGCCTGTATGCGCTGAGTTGTCCGAATCTCGGCAAGCCCATTCTCGATCCCCTGCCCATCGTGGAATGGTCGCTCGACAGGCTCAACCAAGGCGCGCCCTGATCGCTCCTTCGTTGGTTACAAAGAGGCCGGGCAACCAACACCCTTGGCTTGCTCATGACTGGAGAAATTCCGATGAACTCCCAAGAATCATCCGGCCGTCACTCCGGCCCTCAGGACGCGGTCTTCCGCCGCCTGAGGCGCGGATCGTGCATTCCGTGCGCTTCGCCGGAGCCGACGGATCGGCTTCCGATTGCGAAGATGAGTCTTTTTCAACTATTGGCCGCAATCTTCGCCTCGACGCTGTTCTCCGCCCTGGTCATCGCGCAGGAGCCCATGCCAGCCAAAATCAAACTGCTCACGTTGCTTGGTCGCCCCCTGCAACTCGTCGCCGCGGAAAAGCTCGACCTGTACTCCAAATTCGGCGTCGCAGTCCAAACCGAAAATTCCGCGAATTCCCAGGAATTGCGCGACAAGCTTGCCGCAGGCAAAGGCGATCTCGCTTATCTCGCCGTTGACAATGCCGTGGCCATGGTCGACCTCGCTCACCAGGACGTCATCATCGTCATGGGCGGGGAAGGCTCGCAAAATGAGCTTATCGCGCAGCCGGAAATCAAAGCCATCAAGGATTTGCGCGGCAAAACCCTCATCGTCGATGCGCCGAACACGGCCTATGCTTTACAGCTCAAAAAAATTCTTCTCCTCGGCGGCCTCGAACCCGGCAAAGACTACGAGATCAAGCCCGTAGGCGCGACCCCCCAGCGCTTGATGGCCATGCGCGAGAACAAATCCTACGCAGCCTCGATGCTTGGCCCACCCAGTTCCATCATTGCCAAGCGGGAAGGTTTCGTCCGTCTTGCCGCCGTCGAAGAGTCTATCGGGCCGTACCAGGCCGCAGGCTTCTTCGCCGAGCGCAGCTGGGCCGAAGAGCATCGCGAGCTACTCACGAGGTTCCTCGCCGCTGTCATCGAAGCGCAGCGCTGGCTCATGGCGCCTGCCAACAAAAATGAAGTCATGGCGCTGCTGACCAAACAAGCGCATCTCGCCCCGGAAGTCGCCGCCGAAACCTATGAAAGCAGCATGACCAGGCCCGGCGGTTTTGCGAAGGACGCGGCCTTCGATCTCGAAGGTTTTCAAAATGTGCTGAAGCTGCGCGCGGAAATCGAAGGCTCCTGGGGTGGCCATCCGCCGGCGCCCAACAGATATTACGACCCATTGTTTTACGAAGGTGCTCTAGCCAAGTTGAAGAGCAAGCCCTAAGGGGGTCTCACGAGAGAACTGTCGAGGCACGATCGAAGGAGACCGGACGTGGAGCGCATTTTGCAATGTCTGACGACAGGCATCCTTTCGTTCCTTTTTTCATGCGTCGGTCTCCTCGTCGCCAACGCTGGTTTGGCGCAGGAGCGCACTCTCGACGAAATCAAAGCCGAAGCCGTAAGGCGCGCGGAAAACGGCATGTATCCGCTCATCGGCCTCGATCCCGCGGACGTGAAGCAAGCCTTCGCCGCCATCAAGACTTCCGACTACGACGAATGGGCCGCCGCGTTCATCACCGTCGGCGACCGCTATATGTCGGAAGCGCAGTCGCTCGAAAGGACGGATCCCGCCAAAGCCAACGCCGATTACATTCGCGCATGGCGCATCTATTCCTTCGGCCGTTGGCCCGTACCCGCTTCTCCGGGCAAGCAGCGCGCGTACACCAAAGCGCTTGAAGCGTTCCTCGCGCACGCCAAATTCATGGACCCGTCGCTCGAAGTCGTGCGTATTCCGTTTGAAGGCTCCGAAATCGTCGGCTATCTGCGCCTACCGAAAACCGCCGAGGGCCCCGTGCCCGTAGTCGTCGCCATCAGCGGACTCGACAGCCGCAAGGAAGATCTATCGGAAAACTTCGGCGCCGTCATCCCTCACGGCATTGGATTTATCGGCGTCGACTCTCCGGGAACGGGCCAGTCGCCCATCAGAGCCAGCGCCACCGCCGACCGCGAGTTTTCGCGCGTCATCGATTACCTTGAAACGCGCCCCGAAGTGGACAAGACGCGCATTGCCGTCGACGGCCAAAGCTTCGGCGCGTACTGGGCCACGAAGCTGGCCATCGTTGAGCACGCGCGATTGAAAGCGGTCGTTGCCCAATCGCCTCCCGTGGATGCCACGTTCGCCCACGATTTCGTCATCAACAAGACGCTCGGCAATCGCGAATATCTCTTTGGGCTTGCCCCCGCCCTGATGTCTATTTTTGAAGGCGTGAAATCGCCGGAGGATCTGGCAACCGCTTTGGGAAGGCTGTCGCTCGTGAAGCAAGGCCTGCTCGGCTCTGCCGGCGCGGGCAAGCCCACCGCGCCCATGCTCATCATCTCCGGCGCTCTCGATACGCAAGTGCCCATCTCGGACACCTACCTGCTGCTCTCGAGCGGTGACGTTCCCAAAGAGGCGTGGATCAACCCCCAAGGCGGCCACTTGGGCCGCCAGGCCAAGGTTTGGCCCGACCCCGTCATTTTCCGCGAAGTCATTATCCCCTGGCTCGAAAGAAGATTATCAAATGGGCCGTAAGGCTCCGTTCTTGAGAACGGGGAGAGAAGGCGCAGGTTCTTGGTGTATAAGTCCTTTGTCGCGAGACCTAGGGCCGGCAGGCTTGTGAAGCCTGCGGAGATGCGGCGCAGTAAGGCCGATCGATGAAACAGAAACCTGCCGAAAGGTGCCCTGGTTAAAACCAAACCAGACCTAGTAGGGTCCTCGCTCGTCCTAAGGCGGGGAGGATGGCAACTTGTTCAATCCTTTCATTGCTTCCAAAAGCCGGTCAGAACCAATCACTGCGGTAGGCGACCCACCAGCTCACGATGCCAATCGGAATGGTGGCCAGTATGCCCCACAAAAAGGGCAAGGTAATGTCCGCAAGCAGGCCCAGCGCGATGAACACCGTCCAGAAGATTTTGCGCTGCATCACTCTATTGTAACGCGCCGGTGGTGGTCACGGAATTTGCAGCGGGAACAGTTGTCGTGTCTCTAAAATCCTCCAGGCGAAATTTGTGCTCCCGCAGCTGCGTGCTCGGGCGCGTCCCGATTGGCGCGGCGAAACGGCCGAGACGAGTTGAGGCGGTAAACGGACTCTCGAAGGAATACCGGCCGGAGCCAATGTCGACTAGCGCCGCATCGCCGGCTTGCCGTGCCCCGAGAAGGTCGGTGCGTCCCACAAGCGGCTTTTGCCCTTCCGTGACTTGCTCGAGCCTGGCTCCTGGCAAGCGCACCGTGGCCGTCGTGTTCGGAGGCACTTCGACGTTGAGCGTGAACTTGCCCTCCGTGATTTTCCAGCCCGACGCCACGCGCCCGTACATGCTCTCGACCGAAGCGTTTGCGAAGGTCAAACCGCCGCCGGGCCGCGGCTGAATCAAGATATGTTTGTAACCGGGATGGCTCTCGTCGAGCTCAATGCCTGTAACGACGCGATACATCCATTCGCCGATCGCTCCGTAGGCGTAGTGGTTGAAGGAATTCATTCCGGGATCTTGAAAACTGCCGTCGGGCTTGAGGCCATCCCATCGTTCCCAGATGGTCGTAGCGCCTTTGGTGACAGGATAGAGCCAGGAAGGATATTCGGTGCGATTCAGCAGCATGTAGGCGAGGTCGAGATAACCGTAATCGCTCAAAACCTGGCACAGCAGGGGCGTTCCCAAGAACCCTGTGGTGAGATGGCCAAATTTCTTGACATCGTCGGCAAGCCTGGCCGCGGCGCCCGTGCGTTGCGCTACCGGCAGCAAGTCAAACGCGAGCGCCAGCGCGTACGCTGTCTGCGTATTCGAAGAGATCCGGCCATTGGGCGTCACAAATTCTTTTTGAAATGCGCTCACGATTTTTGCTTCTAGGGCCGCATATTCCGCGGCTTCCTCTTTTTTCCCGAGCACGTCCGCGGTCTTCGCAAGCAACGTCGTCGAGCGCGCGAAGTACGCCGTCTGAATCAAATCCTTGTCCGTGGTTGCGCCCGGATAATCCGCCTTGCTCGTCGCAAAAGCGAGCCAATCTCCAAAGCTAAAACCATTGTTCCAGATATATTTCTCGCCGGCCTGCCGCCGCATGTACTCGACCCAGGCTTTCATGCTCGGGTATTGCTCTTCCAAGATTCTTTTATCGCCGTAGGACTGATATAGGACCCAGGGAACGATCACCGCCACGTCCGCCCATCCCGCCGACGCCGCCGCTCCCTTCCGGGTTTCATGCGACAAAACGCTTGGAATCACAAAGGGCACGGCGCCGTCGTCCTGCTGATCGAGCGCGACGTCTTTCAGCCACTTGGTGTAAAAGGCGGCGGTGTCGTGATTGAACGAGGCCGTGCGCGCAAAGACTTGAGCATCGCCGGTCCAGCCGAGACGTTCATCGCGCTGCGGGCAGTCTGTCGGCACATCGAGAAAATTTCCTTTCTGGCCCCAGATGATGTTGTGCTGCAGCTGGTTGAGAAGAGGATTCGAAGCCTCGAACAAGCCCGTCCTGGTGACGGCCGAATGCACGACAATGCCCGTAAAGTCCTCCGGGTTTACTTCGCCCGGCCAGCCGCTCACCGAGACATAACGAAACCCTTGAAAAGTGAAATGTGGTTGGAACCATTCCGTTCCCACGCCTTTGGCGGTGTAGCGAATGGTTTCTTTAGCCGAGCGCAGATTGGCGGTATAGAAATTTCCGGCTTTGTCGAGCACTTCCGCGTGACGCAAGGTGATGGTAGTTCCGGCAGGAGCGGTCACCCGGAAGCGGATCCAGCCCACCATGTTTTGCCCCATGTCCAGGACCGTGTCGCCTCCCGGCGTTTTCAAGACTTTAACCGGCGTGATCTGTTCCATCGCTTTGACCGGAGGTCCCGCGGGAGCAACGAGTTTTGCTTTCGGAGTTTGCAAAACGGTTACGGACTGCCAATTGCTGTCGTCGAATCCAGCTTCGTTCCAGCCGCGCTGCTCGAGCCGCGCGTCGTAGGTTTCACCGTTATAGATGTCGGATTCGAGCACCGCACCGGTTGCGGATTTCCATCGGTCATCGGTGCCAACGATTTGCTGTGTGCCGTCCTTGTAAGTGACGACCAGTTGCGCGAGGAGCGCCACTTTCTTTCCATAGCTGTTTCTCTTATCGTCCCAAGCCAGCCTACCGCGAAACCAACCGTCGCCAAGTATAGCGGCCAGGCAGTTGGTACCGTTCTCGAGAGAATTGGTCACATCGTAGGTTTGATACTGGTAGCGAAAATCGTAGGCGGTCCATCCCGGCGTCAAGTATTCATCGCCGATTCGCTTACCGTTGAGCGACATTTCGTAGAGCCCCATTGCCGTTGCGTACAAACGAGCGCGTTCGACCCTTTTGCCGGACGAAAATTCCCTTCGCAGCAGTGGCGCGGGATTCGATTTTGTTTCGTCCTCGGCGAGATTGGGTGTAATCCATTTTGCCTTCCAATCTGCAGGCTCGAGCAGCCCCATCTCCCAATGCGCGGGCTGGCTCCAATCGGACAAATGTCCGTGATTGTCGGCGACGCGCACCTGCCAGTAATAAATCCCGCGGCTTTTAAGCCCGGGCCCGCCGTACTCCACCTGGATGGACGCCTCCGATGGCAGCTTGCCGCTGTCCCAGAGCAGCTTCCCTTGTGCGAGATCGGCTTCGGACTGAGCCACGCGGATTTCGTAGCTCGTCTGCAGCACGCCTCTTTCTGGGATCACCAGTTGCCAGCTCAGCCGCGGTTTTTGCACGTCGATCCCCCTCGGATCTACTTTGTATTCGCAGCGCAGGTTTTTCACCGTGAGCGGCGTATCACCCAGCGCGTTGACCGCACAGGCCAACACGATTGCGGCAGTCCACGCTGCGCCAGTGGGCTTCCAATTCATCGCCTGCCTCCTTCAGCGCCAAGCCGGCCCGGTCGGGTCACAGTGTATGCTCTTAGCGCCCGATGGGAAGGTACAAAGCCGGGAATGAGATTCTACTACCCGGTTGGTGAAGTCGAGACGGCGAAGGGCGGCGAGGAGTCGTGAGCATGGTCGGAAAAGAACAGGGGTTGCTGAGGCGGCACGCGGTCGGGAGTTATTTTGTGCTTACGTTCGCCATTTCCTGGCTGGGCGCGCTGGCGGTGGTGGCGCCAAGGCTGTTGCATGGGGAACCGGTTCCGAAATTCAGCGGGATCCTGATGTTCCCGGTGATGTTGCTGGGGCCGGCGGTAAGCGGAATCCTGCTGACGCGAGTTGTAGATGGAGGCAGCGGGCTGCGCGAACTGTTCTCGCGGATGCGGCGGAGTCAGGCGGGCGCGTGGTGGTACGCAACGCTGCTCATTCCGCCCGGCCTGGTCCTGATCGTTCTTCTGGGCTTGAAGACACTCGTCTCGCCGGTATACGCGCCAAACCGGTTCTTTGTGGGAGTTTCGTTCGGAATGGTGGCCGGATTCTTCGAGGAAATCGGCTGGACGGGCTACGCATTCCCCAAAATGGCACGGGCGGGCAACGGGCTAGGTGCCGCCATAGCGCTGGGGGTGTTGTGGGGCACCTGGCACATTCCGGTGATCGACTATTTGGGAACGGCGACGCCGCACGGCGGGTACTGGCTCGAGTATTTCCTGGCGTTTGCGGCGGCGATGACCGCGATGCGCGTGCTGATTGCTTGGACTTACGCGAACACGAAAAGCGTAGCTTTGGCTCAGTTAATGCACGCGAGCTCGACGGGTTCGCTGGTAGTGCTCAGTCCTAGTGCGGTAACGGCGAGGCAGGAAACGGTGTGGTACGCCGTGTACGCAGCAGCGCTGTGGCTCATTGTCGCGCTTGTGGCAGCAAGATATGCGCCAGAATTGACGCGAGAGACCGCGTAGAGAAAAAAAAGAGCAGCGACGGATAGGTGGTCGATAAGTGCCGCCGGGACGGGCCCAAGCGTAGGTGACCGCCGTCGCGAGGCGCAGGCAGAACCTTGGCCACCTGCTCTAAAGTGCAGGCAAGTACAAGTAACCGTCTCGGAATACTCCTCAAAAATGCGCAGCGGCCACAGGGGCCCGGCGTGATGATGAAAGCAAGGGAAAGGCAGGGGAAATTATGGACCGGACCAAACAGGCAGAACATGCCTCCTCGAGCGAACTCACTGCCGCCGCGATTGCGGAGCGGCAAGCCGAGGCTAAAGAGATTGCGGAGTCTCTGGCGGGGAAGCGTACTGCGGAAATCCCCAACCCATCGCGGTACTCACCGGTAGCGGTTTCGCCTGGGAGCCCCAGCGGCGAGTCTTCGCCGGTGCCGGAGTTTGTGGGATTTTTGAAGCAAACCAAACGCGTTTGG
>Ga0182037_10000081_pt1 | contig 39686 bp, 36 predicted proteins | sample sta12Cox44000082_FD_125974 | JGI IMG/M metagenome (GOLD analysis project Ga0182037, IMG submission 125974) | Lab enrichment of tropical soil microbial communities from Luquillo Experimental Forest, Puerto Rico - statoxic.12C.oxic.44.000.082 | ecosystem: Environmental > Terrestrial > Soil >... | reverse complement strand
GGCCAGCGTCAGCCAGGCTTTGTGCGGGTCGGCAAAGCCCGGGACCAGCGACTTCAGCAACATGACCGCAGGCACGTTGTTGACGATGTTGCACAGGCCCGCGACTGAGACCGTGAAGATCCAGAGGCGTTGCAGGTTCCAGTGTTGCGCTACTTCCAGCAGCCGCTTGGTAATCCCTGCATTCTCGGCTCCGCCAACAATCAGGAACAGCCCCACGAAAAACACCAGCAGCCCCCAATCGACTTCCTTGTAAAGGCTTTGCGGTTCGAGTGTGCGTGTAATGAGCAACATCGCTGCGCCGAGCGCCGCCATCTGTGCCGGGTCGACGCCCAGGAAGAATCCGAGCACCACGGCACTGGCGACGATTACCGGCTTTGTCAACTTCGACAGATCCAGCGCCGGCAGGGGGATTTCGCTGCGCTTGCTTGCAGGAATGGGGACGTTCCGCATGTGGATCCAGTGCAGCACCGCCCAGTCGATGAACAACCCAACCAGCCCCACAGGCGCGAGGTGCGCCAGAAAGGCACGATAGTGAATTCCCGAAAACGATCCGATTAGCATGTTCTGCGGATTGCCCGTGATGGTTGCAACACTCCCGATGTTCGACGCGGTGGCCACGGCCAGCAGGTAAGGGAGCGGCTGCAGCTCCATCTTGCGCGCGATGCTCAACACAAAGGGCACCATCACCAGGCAGACAATGTCGTTCACAAAAAACGCGGACAGAAATCCGCAGGTAAAGATGACCGCCGGCAGGAGTTGGTGCGGCTTGAGCCGGCGCAGCACCTGCTCGGCGTTCCACTCGAAGAACCCCACCAGGTGCAGGTTGCCGACGATCAGCATCATCGAAAACAGCAGCACCACCGTCTGGAAGTTGATGTGACGCAGCGCGTCGGAAGGGCGCACGATGCGGAATGCCACCATCCCCACCGCGCCGATAATGGCCGCGCCCGTGCGGTCGATCTTCAGCCCGGGGAATTTCCCGGCCGCGAAGACTACGTAGCTGGCAATGAAGATTGCGTACGCCGCGGCGATGCGAAAGTCGGAGAGCGCGGCAGGCGAAAGTCCGGGCATGAGGTCGCATCAGGATAGCAAGGCCCGAGGGCAGGGACGGAGAAATGCCGAGAAAAATTGCGTCCTGGCCCGTAACCTTTCCCCCGGAATGCATCATTAAGAAGGTAAAGCAGCCACCGCGGAGACAGGGATTGAAGGCTACGGAGCACGACGCTGACGAACAGCGCCTCATCGAAGAGGCGCGGCGCGACCCAAACCGTTTCGCGGTTCTGTACGAAACCAACTTCGATCGCGTCTATGCGTTCGTAGCCCGCCGTGTGCCGTGCCGCGAGGAAGCGGAAGACGCGACTGCCGAGGTCTTTCATCAGGCCTTGGGGAGCCTAGCCGGCTTCGAGTGGAACGGCAGGCCGTTCATCGCGTGGCTGCTGGGCATCGCGGCCAGGGTGCTGGCGCAGCGCTGGCGGCGGTCCACGGCGCGCAGCGAGGTATCGGACTTCGACGTCGAAGCGATCGCCACTCAGAACCATGCCGAGCGCCAGGCATTGTTTCGCCAACTGCTGGAACGCCTGCCGGCCGAGCAGAGACGCGTCTTGCAGCACAGATTTTTCGAGCAGCGCAGCATCCGCGAAATTGCGCAGGAATTAGGACGTAGTGAGGGCGCAGTCAAGCAACTGCAGTTTCGGGCCTTGGCCACGCTGAGAGATCAGATGAGGAATCGCCATGAATAACTCTTTGGCTCATCAACTCGACCAGGCAATCGATGCCCTTCTCGCTGGGGAACCAGCAGACCTAGCGGTCGGCAATGACGTTCGCGAACTCCGTTCCCTGGCCAGCGATTTGCTGCTGGTCCCTTGTGCGAATTTTCGCGCAAACCTGCGGGCTGAGCTTTGCCACGCTGCTGAAAATGTTCCCAGGGCAAGGCGAGGACGCAATTCGGTTGTCCCGCCGCGTTTACTCTCCGAAGCCGCGTCGTTCCCGCTTGCGGCCTCGCGGCTTGCGCTCTCGTTTGCCTTGCATGTGGCTGCGCTGGCAATCATCGGAGCGTCGAGTTACTGGGTAATCAGAAACGAAGTGGCTGTCCGCACCAAGGTGGCCCAACTGAGTCCCGTGGAGGTTGACCTTGTATTGCCAGTGGCTCCGGGAAAGATCGGAGGCGGCGGAGGCGGGGGCGACCGCGACAAGGTAGCCGCATCGAAGGGAGCTCCGCCACGTTTCAGCTCCGAGCAGCTTACGCCTCCGGCAGCCGTGGTCCGCAACGAAGATCCAATCCTCCCCGCGGAGCCTACCGTGGTTGGCCCGCAGAATTTGCTGATGCCAAGATTCGACCGGCTCGGCGACCCCCTGGCTGACGTGTCAGCCCCATTTTCGAATGGAATGGGCGATGGCGGAGGAATTGGCACTGGACACGGTGGTGGTGTTGGCGCAGGCAACGGCCCGGGCGTCGGGGATGGGAGCGGCGGCGGGATCGGTGGGGGGATCTACCATGTAGGTGGAGGCGTTTTGGCGCCACGCCCCGTCTACGATCCCGATCCTGAATATTCCGACGAGGCCCGCACAGCGAAATATCAAGGCAACGTCGTCCTACAGGCCATCATTGGCGCCGACGGGCGTCCCCGGAATCTCCAGGTGACGCGCTCACTCGGAATGGGCCTGGACCAGAAAGCGCTCGATGCGGTGGCGAAGTGGCGCTTCTCTCCGGCTATGAAAGACGGGCATGCCGTGGCCGTGGTCGTCGATATCGAAGTCGCATTCCGGCTCTATTGACCGGCAGTCGACACCTATCGGTTCTCCGGTGCTTCTTCCGTGCGCGATTCGCCCGCCGGCCTCATCTCGAGCTCCTGGGCGAGCTTGTAGTTGAGCACGGTCTCAGCCGGAATTTCCTTCTTGCGGCCTCGGTATACCTCGGCTCCCGCGCCGCCCGCGCCTCCCACGATCGCCCCGATCGCGGCGCCTTTGCCGCCTCCGAGCAGAGCGCCCAGCACCGCGCCCACTGCGGCCCCTCCGCCCACATACTTGGCCGTCCGCTTGTTCGCGCCCAGACCTTGTGACTTGGAGTTGTTTCCTGCAGCCTCCAGCTCATAACGCCTGCCGTTCACTGTGACCGAGCGCAAATCGAGAGTGGTGTCGTCGCCGTTGGGCTCGGCCACCAGTTGCGCGCGCGATCCTCTCGGAACTACCACGCGCCCGGAGCTGTCGGTCACATCCGTACTCACGCTGGCCGTGTAGTCGGCATCGGCCGGCGGTTTGGCCGGAATCGCCGTATCGGTGCGAACTCTGATTTCCGTGCCCTGGGACAGGTTCTGGGCCCAGGTCGGTAAGGCGAGCAGCATCGCTCCAAGAGCGAGAAACAAATTCGCAGATTTCATACAACATCTCCTGCTTGATGGATGCCGATATGCGGCGAAGTTGTTGTTCAGGAACTTTCTCTGGAGGAAGAACTGTAAGACGAACACTCGAGGGCCAGGTCAGGCATGAGCGGGCGCATTTCTCCGGTGATCCTTGCAGCGATGACTTCCCTCCGCGTCCTCTGCGGTATCTCTGCGTCCTCTGCGATTTAAGATTTTCACCATCCCGCGAACAGATTGTTCGCCGCCTCTGCCAGCGTGGGGTGCGCGAAGATCCCATCCCGCAGCGCAGCATAGGAAAGCTTCCCCATGATCGCGATCTCGAACTGCGCCATGATTTCGCCCCCCTCGATCCCGAGTACGGTCGCGCCCAGGATCTGGCCGGTTGCGGCATCCACGATTGCTTTCATGAATCCACGGCTCTCGTCCATTTCGAGCGCGCGGGCGACGTGGTTCATCGGCATCTTTGCCACCCGGACTTTGCGCCCCTGCCGCCGCGCGTCCTCCTCGCTCAAGCCAACTTGCCCCAGTTGCGGATCGATGAAACACGTATAAGGCACCAGCCGACCATCGATGGTGACATTCTTCTTCTCGATGACATTCGCGCGGATGACCCGAAAGTCGTCGTAGGAAATGTGCGTGAAGGCCGGGCCGCCCTTGATGTCGCCGAGCGCATACACGCCCGGCACGTTGGTCTCAAGCCGGTTGTTCGTGCAGATGAAGCCCTTGGCGTCAGTCGCGATTCCCCCGGCAGCCAGGTTCAGCGCGTCGGAGTTGGGCGTGCGGCCAATTGCGACCAAAAGCCGCGAGCCAACGAGGGTTCTTCGTTGCGTGCCGTCCTTGACCTCAAGGCAAACCTGCCCCCCGGACGAACTCACCCGCTCCGCCTTTGTGCTGAGCAGAACTTCGATTCCATCTTCCTGCATGATCTTCGCAACTTCTTCCGCGACGTCCGGATCCTCGCGCGCCAGCAGTTGTTTCGCAGACTGCACCAGCGTGACCTGGCTCCCGAATCGCCGGAACATCTGCCCGAACTCCAGTCCAATGTAGCCACCGCCAAGCACCAGCAGGTGCTCGGGCACAGCATCCAATTCCATGATGGACTTGTTGTCGAGCCAGGGCACCGAGTCAATCCCCTCGAGCTTCGGAATTCTCGTCCGCGTGCCCGCATTGATGAAGATGTGCTGGGCCGACAGCGACCGTTCCGCACCGTCGTTGACCCGCACCGCGACCGTGTGCGGACCGCTAAAACTGGCCGCCCCGAAAATCAACTCAAGATTCGCCGTCTTCTCAATGCTTGACTGGCTCCCGTTCCGGAACCCGTCGACGATGTCGCGCTTGCGCTGGCGTACGCGCTTCAAATCGATATGGGTCGGGCCGGTCTCAACCCCGTAATCCGCACCCCGCCGCGCCAGGTAAGCCACTCGCGCACTCGCCACCATGGTCTTGGTCGGAGTACAACCTTCATTCACGCAAGTGCCGCCCACGTGCTCGCGCTCCACCAGAACAGTGCGCATGCCGGCCTCGGCCAGCGCACGGCTCAGCGGGGTTCCAGCTTGCCCCGCGCCGATCACGATCGCATCCAATTCCTCGCTCACACGCACCTCCTCCAGCCCTCTGATTCGATGACATTCAGAAGGTTCCAGAGTATGTAAAATGGTCGGCGCTCCGTCCTGGCCAATCCTTCACCGGCGGATTCCAGAGGTCGCGTCATGCTTAAGAAAGTCCTGCTATGCGTAGCGGTTGCTCTCTCGTTCAACACGTTCGCGCAATCTGGCTCGACTGACGTTTTCGACGGCAAAACCTGGTGGGAGCACGTCAAAGTTTTGGCTGACGACAAATTCGAAGGCCGCGACACTGGAAGCGAAGGCCTGCGCCAGGCCGAGGCCTACGCCGTCGAGCAGCTCAAGCACAACGGCGTCGAACCTGCCGGCAAAGATGGCTACTACCAGCCAGTCAAATTCCTTTCGCGCCAGCTCATAGAAAATGATTGCAGCGCCGCCCTGGTGCGCGACGGCAAGGCTCAGCCGCTCGCGCTCGGCGACGACGTTATCTTCAGCACTCGCCTCGACCTGGCGCCCCAGGTCGAGGCCCCGCTAGTGTTCGTGGGCTACGGCTTGACTGTCCCCGAGAACTCCTACGACGATTTCGTGGGCCAGGACCTGAACGGCAAGATCGCAGTCATCCTCACCGGTTCGCCCGCCGAAATTCCTGGGCCTCTCGCTTCACATTACCAGACCGCCGGCGAGCGCTGGAAAGCGCTGCGCAACGCGGGCGCGATCGGCATGATCGGCATTCCCAATCCGGCCTCCATGGACATTCCATGGTGGCGCATCGCGCTGAACCGCAATCACGTGAGCATGGAGTTGGCCGATCCTGTTTTCAACGAAACGGCCGGGGAGCAGATCGCCATGACGTTCAACCCCGCTCGGGCCGACCTGCTGTTCGCGGGGACAGGACACACGTTCGACGAACTGGCCGCTCTTGGGAAAGACCGGAAGCCCCTGCCACATTTCGCGTTACCGGTCTCGATCCGCGCGAAGACCAGAATGGAAAAGAAGGCCGTGGAATCGGCCAATCTCGTCGCGAAACTGACCGGCTCCGATCCCGCGCTGAAGAATGAATACGTGGTGCTCTCCGCGCACATCGACCACGTCGGCATTGGAGAGCCTATCCATGGCGACCGCATCTACAACGGCGCCATGGACAACGGCTCAGGCAGCGCCCTGCTGCTCGACGTCGCGGCGTCGCTCAAGAAGCATCCCGAAAAACTGAAGCGGTCGTTGCTCTTCCTATTTGTCACCGGGGAAGAGAAAGGCCTGCTGGGCTCAAAATATTTCGTTCAATATCCCACCGTCGATCCCAACTCGATGGTGGCCGACATCAACGTCGACATGTTCCTGCCCATCGTCCCGCTGAAGCGGCTCACTGTTTACGGGCTTGCCGAATCCGATCTCGGCGAACTGGCACGCGAGTCTGCGCAGGCGCGCGGGGTCCTGGTGCAGGCTGATCCGGAGCCACAACGAAATGCATTTATTCGCAGCGACCAGTACAACTTCATCCGCCACGGTATCCCGGCGCTGACCATGGGTGTCGCGCCCGACCCCAATTCGCCAGAACAGTTGAAGCTTTTCAAAGACTGGCGGACCAACCGCTACCACGCTCCCTCCGACGATACGGCACAGCCCGTCGATCTTTCTGCTGCCGCACAATACGAAGAAATCGTCCGCGGGCTCATGATGCGCATCGCCAACGACGACCACCGTCCGGAATGGAAGAACGACAGCTTCTTTCGCCGATACGCGAGTAAGAATTCGGGGGAGAAAAAGGGGATGTAACTACTCTTCCCTGACGAGATCGGTCTTAGCCAGCTTCGTTGAATGACAGGAGATTCGCTGTCACTGTTCGCAGTGAGCATCAACACTTAGACAGGTAGGGTTTCTTTGACACTCGGACGGTGCGAATTGGAATGCTCATTTGGAGCAGTGTTCCGCTTGGCGTCGATGCTCTGAGCCACTACCACACTGCGGCCCCGAACACCCACGAAATGAAGAACCCGGTCCACGGCATGCGTGTCTTCGGTGCGGCCAGAACCGCGGGCCCCCAGGCCAGTGCGGTGAACAGTCCGATCATGGCCCCTTCTGCCATCGCAGCCATCCGCGGGAGAACGCCAAACAGAATTCCCAATCCGGCGGCAATGTGTGCGCCTCCCGTGAAATATGCCCAGCCAACATGATGCGGGAGCCACGCCGGTACGAAGTCTGCGGTCTCCTTTACATAGACAACGTGCGACAGTCCGATCGGTATCAGAGAAAGCCCAAAGATCTTTTGCGCGAGATAGATGCTTCTGTCGCTTGCCAACAAAGCCAACGGCGAGCTTCCACCAAGGTCCGCCAACTTGGCAAATAAAATCCATCCACCGGTTAGAAGCAGTGCAAGCTCGCCGATCCCGAGCCACACGCCTTCGACTTGCGGCGCCGCAACAACGGCAGGCATCTTCAGGAAGAACCATAGGAGCAGATATGGCAAAAGCGCGCGGACCGACCATGAAGCTGTGTCCTTGAAAAGCAGCCCTGCTCCACCCAACAACATAATGACGCCCGCAGCGTATGCGAAGGCCGTCCGGCCCGGCACCCCTGCGGGAACGGGTTGCCACACGAGGGCGAAATCGCCGTGGATGAGCGCGAGGATGCCGAGAGCAATCATCCCTACGGCAAAGGCCGTCAGGGCAGGTTGCTGGGTTCTGGTCATTGCGGCCAGATTCTAGTGAAAGAGCAAAGTGACATCAATCAAAGTTGAAGGGATGAGTCCTGTCAGCAAACAAAAAATCGCCTAACCAAGACTCAGGTCGTTGGTTCTGTAGCCTTCGCCGTGGTCACTTCCTCAATCTGCGGCTCAACCTCCACCGCAAATCGTACAGACCTGGCAATGAAACATAGATGATGCGCCTCCTCGTGGAGAGCAAGTGCCTTCTCTCGGCTCGCGCCTGCGAGTATCTTCACCCTCGGTTGGAGGGTGACTCGAACAAACTCGCCCGAACCGTCTTCATGTTCCTGCATCACGCCACTCGCTCGATCCTGATATCCGACAACGATGATCTGGTTTACAGAGCACAGGTGCAGGTACCAAAGCATATGGCAAGCCGACAGGCTGGCAACCAGCAACTCCTCCGGGTTGTAGCGCCTCGGGTCACCGCGAAAGCTGGGATCGCTGGACCCCGGAATCTCCGGCTTGCCAGCCGCGCAGATCGTGTGGTCCCGCCGATACTCGCGGTAGCTTTTCGTGCCTCCGCCGTCATTGCCAGTCCAGTTCACCTGCACTTTATACTCATGCTGCTTCATGGTTCTTCCTCACGCTCGCGTGTCCACGCCTCTGAAACTCGCCGCCCCTTCCCCTCGTCGTCGACCACCAAGATCAACCGCTGATCGTGGTCGCTATAGACGACCTCGATGTTGACCCCGGCGTCGGCCATCCTGCGGGCAAGTTTACCGAGTTGGCCTGCCTCTGTCTGATTCAACCGCTGAACAAGTACTTCGCGCACCGCAACCACGCGGATGCCCGCAGCCTCCAGCGCGCGCCGTGCCTCTGAGCTGTCCTCGACCAGGATGTGCGCGACGCCTTGCCCATTCATCACCCAGGCGCCGCCACCCTCGACACTCACTCCGCGGCGTGCGAGCGCCTCGCCCATTTCCGCAAGCGCGCCCGGTCGGTTCTCAAGTGCGATCGTCAGGTCCTTCATTTCCTCTCCATCTCGGTCACAAGTTTGGATCACTTGGTTCTCAGAACTGCCTTATAAATAGTTTTGGGAGGGGCGCGACTTTACATACGGCGCAAAAACCGATCGCAGCGCTGGCTGCCTGCCCTGAGCTCGTCGAAGGGGCATCTTGCCCCCCGCTCTTAGTGCCTCGGGGGGCCCGCGACTTCACGGGCTGCGAAAAACACGTGCTTGTAACAGGACATCGCTTAGCGATGCCGTAAGCGGCCGGTTGTGAATGGCCCCTTTAGGGCTGGGTCGCTTCGACCCTATTTCTTGTTGTCCTCGTCCTTGACCTCCTCGATCTTCTCCAGCGAGATCGACTTCGACTCGCCGCGGCCGTACACACGGCCCGTGATCTTTACCAGTTTGCCCGCAAACGGCAGCAGCCCCTGGCGCACATCGACGTCGGGCATTTCGCTGGAGATGGGATGGTAGACCTGTTCATCCTTTGTCAGCACGACGAGAGGCGAGCCGGCCCGCACGCACGCCTCAAGACAACCATTGGGCAACGGCTTTACGACTTCATGGAAGCGGTGCACGCAACCGCTGTCCCGAAGATATCCGACGACACTCACAACCTTAGATTCTGCTTGGTCACCTGCATACAAGGAAGTTGCTGTGAAGCCAACCAGGATTGCGGCAATTCTTACGATGGTATTCATGGTCCTCCTCATTTGCTTTGCCTCTTGGATTCTAGTTGTCATGACCAAAGAGTAGCGTTCACCCTGCCATCTATGTTTAAATGGTAATCGAACTATGAATGCAACTTCCATTGTGCGCGTTGCCGGCCTGATCGGCGAGGCCGGGCGGATTCAAATGCTTTCCACGTTACTCGGCGGCGGCGGACACTCCGCGTCGGAGCTGGCAACGGCTGCCGCTGTCTCGCCGCAGACTGCGAGCTCGCATCTAGCGAAACTTTTGTCGGGTGGCTTGATCGTTTCCGAGCGCAAAGGCCGGCAACGATTGTTCCGGCTCAAGAACCGTGACGTGGCCGTCGCCATCGAGGCGCTGGGTGCCCTGGCTCACGACCCCGAGACGCCCGCGGTTCCCGAAATCCGCTTCGCCCGCACCTGCTACGACCATCTGGCGGGCGTGCTGGCCATCGCTCTGCGCGATGAGTTGTTGAAAAGGGGCGCATTTCGCGTTGGCAAAGACGGTTTTGCTGTGACCTCCGCGGGAGAGCGCTTGCTCACGACTCTCGAGATCGATTCAGATTGGTTGCGCAGCCAGCGCCGCTCCTTTGCCTACAAGTGTCTCGACTGGACCGAGCGCCATCATCACATCGGGGGAGCGCTCGGAGCCGCACTGCTGGAAAAATTCCTCCACAGGAACTGGATTGCGCGAATCCGCGGTACCCGCGCGGTGCGCGTCACTCATGCCGGGGAACGTGGGTTTGAGCGCCTCCTTGGCATCCGTTGCGCGTCCCTGCGGGCGCGAGCTGCCGCATAAGGAATCCGCTCTAGGACCTTCGAATCCTCCCGCGCCCCTCGCGAATCTCATCCCCATGAAAATCGTCTCGGTCAACGTCGGCCGCCCGCGGATTGTCCTCTGGAAAGGCACACAGGTTTCGACTGGCATTTTCAAGAGCCCGGTCGAAGGCCCAGTCGAAGTCGGCGATGTCAACCTCCGCGGGGACCGCCAGGCCGACCTCTCCGCGCACGGCGGCCGCTTCAAATCCGCCTACGGATACCCCTCCGAGCACTACGCCTACTGGCGCCAGCAACTGCCCCAGTCCGATCTCCCCTGGGGCGCATTCGGAGAAAACCTGACCACCGAGGGCTTGCTCGAAACGGACCTCGATATCGGCGATCACCTGCGCATCGGATCGGCCCTCTTGCAGGTGACCCAACCGCGCTCGCCCTGCTACAAACTCACCATCCGTTTCAACCGCGACGACATGGTCAAGCGCTTCGCCGAAAGCAATACCAGCGGGTTCTACTTCGCCGTGCTCGAACAAGGCACGCTCCAGGCCGGAGACGAGATCACGATCGTCGAGCGCGACCCGGCAGCCGTCTCGGTGGCCGACATCAATCGTCTTTACTATAGGGAATCGCAGGATCCCGAATTGCTGGCACGCGCCGTCGCCCTGGACGCCCTGCCCGAGAACTGGCGTGACTACCTGCGCCGACGCGGCGTCTGAAGACCCTCAGAATTTTCCTGGTGACCTGTCACCCCTGACCTGACGCGTAAGCCCTAAGCCCTGAGCCCTGATATCCCCCCGCCCCGTGCAATTGACTTCCCTTCCCGCCCCCCATAAGATTCCCGCGCAGAGGCCCCATGATCGGCGAAACCATTTCCCACTACCGCGTGGTGGAAAAACTGGGCGGCGGCGGCATGGGGGTGGTTTACAAGGCCGAAGACACGCGCCTCCACCGTTTCGTTGCGCTCAAGTTCCTGCCTGACGACGTCGCCCGCAATCCCCAGGCCCTGAGCCGCTTTCAGCGCGAAGCCCAGGCGGCCTCGGCGCTCAATCATCCCAACATCTGCACCATCTACGACATCGGCGAGCAGGACCACCGCGCCTACATCGTCATGGAGTTTCTCGACGGTGCCACCCTCAAGCACCTCATCGCCGGCCGCCCGATGGAGCTCGACACCCTGCTCTCGGTCGGCATCGAAATCGCCGACGCGCTCGACGCCGCCCACGCCCGCGGCATCGTGCATCGCGACATCAAGCCCGCCAACATCTTCGTCACCAGCCGCGGCCACGCCAAGATCCTCGACTTCGGCCTCGCAAAGCTGGCGGCGCTCAGGAGCCCTCTGGACGAGCCCGCGCTCAACGCGCAAGAGACCGCGCTTACCGAGCAGCACCTGACCAGTCCCGGCTCGACCCTCGGCACCGTCGCCTACATGTCCCCTGAGCAAGCTAAGGGTAAGGATCTTGACGGCCGCACCGACCTGTTCTCCTTCGGCGCTGTCCTCTACGAGATGGCTACCGGCGCCTTGCCCTTCCGCGGCGACACCTCGGCCCTCATCTTTCAGGCGATTCTCGACCGTGCCCCCGTGCCGCCGATCCGCTTGAACCCCGACTTGCCGCCCAAGCTCGAAGACATCATCTCCAAGGCGCTCGAGAAAGACCGCAACCTGCGCTACCAGTATGCCGCCGACATCCGCGCCGACTTGCAGCGCCTCAAACGCGACACCGACACCAGTCGCGCGGTCGCAGCCGCCAGTTCCGGCTCCGTGCCCGCCGCGCACGATTCAGGGTCGGCGCCCGCGATCGCACACCCCATCTCCGGGTCTGCTGCGGTTCCGCCGGCTTCATCCGCGTCGGTGGCCGCGGTGTCGGCGTCCTCCGCTTCCACGCCGGCAGCAGCTTCGACGTCTGGCATCAGGGCCACGGTTCCCGTTGCCCCGCCGCAGAAATCGCGCTGGCCCCTGTTCGCAGGCGTCGCTGCAGTCGTCATACTCGCGCTGATTGGGGGCACACTCTATTTCCGCTCCCGTCAGGCCGCCGCTCTCACTGAAAAAGACGCCGTCCTGCTTACCGACTTCGTCAACACCACCGGCGACAGCGTCTTCGACGGCACGCTGAAGCAGGCGCTGGCCACGCAGCTCGAGCAGTCGCCCTATCTGAACCTGCTCCCCCAGTCCCGGGTCCACGAAGCCTTGCGCTTTATGGGACGCCCCGAGGACCAGCGCATCACCAGCGACGTCGCCCGTGAAATCTGCCTGCGCGAAAACGCCAAGGCCATGCTGACCGGAAGCATCGCTGCCCTCGGCACGCATTATGTGGTCACACTTTCCGCCCTCAACGCGCAGACCGGCGACACCATCGCCAGCGAGCAGGCCGAATCTGACAGCAAAGAGCACGTCCTCAAGTCGCTCGATCAGGCCGCCACTAGCCTGCGCGGAAAGCTAGGCGAGTCGCTGCCCTCCATCCAAAAGTTCGCCACCCCGCTCGAGCAGGCCACCACCTCTTCCCTCGAGGCGCTGCAGTCCTACAGCCAAGGCCACGCCGCCCACCAGCGCTTCAACGACGAAGGCGCCATCCCGTTCTTCCAGAAGGCGGTCGCGCTCGATCCCAATTTCGCGGTCGCGTGGACGGAGCTGGGCGTCGCCTCGGGCAACACCGGCCAGGGACGACAGCAACAGGAGTGCTTGAAGAAGGGTTTCGAACTGCGGGACCGCGCCAGCGAGCACGAGAAGCTGTACATCTCGGCCCACTACTACGACGAAGTCACCGGCGAGGCCGACAAGACCATCGAAATCTACGAGCAGTGGAAGCGCACCTATCCGCGCGAAACTCTGCCCTGGGACAATCTCGCGCTGCGTTACGAAACCTTGGGTCAGCCCGAGAAGTCCCTGGAGAACGCTTCACAGGCCATGAAGCTGGATCCCCAGAATACCTACTCATATCAGAATGTCGCCGATGCATATCTGTCGCTAGGACGTTTCGACGAAGTCCAGGCCGTGATCAATCAGGCGGTGACGCTGAAAATCAACCCGCGTACCACCCGCTACGCCCGCTTGCAACTCGCCTTTGTCAAAGGCGCCGACGACGCCGCTCTGGAGCACATCGCCGCGGAAGGTTATGGATCGCTCGACGAGCCGCTTACTCTCTTCCAGCAGATGCGCGCAGAGTTTGCCCGCGGACACATAAAGCACGCCCACGCCGATGCCGACCGCTCGGTCCAGTATTGCCGCCAGCATGGCAACCAGGAATTCGCGGCCATCGTCCGCGGGGTCCAGGCCTCTCTCGAAGCCGATCTGGGCTATGAAAACGATGCCCGCCAGCACATCGCCGAAGCGTTAGGGCTGGCCTCCGACAAAGACACGAAAAAGATCGTGGCCAGTACCCTGCCTCAATTGGGCGACACCGCTCGCGCCCAAAAATTGAAAGACGAACTGGCCGCTCAGTACCCGACCGATACGCTGCTTAATAAGGTTGACCTTGCCGTGCTGCAGGCCAGCATCAATCTCCAGAGGAACCAGCCCGATGCGGCCATCGCTGCTCTGGCTCCGGCCGCACCCTACGAACTCGGGTCCGGCCCCGGCGGCGCAAACTACTACCCGATTTACCTTCGCGGTGCCGCATACCTGAAAGCTGGAGACGGCGGCAAGGCGCAGGCCGAGTACCAGAAGACTCTGGATCACCCCGGCGTTGACGTCTTGAGTGAATTGATCCCGCTGTCACGCCTCGGCATTGCCCGCGCTTACGAGCTGCAGAAAGATTCCGCCCACGCCCGCACCGCCTACCAGGACTTCTTCGCCGCCTTCAAGAACGCCGACCTCGACGTCCCGATTCTTAAGCAAGCCCATGCGGAATACGACAAGCTGCACTAGTCAGGTCACAGGGGACAGGTCACCGGTGACAGCCTTCACAGCAGACAGGTTCACGACCATCCACACTCTCCCAAGCTTCCCATGAGATTGTCATCCTGAGCGAAGCGCCGGGTGCCCCACCCTTCCTCGGTCTTTGCAGGAGGGTGGGATCCGTTACTGCTCTGTCATCCTGAGCGCAGTGAGGCGAAGCCGAACGCAGTCCCAGGACCCCGTGCCATTTTTGACACCACCTTCGGCCTTAGCAGGAGTTCTCTCCTCAGACTTAGCTTGGTGCCCCAGGTTCGCGTCCGTCCTTTGGACGCTAACCTGGGCCAAGACAGATCAGTCACGCCTGCCAGATCACGTAGTCATCCCAACGCGTGAGCGGAGCGAAGAAAGGAGGAATCTCGTATTCGGGTGCCCCGCCCTTCCCGCGTCTTTTGCGGGAGGGTGGGGTTTTCTTCTCGCCCCCAACCCGCCAAGGGCAATCTCTTGTGCCTTGCAATGAAAGCTGCGAACCTAGAGCTCTCCCTGTGACCTGGCGCCTCTCACCTGACACCTGTCCACTGGTCCACCCACCCATTCACCGTCCTGTACCACAGCTGCGAGTTTTGCGGCTTCAGCACCCAGTGGCCTTCATCGGGGAAGTAGAGCATCTTCGACGGCACGCCCAGCCGCTGCAAAGTCGTGAACAGCTGGAAACCTTCGCTCACATCCAACCGGTAATCAAGTTGCCCATGAATAACCAGCGTCGGCGTCTTGAACTTGGTCGCGTACAGGTGCGGCGACCATTTGTCATACGAATCGCGGTTCGTATACGGCGTGCCCTTGAACTCCCAGTCGTTGAACCAGAGTTCCTCGGTCGTACCCCACGCCGATGTTGAGTTGAACATGCCATCGTGTGAGACCAGGCACTTGAACCGGTCGGTGTGCCCGAGAATCCAGTTGATCGCATATCCGCCGTAGCTCGCCCCCAGCGCGCACTCGCGGTCTTTGTCGATGAACGGATACGTCTTCTCCGCGTAATCGAGCCCCTTCATCAAATCTTCAAACGGGGCGCCGCCCCAGTCGTCATTGATCGCATCGATAAACTTCTGCCCGTATCCGGTCGAGCCGTGAAAGTTGATCATGATGACGACATACCCATTCGCCGCAAACAGTTCCGGATTCCAGCGGTACGACCAGTCATCCCCCCAAGCGCCTTCAGGCCCGCCGTGAATGAGAAACTTCACGGGATATTTCTTGCCGGCATCGAAGTTTGGAGGCTTGACGAGAAAGCCCTGAACCTTGTCGCCATACGCACCTTCAAACCAGAAGGATTCAAGCGGGGACATGGCGATCTGGGAGAGGACGGAGTCGTTGAGGTGAGTGAGCTGTTCACCCTGGGGAAGGTCGGAGGGGTCCAGGCGAGCAGGGAGAACCAGCCTCTGAATCTGGCTGGGATGTTCCAGCGACATCCGTGTAAAAAGAATCGCTCTTCCTTCGCGCGTGAAGACGAGGTCGTCATCGTAGCCACGAGTTATCCGTTTCATGCTAATAACGGCGAGCGCCCGTTCCCCCGAGTGGAGGTTCTTAGGTGCTGACATGTTGGGGGCAACGGTAGTCGACCAGATCGTCGTCTGTCCCCTGTTTCGAGCTTCCGCATCGGTTGCGACAAAAAATATTTCGGACGAGTCAGGCGTCCAGGTGAACCAATTGATCCAGTCATCCATTGGCTGGGCAAGATTCCTCTTTTCCCCCGTGGCTCTGTCTAAAATCATCAGCCGGAACCGATCGCTCTCATCCCCCGGACGCTGCTGCGCGCGATACGCGATCCACTTCCCATCCGGCGAATACAGCGGATTCGAATCGCTCGCCGGATTGTCCACCGTGATGTTTTTTGTTTTCGCGAGGACATCGGCAGGCTTCGCGTTCGCGTCCCAATTCACCGGGACGATCCATAGATCGTTGTTGGTCGAAATCGCCTCAACCTTGTCATGGTTCGAGGCGTAGCAAAGTTCCTGCCCGTCAGGCGACAAGGCATAGTCGTCCTGCCCGCCGAGCGAGAATACCGGAGCGTCGTAGTCGCCAGGAGTCAGGTCGCGTGCCTCGCTCACCAGGGTGCCCCACCCTGCCCCGGTGTTGGGTAGGGTGGGGGTTTTGACTTCCACCGGCACCACAAAAATATGACTGCGCTTGCCTTCCTTGTATGCATTCCAATGCCGGTACAGCAGGCGGTCGAAGAGGAGCGCCTTCACCTTCGACTCCTTCCACTCCTCCAACCTCTTCGCATTGCAAGCCGCCTCGTCCGCGGGCGAGTTGTCGCACCCCGGATACACATCCGACGTGAACAGAATGTTTTTCCCATCCGGCGACCACAGCTCGCCACCCGCCCCGGACTTAATGTCCGTTAGGCGACGCACGCCCGTGACCGCCCCCGCCGCCGAATCAACGTCCGCGATCCACACCTGCGATCCATTTTCTTTCGTCGAAATGAACGCGAACCGCTTCCCATCCGGCGACCAGCGCGGACGATCCGCATCCTGATCGGCAATGATCATCCTCTCCCCCGTCATCCCGAGCGCAGTCGAGGGACCTTGTGTTTCGCTCGCGAGCGGCACAATCCACACATGCGGAGTCTTCTTATCCGCCGCCAAATCCACATCGACCGCGCTGAACAGCACCCACTTCCCATCGGGCGAAGGCACCGGCTCGCCCACGCGCTTTAGCGCCATCATGTCTTCAAACGTGAACGGACGCTTGGCCTGAGAGAGCGCAGGCAGAGTGCAGATAAGAACAAGAATCAAGACAAGGGCACGGCGCATGACTTCCTCCGCACAAAGAAATGGTGAATAGCAATGTTGCAGTTGAGCCGAATGCTGGCGAGCCGATCTTGCGGGTTTGGGGGCTGCATGCTGCAAGTCTGCAAATGGAACCGCATATCATAGTTCCGGCGGTCGAGATTTGTATATGACGTCGGCCACAGTTAGCGCCCGCCTCGGCCTGCCGCCGCAAAGGTCCACGGTCTCTCCTTGTCAGCGCAGCGAAGGCTGGAGGAATCTGCCTCATGATTCGTATCAGGGCGCGCCCTCAGGCGCTCTGCCCTGCACGCACCAGGAGCCCTCATCTCAGCTACCATAGCTCGGCCATGCAACTCTGGTTCGCGCACACCGGCGCGGTCCGCCTCCGCGAGCAACTGGTCACGCAAATCATTCTCGCCATTCTCAGCGATGACCTCTCCCCCGGGCAGCGCCTCCCGAGCACGCGCGAACTGGCTCGCCGCTTTCGTGTCCACCCCAACACCATCAGCGCCGGCTGTCGGCAACTGGAGCGGGAACGCTGGGTGGAGTTCCGCCGGGGCAGCGGCGTATTTGTTCGTGGGCAGAAGCCTGAGGCGCCGCCCTCGCCGGCCCCGGCTCCCTCGCGCACAAATTCATCAAGTCCGCCTAGCCAGCACCGTGGCCGGGGCCGGGATTGGCGCAAGCGCCCGGGCCACACTGGGGGCAAGCTCCGGCAACGGCAACCTCACGCGCGAAGGCTCTGCTGTTCTTGGGGGCGGAATCGGTGCGCTGATCGGAGGTTTCCCTTCCTGCACGGGGAGGTGGTCTATGAGAATCCCTGAGAAGGTCGTATCGCGCAGTAGGGCCTTTGTCAGACAGTCTTGAGGCGCTGGTAGTGACGGCGGGCCTTCACGCGGTTGCCGCAGACCTTCATGTCGCACCAGCGGCGGCGCTGGTTCTTGGTGCGATCGAGGAACAGCCAAGCGCAATCCTCGGCGGCGCACATGCGCAGCTGCCGGAGTTCGTCCGAGAGCAGCAGATCGGCCGCGGCCCGCGCCACGGGCCACAGTAACGAGTCGAGATGATGATCGAGGTTGATCCATTCCCACACGAAGCGGCGATCGCGGAACACGATGCGGCCGTGCGCGGCCGCTTCCTCTAGCACGAGGTTCAGCCGCAGCAGCGCGTTGTCAGCAATGGCGCGGTGCTCCGCGACCGCCGAGAAGATTGCGAACAGCGCCTCGCGGAACTGGAGCGCTTTCTGCAACGCGGTCTTGGCTTGGCCCGGCGCGCTGCCAGCAGCTATGAACAGTCGGTCGGTGTTTTTGTAGATGCCCGCCTCCATTCCGAAAACGACGAGAAGGCGGTATTCGCTGAGCCGCTCAGTGGCGTGTGCAGTCGGGCGCTTGCTCACCGTGTTGGCGAAATCGAGCGCCAGATTTCCGCCACTCAGCTCGAAATGTGTCTTGACTGCGGGCTGTGACATCCGAAGAAGCGTAAAACCTGTTTTTCTAACCACTAAACTTCGCTTGACTGGTTAGGCTAGCACTCGTATGATCGCATCTAACCTGCGAAGCACCGTTTGAAGGTTAGGATAGCATGAAAAATCCCCAAGCGTCGGAAATCCGTCAACTTCTTCGAAGCGGCGAGCTGACTGGCATCGGTGGCGACATATCCGCGCCGCGTAGCGAAGGCCCATCCACCGCCGGACTGGTCGCAGCCTTTGCGGCGATCTACTTGATTTGGGGCTCGACTTATCTCGCCATTCGTTACGCGGTGGAGACTATTCCACCCCTCTTGATGATGGGGATACGGCATTCGAGCGCAGGAGTGCTGCTGTTTGGATGGGCTTGGTGGAGAGGCGCGCGTGTGCCGCAGCTGAGAGAGTGGCTGCATCCGACGCTGATTGGCGCGCTCCTTTTTCTCGGCGGGCATGGCAGCCTGGCGTGGGCAGAGCAGCGCGTGGCCTCCGGGATCGCCGCGCTGCTGGTGGCCACGTTGCCGATGTGGATTGCGTTGCTGGCGTGCGTTGCAGGGGTTGAGCGCCACCTGAGCGGACGAGCGCTGGCGGGGGTGGTGCTGGGATTCGTCGGGGTCGCGGTGTTGTTTGGCCCGGACGTGCTGCGACAGAACGGCGAGCTGAACCTGCTGGGTTCGGGCGGAGTGCTGTTGGGGACGTTTATCTGGGCCGCTGGAACGATCTACATGCGCAGCGTGAAGATGCCGGAGTCGCCAGCGATGTCGTCGGCCATGCAGATGATGGCGGGCGGAGTGGCGCTGGCGATTGCCGCGACGGTTACGGGCGAGACTTCGAGATTTCACGTCGTCGAGGTTTCCACGCGCTCGTGGCTGGCGCTGGTCTACCTGGGAGTGTTTGGGTCGCTGGTGGCGTTTACCGCATATAGCTGGTTGCACATGGTCGCGCCTCCGTCACGCGTGGCGACGTACGCGTATGTGAATCCGGCGGTCGCCGTTCTGTTAGGTAGTGCTCTGGCCAGCGAGCCTGTGGGCGTGGTGACGGTCGCGGCGATGGTGATCATTCTGGTGGGAGTGGCGCTGGTCAACTCGGGACAGAGCAGCGGGCATGGGGCGGAGCGGAAGCTGGAACCGGAGGCGGAAGAAGCGGTGGCGTAGGGGAAGCTATGAGCATCGAGCTGCGAGCTGCGAGCTGCGAGCCAAACCCGATTCCTCCTCGGCCGGCTGCGCTCCTGCGCCGGAATGAGAAAGGGTAATGACTCGCAGGGAATACTCGGCGGGCCGGCTCTTGGCTTGGCTGCCAGCGCAAGCTGCTGGCTAAAAGCTACCAGCCAGAATGTGCGGAGGCAGTGCGGCTGTTTTCTGATTCGGCGGGGCCGTGGTTCGAGAGTTTGCGGAAGGCCGCGACTACGAAAAGGAACGCGAGTCCGATCCCGATGATGACTCCGACCCCATCGACGAAGGCCTGACTGCGGGCTTCACTGCGCAGGGCTTCCATGGTTTGTGAGTCGATTCTTGTTTGCAGCGTGCGGATCTGCGCCTGTTGCTCGGTGATGTGTTTCTGCTGATCGGCAATCTGCCTCTCGAAGCGAGAGGTGACGGATGATTGCCACTCCTGCCTTTGTTGTTCCTCTAAACCCTGGTGATATTGCTGGATCTGGAGGTCGCAGGGATCGCTGGCATACCAGACCAGGCACGCCGGCCTAGCGAGTTGGAGTGGCGGCGCGATTTGGGGAAACGCCTGCATGCTCACGTCAGTGTAGACCCGGGTCTCCCGGAGCAGAAGTTACGGCGGTTCATGGGGAGGATGGCTGGTCGCACGAGGTGGCGAACAGGAAGCACGCGGAAGAGGTGGGGCACTCGGCCTCCGGCATCTTCTGAATTGTGTAGAGTAATTCGATGTGTTCGCTGCCGTCAGCGCAGGACGCGATCTCCAGGTGAAGTAGGCCTCCAGATGGGCTGCCTGGTTGCCTCTCGGACTGCTGCCACTGGTGGAAGTCGCCAATGCGCGCGCAGGCCACTGCCGCGCGGTCGATTGGTACGTGCTCGCCTGGCCAGTCATGGACGCGGGGAGTTTTCTTGACCCGAACCGTCGAGTTGAAGCTCTGGACGGACGTGAGTGGGCATGGGCTGTTTGCCAGACTGCCAGCTGGCCCATTTCAGCGCTGCGTAGATCGCAATTGCCACCAACGTGGAGGTTCGGGGCCGGATGCCGTCTTGGCTGTTCATGTGGTGGGGCATGCGCTGTTGACTGCTCTGTTCTGTTTTCTGGCGGCCACTTATCTGGGATTGTTTGTGTGGAGGATCTGGCTGGCAGACTAAGCCCGGGAGCGTCGAGGTGCTCACCGCCGGCAAAAATCGTGGAGAGAATGCTTCGCTCGGGCTGAATCGGTGGTGTGGAATCCCACCCTCCCCAAAAAGCCGCGGGAACAGTGGGCACCCGGCGGACCAGAGCTCCCGCGACTGCGCCCTGGGATTTCGTCGGCGGGCTCGGACGCCCGCCAAACGCCTCAACTTCGACTGCGTTCGGCTGCGCCTCAGTTCGCTCGGGATCACAGAATGAGATTAGGCTTAATGGCGCGGATGAAGGCGCTCATGAATTTGCCGTCGGCTTCGCGGGCGAGGGCGTCGACGTCGAGACCCTGGCCGGCAAGAAATTCGCGGGCGTCGTCGACGTGGTAGACGCGGGTGGGTTCGAGGTCGATGTGCTCGAACCCGGCGGCGGTGAGCTTGGCGCGGTATTCCTTTTCTTCGAGTGCGCCGGCGATACAACCGACCCAGAGCAGAACGCTCTGGCGGATCTGAGGCGCGATGGCTCCGCGGGTCACGACGTCGGAGACGGCAAAGCGGCCACCGGGCTTCAGCACGCGAAAGGCTTCGCGCAGCACCTGGTCCTTGTCGGCGGAGAGGTTGATTACGCAGTTGGAGAGAACGACGTCGACGGTGTTGTCGGGCAGGGGGATGTTTTCGATTTCGCCCTTGAGGAATTCGACGTTGGTGAGCCCGGACTTGCGCTTGTTTTCGTTGGCGAGTGTGAGCATTTCGTCGGTCATGTCGAGGCCGTAGGCCTTGCCGGTGGGGCCAACGCGCTGGGCAGAGAGCAGGACGTCGATGCCGCCGCCCGAGCCAAGGTCGAGCGCGACCTCGCCCTCACGCAGTTGGGCCAGCGCGGTGGGATTGCCACAGCCGAGTGAGGCGAGCATGGCTTCTTCGGGGATCTGGGCAGCCTGCGCCGAATCGTAGAGATTGGCCGTGATGGGGTCGCAGCATTCGCGGGCAGGGACAGAACCGCAGCAGGAACTGCCGCCGGATGCGACGCGCAGGGCGGCCTGCCCGTATTTCTCTTTTACAACGGATTTGATGTCTTGTGCCTGATCGGGCTGGAATTCAGTTTCGGGCATGGTGAATCTCCTATCTGGCTTTCGTGATCTGCACGACATCGCGCGGGCGGACGGCGCGGTTGCGCGTGCAGCATTCGGCGTAGAGGAACTGCAGGACTTCCTGCAGGGCGTCGGTGTTAGCGGTGTAGCGGAGGAAGGTGCTCTCGCGGGCGACGCAAACGAGATCTTCGTTGCGGAGTTTGTCGAGGTGATGGGAGAGTGTGGAGTTGGGGATGCCTAGCTCTTCCTGGATTTCGGCCACTACCAGGCCGTCGGGATGGGCCTGCAGCAGCAGTTGCATGATGCGCAGGCGAGGTTCGGCGCCCATGGCGGCAAACATGTCGGCATAGCGGGCGACGTCTTGCATATTTCGATTGTTCCAGAAATATAGTTTCACGTCAAGGGCCAAATCTGGGGAGAGAATTCCTGTTAAGGCCGAAGGGGGATTTTCAACAGGCACGGGGGGTCCTTCGAATTCGCGCAGCATGACAGAGGGGCAGAGAATCCCACCCTCCCGCAACGGACGCGGGAAGGGTGGGGCACCCGGCAATGTCACCGACGTGCATGCTGGGATTTGTGTAGACTTTTGCGCGGCTGGAGGGGCTATGCGTCCATTCCTGTCTTTGTTGTTGGTGATGGCAGTTACGACCAGCGGCTTCCCGCAAAGGGTTCCGGCGAGTGATCGGATCCCGTTGATCACGCCGGTTGAAATCGAACTGCTGGAAAATGTCTCGTCAGAAACACTGCATGCGGGGCAGAGTGTTGCTTTCAAGCTGTCGCAGGGCCTGGAAGCGAATGGGGAGAAATTGCTGCCGGCGGGTACTCCACTGACCGGCACTGTGGCGACGGCCAATGCCTCGCGGCACTGGGGCAAAGCCGGAGCGTTCGATTTGAAACTCGATCGGTTGAAGATGGCGGATGGGACCGAGATCCGCCTTGACTTTCATCGTCCTACGCGGGTGAGTACCCGGGCCGAAAAAGTGAATGAAGACATGCTGACCACGATGGCGGCAATGTACTACTTTCCGCTTATACCGGTGGCGCTGCTTGCGAGTTCGCGGAAGGGCAAGCCTTTCAAGGTGCGGGCAGGAGAGCGTTACCGCGTGTACGTGGTTGGGGTCGAGGACGCGCAAACACCTAAGGATTCGCGGCCGCAGTAGTCTCTTTTTCGAGTACCAGGAATCCCTGGGCCGACGAGAAGCCGGCGTGCCAGACGAAGTCGAGGGGCACAAAGCCCTCCTCATTCGCCGCGTTGACGAGATGCTCGAGACTGGGGGCGTCGGCCGGATCAAGGGCGCGATAGTTGAAGGCCTGTTTTGTCTTTGCGTCGCGTTCTACCAAGTGCGGACGCGATTGGAGGGCTGGAGGGAGTACGCGGAAGCCATCTTTGCCGAGCGCGTTCAAGTCACGCTCCAATTGCTCTGCATTCTTGGCGTCAAAGTAGCGATATTCGTAGCGTCCGGAACAGTCTTCGGGGCACTTTTCCATCATGACGGAGATACCGCCACCCTGGTTGGACTCGTGGGGTGCGACGAAGCGGTAGCCCTTGCGGGCCAGCTCATCCACCTTCTTCAAGACGTTGTCGGCGCGCATGGCATCGGCGATGGCGATTGAGGTGCCGGGATAGGGCGATGGCGCGGGGGCTGGCTGGTCGAGCTCGCGTTCGAAAAATACTTCGCGCGTGGCTGCACCCAAGGCGTGGGAAAACGCGATCGGTTGGAGCGGGCGGTAGCCCTCGTCGACCAGGGCAGAGAGGTCCTGACTGCGAGCGGGCCCCATTGCTCCGTGATGCGCCACGCGGTATTCGAAGTTGCGGGGATGGGGCGCTTTTTCGAGCAGGCCGGTACGCGCGCGCCAGCGGTAGCCGTGGGCCCCCTGGTCGTTGATCCAGTTGGCGAGTTCCGCAGGACCGCCTTTTGCTTCGATGCGAAGGTAGCGATAGGTGTCGGGCGGGGTGGCTTCCAGGTGCAGGACGGTGTACTTGCTCACGGCGAGCACGCGATAGCCCTGGTCGGCGAGCTGATTGAGTTGCGTGAAATAGGTGTCGTTGCTCTCGGTTTTCAGGACGGTGTATTTCGGGAGAGCGGTTTGGACGTGCAGGGTGGCGGCAAGCAGGAACAGAAACCGCAGGAGAAGCTTCATGGCGAAAGGCCTCCGCGGAAAATCTAGTCCGAGCGCCGACAGTATGGACCGTTGTGGGGTGGAGGGCAAGGCGAGACGTTACGGATGCAAGCGCTGGCCTCAGAAATGAGGCCCGAGAGCCCTCGCGGACTAAAGCCCAATCTGCAAGGGGGTCCGCCGTGGCAGGACGGCAGGGGCTGCAGGGAAAGTCGAAATTACGACCGCGGCCCTAAAGGGGCGATGGAAAAACAAGGACATGCGCATCGCGGTCGTGCTCTTCCCCAAAACCATTTATGAGACAGGTAGGCAGGGTCTAAGGGCCTAGTAGAGGCGGAAGTCCATTTCGATCATCAGCGAGACCGGAACGGGCTTGCCATCCCGGGTGCCCGGTTCAAACCTCCACTTCTGCAGGGCCTGGATTGCCTGCTCGTTGAGGCCACAGCCCTGGGGTTGCGTTACCCGGATATCACGTGGAACCCCGTCGGTTCCCACGACAGTTTCAAGAAGGACCGTTCCCCGGCATTTCTTTTTGCGGGCTTTGTCGCTGTATTCAGGGTCGGGCGTGAACAGGGGCTTGGGCGCGTTAGCACATGGCGGCGCGTTCTCTTTAGAACACACCTTCAAGGGGACAGGCCCCGCCTTCTGTGAAGTGTCGGAAGCCTGGGTGGCCGCGACGGTGGCAGCGCCCAACAAGATAAGGACGCCAGAGAGGCTCGAGACGAAGCGAATCAGCATGGTGCGCACTAGCGTATCGCCTCGGCGCTGACACCGCAACATGCGCTGTGCCTCTCAGCCATGTCTGGCGTGATGTTGTTATGTCGTGATGTCGTGTCACAGTCCGCGAATCTTCATAACCGCTAATCTTGCTATCCAAACGAAGTTCGCATCGTCTACGAGCAGCGGAGCCGCCCGGGTTCCACGCGACGCGGGCCTTCACCTGCCGGCGCGATCTCACCTCGAAGGAGAATCCCATGAACACACGATGTTGGAGCCGGCTGTCGCGGATGGTATCGCTGGGACTGGTGCTGGGGGTTGGGCTGGGATGCAACAAGGCAAGCACGAGCGTGTCAGCTTCTTCGGATGGTGGGAAGCTGGCGGTGACTACGGCATCGGAGGAAGCGCGGAAGGAATACCTGGCGGGGCGGGATCTGTTTGAGCGCCTGCAGGCCCATGATTCGGTGCCGCACTTTGACAAGGCGTTGGCGCTCGATCCGGACTTTGCGCTGGCCGAACTGGGGCGCGCCAACAGCGCGCCGACTCCGAAGGAATTTTTCGAGCATATGCATAAGGCGGTTGCACTGGCGCCGAAGGCGTCGAATGGCGAGAAGTTGCTGATCCTGGCGAACCAGGCCGGGGCGAACGGGCTGCCGGAAATTCAGAAGGAATACCTGGACCAATTGGTGCAGGCATATCCGAATGACGAGCGCGCGCAGTTCACGGTGGGGACTTTTTACTTCGGGCAGCAACAGTTAGAGGAAGCGCTGGCGCACTATAAGAAGTCGGCGGAACTGGCGCCGAATTATTCGCAGGTCTACAACCTGATGGGTTACTGCCTGCGACAGAAGGGCGACTACACGGACTCGGAGCAGGCATTCAAGAAATATATCGCGCTGATTCCAAACGATCCGAACCCGTACGACTCGTACGCTGAGCTGCTGCTGAAGATGGGGCGGTTTGATGATTCGATTGCCGAGTACCGCAAGGCGCTGTCGGTGGATTCGAAGTTCAACGCCTCACGCTTCGGCCTGTCGGCCGATTACATGTATAGCGGACAGCCGAAGGAGGCCGCTGCCGTGCTGCAGGAAATGGCGAGCGCCGCGCGAAACGACGGCGAGTTGCGCACAGCGTATTTCGGGATGGCGGTGCTGGCCAGCGATGCGGGGAAGTTCGATGAGGCGCTGGCGGCGATGGACAAGGAATACGCGGTCGCCGAGAAGAAGCAGGATACGGCCAACATGGCGGCTGATCTGCAGGCCAAGGGCAACATCCTGATGCAGATGAAGAAGTATGACGCGGCTATGAAGCAGTTCGACCAGTCGTTCAAGATCGTGCAGGATTCGAACCTGTCGCAGGAGCTCAAGAACAACTCGACCGGGCTGCATCACTTCAATGCGGCAGCAGTGGCGATCGCGAAAGGCGACCTGACCGCGGCGAAGGGCCACCTGGAGGAGTTCCGCAAGGTCACCGAGGAGTCGAAGAACAACGCACAAGTGAAGCAGGCCCATGAACTGGCTGGACGGCTCGCGATGGCGGAGAAGAAATACGATACGGCGGTCGAGGAATTGCATCAGGCGAATCAGCAGAACGCTCAGAACCTGTTCCGCTTAAGTGAAGCGTATCGCGGACAAGGTGATGCCACGAAAGCCGGTGAGTATGCGAAGAAGGCGGCAGAGTTCAACTCGCTGCCGGCATTGCCGTATGCGTTCATTCGGACGAAGGCGAAAAAGATGGCGGGAGAGGGGTGAGTCCAGAGGTCAAGCCGAACAAGAGTGGTTGGGGCTTGTGAAAGCAGGTCCTTCGCTCCGCTCACGATGACAACACTGGTGCAGACCCGCTAGGTCTTCCCTTGGATCTTCCTGGCCCACCAGCGCGTGCCTACGAGCAGGAAGCGCCAGTCGGAGAAGAATTCCGGGGGCTTGCCTTCGAAAGCGTGGCCGATGAATTGGAAGAGCCAGCCGATGATGAACAGTGCGGCGGCGATGGGCCAGAGGCGGTGGACGAAGAATGAGGCGACGAAGAGCGCGAGCGAGAGCACGATTAGCGGGATGCCGATGGTGTGGCAGAAGCGGTTGACGGGGTGCCGGTGACTGGTGGAATACTGCGCGATCCAGTCGTCCCAGGAGCGGTTGCCGAGCATGGTGGCCTCGGCAGGAGGATAGGCCAGGGGCATAGGGGCGTCAAGGCTGGGGCTTTGGGACTCAACAAATCTTGTTCACCCTGACGGGGGCCTGGGAGAACACAAGGTCCCTCGACTGCGTTCGGCTGGCGCCTCACTTCGCTCGGGATGACAGGGTTATCGGTGGGTTGGCGATTCGGTAGGCTTGGGAACCGACGCTGCTTCAGTCGAGGCGTTTGATCATCTGCACGAAGTGGAATGGGACCTTGATGCGGTGGTTGGTCACGGACTCGGTGACACCGGTGGGAGCGAATCCGAGGCGGGCGTAGAAACGGGCGAGTTCGGTGCGATGGTTGATGAAGCGGAGTTCCATCTCGCGGAAACCGGCCTCCCGGCAATGGGCTTCGACGGCGCCCATCAGTTGATAGCCGAGGCCGGAGCGTTGGCGATCGGGATCGACGGAGACGAGCCCGAGATGAGCGCGATCGCCGCGAGGTTCGATGTAGGTGCAGGCGATAATTTCGTCGTCTTCTTCGAAGAGAAGGAAGCTGCCTTTGGCGAGCATTTCGCGGAGGGAGTGCTCGTTGATGCGCTCGCCTTCGATGTAGGGGCTCTCGGCGACGAAGGCGCGATTGACCAGGCGCACGAGGGCGGGAATATCGTCGGGGCTCTCGTGGCGGGTGAAAGGCATGCTTTATTGTAGCGAGGAGCGGCGGGCGGACGCGCTCTCAGTCCGGAAGCAGCGGATGAAACCCTGGCTGCGACCTCTCCCGCCGCGAAGCGTTTCCTGACCGAGAGAACCTCCTTGTGCGGTTCGCAGCGGTGCGGACCGACACGGTCGCGGGCTGGAGTCGGGCCTGTTCTTCGAAATACCACGATGCAGAGGGATGCCGCTGAAAGCTGTGATCGGGGGCACGAGCTGGGGTGTCGCAGGGCGTGTTGCGGCGTGGATTAACCGCCGATGTGGACCATGGTGCGGGAGGCGGGGACGAAGTCGGGTTCTCCGATGTGGTGGCGTTCTTCTTTGCGGAGGACGACGCCGCGGATGAAGTCTGCGAGGTCGGTGTCGCCGACGCCGCGGCGCATCTGGGCATGCAGATCGTGGTCCCAGACGGAGAAAAGGCAGGTGCGAATTTTGCCGTCGGAGGTAATGCGGAGGCGGCTGCAGTGTCCGCAGAACGGGTGCGAGACGGGCGCGATGATGCCGATTTCGCCGAGGCCGTCATCGAAGCGGTAGCGCCGGGCAGTTTCCGAGCGTGCGTGCGGGATTTCGATGAGGGGCCGGTACTCGGCCATGCGATCGAGGATTTCGTTGAGCGGAACCACGACGTTGGGGGACCAGACGCGGTCTTCCTCCAGAGGCATGAATTCAATGAAGCGAAGGACGACGGCTTCTTCGCGGGCGAACATGCCGAAGGGGATGATCTGATCTTCGTTGAAACCGCGCAGTAGGACGCAGTTCACTTTGACAGGCTCGAGTCCGGCGCGCTTGGCGGCGCGGATTCCGGCGAGGACGCTTTCGTATCCGTTGGGGACGCGCGTGATGCGAGCGAAACGGTCGGGGTCGACCGCGTCCATGCTGACGGTGACGCGGTGGAGGCCAGCGTCCTTCAGAGGCTGGGCGAGGTCGGCGATCAGGTGGCCGTTGGTGGTGAGCGCGAGTTCAAGGGGGGCGCCGTCGGGGGTACGGAGGCGGGAGAGATCGCGGACGAAATCGACGATGCCCTTGCGGAGAAGCGGTTCGCCTCCGGTGAGGCGGATTTTCTGAATGCCCAGGCCGGCGAGGATGCGGGCCATGCGCAGATAGTCGGAAAAGGGTAGGTCGCCGTAGATGGCGCCGTCGTTGCCGGTGCGGCAGTAGACACACTTGTAGTTGCAGTGGTCGGTGATCGCGATCCGGAGATCAGTGATGGGGCGGCCGAATTTGTCGGTAAGAGCAGCCATTTCGCAGTTAGCCCCTGCAGCTTGTTCCTGAATCCCACCCTCCCGCAAGCTACGCGGGAAGGATGGGGCACGCTGCATTCAGCGTTCAGCTAGTTTCAGTTCAGTCGACTCGCGCACAGTCCTGAAGGGCTGAATGCCGAGTGCTGACTGCTGATTGTTCTTGGAAAAGGGGTCGCACCCGGAGCAGGTGCAGCGGGGAGCGTCTCCTTTCCAAGGCGCTTTGTCGAAAGCGCGGGAGGCACCGGCGTTTCCACCGACGCCCTCGGAGTGGTCGGTTGCGTCCTTGGAAAGCTCCCAACCAAAAAGGTCGCTAAGAACGGCCGCGAAGAAAATCCGTGTACCTATCGCGACTGTTTTTGGTGAGGCGCGAAACCGAACCAACCCTCGCCTCCGTCGCCCGGGTATTCCCGTGGGGCTGCGGAGGTCGGAAACTGCCGCTGATTATAAACCTTTCGCGGTCCACTGGGACAGCCGCGTCCCGCCCGACGGCCGAGGACGCTTCGGACAAGGGCAGGGCATGACGCCCGTCGCGGCATCGAGTTGAACAGATAGCTAGGAGGCTATCGGAAGCAAGCGCCGATTAGTGAGCGCCTCCGCCGAGAGCCTGCTGAATGGCTGCTTCCGCCAGGGGCGCCATAATCCTGTAGCCTGCAACGTTGGGGTGGAGGCCGTCCTCGGCGAGGTCTTTCTTGAGCAGGCCCTTGTCGTCGACCATGGCGCTGAAGTAGTCGAGGTAGAGACAGCCGTGGTCAGCGCAGTAAGTTTTCAGCCAGCGGTTCAGGTCGAGAATCTTGGCTGGCGAGCGCTGCTCGTACATTTCCTGCGACTGAGGGGTGTAGTTGTGCACGGGAAGCACGGAAGAAAACACGATCTTGACGTGGTGCGTGGCGGCGAGTTCGGCGAGCGAGGCGTAGTTGGCTTCGATCTGGTCGAGGGTCATGGGGCCGGTGTTGCCGGCGATGTCGTTGGTGCCGGCGAGGATGACAACGACTTTGGGCTGCAGGTTGATGACGTCTTCACGGAATCGGACGAGCATCTGCGGCGTGGTCTGGCCTCCGATGCCGCGGTTGATGTAGGGCTTGCCGGGGAAGTATTCGGGGAGATGCCACATGTCGGTGATGGAGTCGCCGAAGAAGACGACGCGATTCTCGCCGGCAACCGGTGGGGTGAGGGCGGCGTTGGCGTCGCGGTAGCGCGAGAGTTCTCCGAAATCGTTCATGAAGATGCTAATGCGAGAGTTGCGGTAGCGCTCGAGGCCGGAGAGGGGCTTGGGGGTTGGGGCGGTTTGCTGCGCGAAGGCGCTCGCTCCTAATAAAGCCCAGAACATTATGTGAAGAAGCCGGGTTGGGCCTTGATTCATATTCCGAAAGACTCCTCTGAGCCTAACCTTCGCGCCCGTTCCGCTGAAAGCTCCTTAGTGTACCCCGCCTCACTCATGACAGCCGCGAAGCCCGTGGCTCGAAGCTCGCGGCATTTCTTGTTAAACTGATTAGTTTAGCTCCCTACATCTGGCCTCGTTCTAGAAGGATTTCATGCTGAAAGCCGGTGAAATTGCGATTGTCAGCGGTGCGCGTACGCCCATGGGGCGGTATTGCGGCAAGCTCAAAGACTTTACTGCGCAGGAGTTAGGAGCGGTCGCGGCCAAGGGTGCGATCGAGCGCGCGGGGATTGATCCAAAGGAATTCGAGCACGTGGTGTTCGGGAATGCACAACAGACTTCGGGCGATGCGCTGTACGGGGCGCGGCACGTGGGGCTGCTGGCCGGGCTGCCGATTGAGACTCCGGCGTTGACGGTCAACCGGCTGTGCGGGTCGGGCATGCAGGCGATCGTGAATGCGGCGCAGATGATCCAGACGGAAGAGGCGAAGATCGTGCTGGCAGGCGGGATGGAAGCGATGTCGCAGGCGCCGTTCGTGATCCGCGGGCGCGATGGGTTTACGTTGGCGCCAGGCGGGAAACTCGAAGACTCGCTGATGGTGGCCCTGGTCGATTCTTATTGCGGGCTGCCCATGGCGAAGACGGCTGAGAAATACGGTGAGCAGCAGGAAATCACCCGGCAGATGCAGGATGAGTTTGCGCTGCGCTCCCAGCAAATGGCAGACGCGGCTTACCAAGAGGGACGTTTGCAGGAAGAATTGGTGCCCGTGCCGCTGCGGAATTCGAAGGGCGAGGCGACGGGCGAGATGTTTACCGAAGATGACCATCGGCGTCCGCAGACGACGATGGAGGGTTTGGCAAAGCTGCGTCCGGCATTCGGCAAAGACGGCACGGTAACCGCAGGAAACGCCAGCGGCATTGTGGACGGTGGGGCGGCGGTCGTCGTCATGTCGGTGGAGAATGCGCAGAAGCGGGATCTGAAACCGCTGGGCCGAATCGTGAACTGGGGCGTTGCGGGAGTGGACCCCAGTGTGATGGGGCGCGGGCCGGTGCCGGCGACCAAGCTGGCCCTACAGCGGGCAGGACTGACTTTGGACTACATCGATTTGATCGAAGTGAACGAAGCGTTTGCAGCGCAGTATTTGGCTGTCGAGAAAGAGCTGGGCCTGGATCGCAGCAAAGTGAATGTAAATGGCGGGGCGATCGCGCTGGGGCATCCGCTGGGGGCGACCGGGACTCGGCTGGTGATCACCTTGCTGTATGAACTGCGCCGGCGGAAGAAGAAGTACGGGTTGGCGACGGCGTGTATTGGCGGCGGGCAGGGGATCGCGATAGTGGTGGAGAGCTTTCAGTAAGGGCGGTTCCACCACGGAGACACCCTTCGACTTCGCTCAGGGGCGGAGAAATTTGTGGGTCTCATCCGTGAACTTGCGGCGGGTGACACGCCCGTCGAAATGGCTGTTCGCTTTTCAGACTAAGTATTTCTCTGTGTCCTCTGTGGTGAAGAAAGGCCTTCATATGGATATCAAGAAAGTCGGTGTACTCGGTTGTGGGCTCATGGGCTCCGGTATCGCGCAGGTGGCGGCGACAGCCGGGTTTGATGTGACGGTGCTCGAGGTCGAGCAGAAGTTTCTCGACAAGGGCTTTGCCGGGATCGAGAAGTCACTGGCAAAGTTTGCCGAGAAGAGCACGCTCAAAGAGCCGCCGCAGGCGGTACGGGCACGCCTGAAGGGGACGACTTCGAAGCAGGACCTGGCCGATTGTGACATCGTGGTTGAGGCCATCATCGAGAATGTTGAAGAAAAGAAGAAGATGTATGCCTCGATTGATCCGATCGTGAAGAAAGACGCGATTTTTGCCACGAATACTTCTTCGATCTCGGTGACTGAACTGTTGACGGCGGTGAAGCGGCCGGAGCGGTTTATCGGGCTGCACTTTTTCAATCCTGTGCCGCTGATGAAGCTGGTCGAGGTGGTGAAGACGATCGCGACCGCGCCTGAGGTCTACAACATGGCGTACGAGTTCGGGAAGAAGCTGGGCAAGGTGCCGGTGCGGACCTCGGACAAGACGGGCTTCATCGTGAACCGGCTGCTGGTGCCGTATCTGCTGGATGCGGTCCGGGCGTACGAAGAAGGCGTGGGGTCGATTGAGGACATCGACAATGCGATGAAGCTGGGCTGCGGTTATCCCATGGGGCCGTTTACGCTTCTCGATTTTGTGGGGCTCGATACCACGTACTACATCACGCACGTGATGTACGACGAGTTCAAGGAACGGCGGTTTGCGTCGCCTCCGCTGCTGAAGCGACTGGTGATGGCGGGCTGGTACGGGCGGAAGTCGGGACGCGGGTTTTATGACTATGCGGAGTCGGGGAACCCTCGCCCCAACGAACTGTAAACTCCCCTTTCTTGGATTTGCACGGATGAGCACGGACTCGAGAGCTTACGGCCGCACGATTCTGGGGCGTCCCCTCTGGGTGGTGGTGGCGAGAGCCGGGCAATTCTTTAATTCCGGCCGATCTCGTCGACGCGACCGTCTTTATTTCTACGAAATGGGGCCGGGTTATCCGCTCTTCTCGATCCGGCACTGCTTTTGGGATTGATTAGTGCGGTCGCCCTGCCAAGGAAATAGAGATTGGAGTGGGTGGCTCGCTATAAACCCGTGACTTGTTCTGGGTAGTCGTCCTGGTCTACGGAGTTGTGCATACGGGCTTGGACATTCATCTGTACACCGCTGTGATCACAATGGCGCCGGTGCGTGTTCTCGTCCTGCTACCCTTGCCAAGTGTCAAGAATTTCTATTTGCAGAGCATAGAGATAAACCCGATCCGTCTTAACCCGCGTTGATTCGCAGAGACTAGTTTATGGAACTCCAAAATCTCCTCTTCGAAAAGAAAAATTCCATCGCCTACGTCACCGTCAACCGTCCCAAGGTGCTCAATGCGCTCAACATGGCGACCATGGAGGAACTGCGGGCGGCGTTCACCGACATCAAGAACGACTCGGCCATTCGCGTGGCGATCCTCACTGGCTCCGGTGAGAAGGCGTTTGTTGCTGGCGCTGACATCTCGGAACTGGCCAAGCACGACACGGTCTCAGGTAAGGAGTACACGCATCGTGGGCAGTCGGTGCTGGATCTGATCGAGAGCCTGGGCAAGCCGGTGATTGCCTGCATCAATGGGTTCGCGCTCGGTGGCGGATGCGAGATCGCGATGGCCTGCACCATGCGGCTGGCAAGTTCGAATGCGAAGCTGGGCCAGCCCGAGGTGAAGTTGGGGATCATTCCCGGCTATGGCGGTACGCAGCGGCTGCCGCGGCTAGTAGGGCGCGGCGTTGCCATGCAACTGGTGCTGACCGGGGATCCGATTTCGGCCGAGGAAGCGCATCGCATCGGGTTGGTGAACGAAGTCACCGCGCCGGGCGAGTTGATTGGCCGAGCCGAAGCGATTGCGCAGAAGATCATTGCGAATGCGCCGCTGGCGATCCAGTACGCTATTGAAGCCGTGAATCACGGCCTCGATCTGCCCCTGGCGGAGGGGCTGTATCTGGAAGCGACACTGTTTGGCGTGTGCTGCGCGACCGAGGACAAGAAAGAAGGAACGACGGCGTTTCTGGAGAAGCGGGCGGCAAGCTTTAAGGGAAAGTAACGCAAAATCTTAAAGGTATTCTCTTGGCTCTGTGTCTTTGTGGTGAGAGGAAGTTTTTCTCGTGTTGAAATCTCTCCATATCGGGCGCTACGTCGGCAAGGTTGAGGAGTTGCGCGCGCTGACGAAATTCCTGGAGGCGATCGGGTTTCGTCCGGTGACGACGACGGACAAGCGTTCCGCCTTGTTTTCGGCCCCGGTGGGGTTGTTGAGCATCAATGCGCTTCCTCCGGAGGCTCCTGCAGAACTGGTCGAGCAGTTGAAGGATGTCAATCGCCTGATTGTCGTGGAGGTGAGCAATCCTGACGATGCTTTTGCCATCGCGGAAAAGCAGAAGCTCAGGGTGCTGATCGACACGGCGTCGCCCAAATCAGGAGAGCGCAGCTTTTCCCTGGCACTGCCGGGGGACATCGTCGTGACATTGTACGGCAGGCCGGAAGAGCCACCCGCAGGGATCGAAGGCGAGCTGAAGGCAGAAGGCAAGCGCTTTGCGATCGTGGTGAGCCGATTCAATTCCTTCATCACGGAGCGGCTGCTGCAAGGTGCTCTTGATGGACTGCGGCGCACCGGGGCACGGAAGGAAGATATCGATATCACGCGCGTGCCCGGCAGTTTCGAGATTCCCGCGGCGGCGCGCCTGCTGGCCGAAAGCGGCAGGTTCGACGCCATCATTTGTCTGGGATGCCTGTTGCGCGGCGATACCGCGCATTACGATGTGATCGTGAACGAATGTGCGCGTGGGATCGGGCAATCGGCGCAGGAGACCGGGGTTCCTCACGCCTTCGGAGTGTTGACCTGCGACACGCTACAGCAGGCGATCGACCGCGCCGGGCTGAAGATGGGCAATAAGGGCATGGAGGCGGCGCTGGCGGCGGTGGAGATGGCGGGGGTGAGGAGAGCTGTGGGGCGTCGGTCGGAGGGGAAACGGTCCTCGGTCCCCTCGCCCGGCTCGGGGCAGCCGAAGAGCAGTCGTCGGTCGTCGGGAAAGAAAACCGTCGTTGGTCGTTCGTCGTTGGTAGTTGGCAAAGGCACTCGTGGCGATCGGTCAGGCAAATCGAAGACAAGACACGTTAGTAAGAAACGTTCTCGCTGAAAACTTGCGACCTTGTCCGCCTATCCTTCCTGTAAACTGACGTTCAATCTTGCGCGAGACACCTCGATCTTCAATGGACCAGCCAACGACTAACGACTAACGACTGCCCCATGGGGACCCGACGAAAATCCCGCGAGCTATGCCTGCAAATGCTGTTTCAGGCCGACATGGGGCGGCAGACGGCGGATATGGTGCGCCGCACGTTCTGGGCTGAGCGGAAGGAAGTGGGGGATGATGTGCGGGGGTTTGCGGATGATTTGTTTCGTACGGCAACGGACCGCACGGCCGACATCGACAAGCTGATTGAAGGACACGCTGAGCATTGGCGCATGGAGCGCATGGCGGCGGTCGATCGGAATATTCTGCGCGGGGCGGTGGCGGAGTTCCTGGGGTATCCGGAGACGCCGCGGGCTGTGGTGATCAATGAGGCGATCGAGATCGCACGGAAGTTTTCGAGTCCGGAGTCGGTGCAGTTTATCAACGGCGTGCTTGATAGCGTGGGGCGCGATTTGGAGAAGGCGAGGACGTAGGCGGGATTGGCCGGGTGGAACGAGAGCACCTAAAGGCGCGTTCCACGCTCAGCCTCGACGACGTGCCTGAAGCACGTTCTGATACGAATCTTTCTCGGCAAATTCTGGAGGCGGTTCTGTGGGCGAGGTGGGACCCTTCGGCTGCGCTCAGGGCAGGCTCCCTCAGCTCGCTCGCTATGGTCGGGCTATTTCTCCCGCGTCATCGGCAGGCGGGCGGCTCCAAACAGGCCGGCGTCACTTCCTAACAGAGCACGAGTGATGATGGTCTTGCGGCCCTCGCCCGGTTCCACCTGTCCCGCGGCGCCGGACGGCACCCGGGTGGGATCGGCAGGAGCTGTGGCAGCGTAGACCATGGCACGGCGGCGGAGTTCGTCGAAGATGCTGGGGGCGAAGGCGTCCCATGCGCTGCAGACTCCGCCGCCGATCACATACATCTCGAGGTTCAGGCCATTCACCATGGCGGCCAGGGCAATCCCGAGGGCGCGGCCGACGGAACGGAAGATGCGGCGGGCCTGCTCGTCTCCTTGGATGGCCAGGTTGTAGATTTCTTTCGCGTTGAACTCGAGGTCGGAGCTGGCGGCCTTAGCGAGGCCGGGAGCATCGCCTTTGGCGATGGCCTCGCGTGCCACGCGCACGATCGCAGTCGCAGAAGCATACTGCTCGAGGCAGCCGTGATTGCCGCAGCCGCAGAGCTGGCCTTCGGGTTCGACGGTCATGTGTCCGAATTCGCCGGCCATTCCGGTCATGCCGTGCCAGATTTTTCCGTTCAGTACTAAGCCCCCTCCGACTCCGGTGCCGAGCGTGAGCATCGCCATGTCGCCAACGTGGCGCCCGGCGCCCAGCCACTTCTCGCCGAAGGCCGCGACGTTGGCGTCGTTTTCGAGGATCACGGGCGCACCGAGGCGGCGCTCGATTTCGGAGCGCACAGGGTAGTCGGACCACCCGGGGAGGTTGGGTGACTCGCGCACCATGCCAGTTTGCAGGTCGATGATGCCAGGGACTCCGATGCCCACGCCGACCAGCGTGCCGGAGTTCTTGTATTTATCGGAGACCTGGCGGATGGCGGCGCACATGTCGTTGAGCACGTGGTCGCGGCCGAGAATCGTCTTGGTGCCGAGCGTCAGCTTTTCCATGAGCTGACCCTGCTCATCCACGGCCGCGATGCGCAGGTTGGTTCCGCCCAAGTCTACACCGATTGCAAAGTTGGACATAGAAGTCGAGTACGCTGCAAAAAACAAGACAGAGTACACTGCGGGAAAGGGATTGTCGATTTTTGAATTGTGAGCAATCGGTCAAAATGCCAGTGCTGTAACGATTCAATGCAGGCACCGGGACCTGGTTGCCAGCCCGGGACACCCTCGCGACAGCCGGCGAGACGCTGGCGCTACTTTTGGCAGTTTGGGCAGTAGTGACTGCTGCGGCCACCTAACACGATGCGCTTGATGGGTGTTTTGCAGACCAGGCACGGCTCTCCCTCGCGGCCGTAGACGCGGTGCTGCAACTGGAAGAAGCCGGCTTCGCCGTTGGCGTCGACGTAGTCGGACACGGTGGAGCCGCCGAGCGCGATGGCTTCGTTCAGGACTTCCTGTACGGATTTATGGAGGAGTTCGTATTGGGCGCGGGTGATGGTCGAGGCGCGGCGGCGGGGGCGGAGCCCGGCGCGGAACAGGGATTCGTCGGCATAGATGTTGCCGACGCCGCGTAGCAGTTTCTGGTTCAGAAGCGCGCCCTTGATCGGCGTTTTGCGGCCGCGGAACAACTGGAAGAAGCGCTCGCGATCAACCTCCAGAGGCTCGACCCCTCCGGCTTCGAAGCCGGCAAGACTCGCGACGCTGAGACGCCCGAACCTCCGCGGGTCAATGAAGCGGATCTCCCTTCCTGAGGTCAGGGTCGCCACGGCGTGCGTGTGCTTGACGATCTCCTGTTTCGGGTCGGTGACCAGCAATCGCCCCGTCATGCCCAGGTGGACAATCCACTGGGAACGCGGGCCCAGGGGAATGGATTTCTTTGCGGCTTTGGTGGAGGTCTTAGCCCGCGCCTTTGCTTCGGGGGAGGAATGGGCGGGCGAGGGCGCCCGCCCTACGCCGTCGCGTTCGAGATCGAAAACAATGTGCTTGCCCATGCGGCGAACCCGCGCGATGCGGGTGTGCTCGAGCGTGGCTGCGATCTCCCTGGGGTGCGACTTCATGGTTTGCGGCTTGGAGCCGAGCCAGATGGACTCGATGGTGTCACCCGCCACGCGCTGATGCAGGCCGCGCGCGATGGTTTCGACTTCGGGGAGTTCGGGCATGGAAACAGTTTATAGGGGACGGGTCACAGGTCACAGGACCCGGCGCAATCACTGTAACCGTCACCTGTGACCCGTGACCTGACTTACTCTCCAATGGTATTCTTACTTGTACACACCCGCTCCGCTCAAATCCCAGTCATTGTTGAGACGGCGAACGACCGCGGGCTCGCGTGTGTGCGCGAAACCTGGGATCCCAAAAACCTTCCGTAGGGAGCGGTCCGTGAAAAAGGGCAAGACGGCGGTCATTGTTGGCGCGCAGTGGGGCGACGAGGGCAAGGGCAAGATTGTCGATGTGCTCTCGGAAGGCTTTCCCGTGGTGGCTCGGTATGCGGGCGGCCACAATGCCGGGCACACCGTCATCATCAACGGGAAGAAGTTCATCCTCCAACTGGTGCCTTGCGGCGTGCTGCGGGCGGGTTGCTTCAGCGTGATCGGCAACGGCGTAGTGCTTGATCCGATGGCGTTCCTGAAGGAAGTCGGAGCCCTGCGCGAGATGGGCGTGCAGGTCGATGGCAATCTCTTTGTAAGCAATCGTGCCCAGGTGATCCTGCCCTATCATCGCATGATCGAGTTGGCCGCCGAGAATGCTCCGGGACGGGTGAAAATTGGCACGACTTCGCGCGGGATCGGCCCAGCTTACGAAGACAAGATGGGGCGGCGCGGTCTGCGAGTCGCCGATCTGCTCGACCTCAGGCTGCTCAAGACGCACATCGAGAACGCAGTGCGCGAGAAGAACATGATCGGGCATGCGCTGTTCAATTCCGAACCGCTAGATGCCGACAAAATGTACGACGAGTATGCGGCCGCGGCTGGGAAGATCGCACCCTTCGTGCGCGATACGGCCGTGTTGCTGAATCAGGCGCTGCGGGATGGGAAATCGATTGTGTTCGAGGGCGCGCAGGGAACGATGCTCGACATCGATCACGGAACCTATCCGTTTGTGACCTCGTCGAGCGCGACTTCAGGTGGCGCAGTGATCGGAACCGGCGTGGCTCCGACCGCGATCGACATGGTGATCGGCGTGACCAAGGCCTACTGCACGCGCGTGGGCGGCGGGCCGTTCCCGACCGAGGCCATGGACGACAAGGGCGAGCTGTTGCGGTCGCGAGGAAATGAGTATGGCGCGGTCACGGGGCGTCCGCGGCGCTGCGGCTGGATGGATTTGCCTCTTCTCCGCTACGCTGGCATGATTAACGGCACCTCCTGGCTGGTGGTCACCAAGCTCGATGTGCTCGACGAGTTCGCCGAGATTCCGGTTTGCGTGGGGTATAAGATCGACGGCAAGAAGACGGACGAAGTGCCTGCGCAGGCCAGCGGCTACGAGAAGATCGAGTGCATTTACGAGGAGCGGCCGGGATGGAAGACTGCGACGCAAGGCATCACGTCGATGGAGAAGCTGCCCAAGGCCGCGCGCGAGTACCTCGCATTCCTGGAGAAAGAAAGCGGGGCGCGGGTGGGGATGGTTTCCACGGGGCCGGATCGGGATCATACGATTTTCGTGGATGAGTTTGCCGGGGCGATGAAGGCGGCGGCACGAGTGGCGTAAGCCCGTGGCGCCAGTACTTGTCAGAGAATGGTTCCCGAAAAATTTGTCATCCCGAGCGGAGCGAGGGATCTGCGGTTTGTAATAAAGCAGATTCCTCGCTCGTCCTCGCCTGGGCTGCGGACGGCTCGGAATGACAATCCTTATAAATGGTTGCAATCCCGGTGGTCGCACCGAAAGTGGTTGACATTCAGACGGCTATCGGCGATGTTCGCAAATCCGAAGCGGTTGTAGCCAAGTGCGGATGGAGCGTGGCGATGGTGGTGCTGGCGGTGACCTGGATGGCGAAGGTGGGACACGAGAACGAAACGGCCGCAATCTTTTCGAAGCTCACCGAGGCGTCACGCCAGGAGCCGGGATGCGCCATGTACGTCGTGCACCGCCACAAGACCGAGCCGCGCAGATTTTTTATTTATGAGCAATATAGGGATGATGCTGCCCTCGAGGCGCATCGCGCCGCGCCCCACTTCCTGCAATTCGCGAAGAAAGAGCTTCCCAGGGTGGCGGACCGGGTGGAAGGGAATCTGTTCGTCCCACTGGGGTAGCGGCCCCAGTCGCCGGTCGCCGCCTCGATCACGAACCTCTTCACGATGCACGCCGAATTCCTCTTCAACGATCCCCCGTTTGCTTTCAGCCACGCAGCCACCATCGCTAGTACGAGTCGTGGGTTGATTGCGGCTGGGTTTATAGGTGGAGACGAGAGGAACCCTGATGTTGGTATTTGGCTGTCGCGACACGAGGGCGGAGGGTGGTCACAACCGAGGGAAATCGCGACCGGGTTGGATGAAGAGGGTAGGAGGTATGCCTGTTGGAATC